>Ga0326727_10008211_pt1 | contig 26729 bp, 19 predicted proteins | sample MB2enrmetagenome_FD_207643 | JGI IMG/M metagenome (GOLD analysis project Ga0326727, IMG submission 207643) | Lab enriched peat soil microbial communities from McLean, Ithaca, NY, United States - MB29MY | ecosystem: Environmental > Terrestrial > Soil > Wetlands > Peat | place: USA: New York...
ACCCGGGTGCCGGTGGGCGACGACCAGCGCCAGCATCTGGAACTCGCCAACGACATCGCGCAGAAATTCAACTTCGATTTCTGCGCCGGCGACACCTTCTTTCCGCTGATCGAGCCGCTGATCCTCGGCCCGGCCGCCCGGGTGATGAGCCTGCGCGACGGCAGCAAGAAAATGTCGAAATCCGATCCCTCGGACCAGTCGCGCATCAACCTTACCGACGACGCCGACACGATCGCGCAGAAGATCCGCCGCGCCAAAACCGACCCCGAGCCGCTGCCCTCCGACCCCGCCGGGCTGGAGGGGCGGCCGGAGGCGCGCAACCTGGTGGGCATCTACGCGGCCCTGACCGACACCGACCACGCGGCGGTGCTGCGCGAGCATGGCGGGCGTGGCTTCGGCGACTACAAAAAGGCGCTGGCCGACCTGCTGGTGGAAAAACTCTCGCCGATCGCTGCGGAAATGCGCCGGCTGCTGGACGACACCGCCGCGCTCGACGCCATCCTGCGCGAGGGCGCCGGTCGCGCCGAGGCAATCGCCGACCCGATCGTGCAGCAGGCCGAACGGCTGGTCGGCTTCCTGCGGGTCTGACCGCGCATGCGCGCCGCGCCGGCAGGGCTGATCGCCGGGGCGGTGCTGCTGCGGCTGGCCCTGTATGCCGCCCTGGCCGTGCCCTATGGCGGTCTGGCGGAGGCGATGTGCCACTTCGACTGCGGCTGGTACGAACGCATCGCGCTGTCCGGCTACGGCGCCGACGCCGAGTGGCCGCCGTATGGCAGCCTGCCGCACTGGGCGTTCTTTCCGCTATATCCCCTGATGCTGCGCGGCGCCGTGGCGGTGACGGGATTGGCACCGAGGCTGGCCGGCATCCTGCTGTCCAGCCTGTGCCTGGCCGGGTTCATGGCGGCGGGAGCGGCGTATCTGCGGCGGACGCGCGGGGGCCAGGCCGCACCGGCACGGTTCGTCGTGCTGGCGGCGGTGATCCCGTTCGGATTGTTCTTCACCGCCCTCTATACCGAGGCGCTGTTCGCGTTCCTGGCCACTCTGGCGCTGCTTGGCCCGGCGCGGGCACGTCCCGGCGCCGGTGCCGTTGCGGCGGCGCTGGCCGGCGCCACCCGGCCCACGGGTATTCTGCTGGCGCCGCTATTCGCCGTCCGCGGCGTGCTGGCGCTGCCGCGCGACGGCCTAGGGGCGCTGCTGCCGGCGGCCATCGCGCCGCTGGGGCTAGTCGCCTTCATGGCCGCACAATGGGTCGCGGTCGGCGATCCGGCGGCGTTCAGCCATGTGCAGGCGCTGTGGCACCGCACGTGGCGTGGCCCGTACTATTATCTGGTGGACGGGCTGGCGGCCTGCGACTGGGCGCAACTGGGAGGGCTGATGGCGCAGCCCAGCCGTTCGTTCTTCGCCGCCTGGGGGCTGCTCGGCCTGGCGGCGGCGACATGGCTGGCGCTGCGGCGGTGCTGGGCAGAGGCGTGGCTGCTGGCCGGCAGCGTGCTACTGCCGGCCGCGACGGGGCTGGATTCGCTGCCGCGCTACGTGGCGTGCAATCCGGCCTTCCTGTTCGCCCTGCATGACGTGCTGGCGCGGCTCGACCCGCGTGCGGCGACGATCGTGCTGGCGATGCTTAGTGCGCTGGGAATCCTGCCTTTGCTGGCGTGGCTGCAAGGGCATGGGGGGGTGTTCTAGCCGATCGGAGATCAAGCGAAAGGCCAAGGCGCTGCATGAAGCCCGCCCCGCGCGCGGAGCGCGCCTTTGGCGGCCTGGGCGCGGAGCGCGTCTTCGGCGACCTGCGGGCGGAGCGCGTCTTCGGCGCCTGCGGGCAGAGCACGCCTTCGGCACGACAGGTCAGTGGACCCTTTGCCCCCTGGCCGCATCGGGCCGCGAAACGGACCGATGAGCGGCGCGACCCAACCTACGGCGCCAGCACCGGCAGCACCACCCGGCTCGGCCGGGCCGCATCCACGAACACTGTGTTCACCGCCACCCGTCGTCGCCGCGAAACCCCTTCCGGCTCGCCGGTATTCGGATTGACATCGAATTTGGGAAAATTGCTCGACGACACGTCCAGCCGGATCCGGTGCCCGGGCAGAAATATGTTGGCAACGTCAAGGCAAAGCTGGATGCGCACCACTTCGCCGGCCCGGCGCAGCCGCGGCTCCCCCGGATCCTCGGCATAGCGCAGCCGCAGGATGGTGTCGGCCAGCAGCATGGCGTAGCCGCGCGGATAATCCGCACCGGCCGGATGCACGTCGATCAGCTTGGCGGTGAAATCGGTGTCCGGCCCGTCCGTGGCGACGAACAGATCGACCTCCACCGGCCCGACCACCTGCACCGCCTCCGCCAGCGGCGCGGACTGGAAGGCCAGCACGTCGCGCCGGGCCGCCAGCGGCAGGAAAGGCGGGCGGCAGCCGAAAAATCGTGCATCCCCCACCTGGTCGAAGCTGCCCGGCACCGCGACCGGTTCCAGCGACGAATAATTGCCGCCGACCGTCGGCACCGGATCGGCCGGGTCGAAATCGTAGCTCAGCGGCATGGCGCGGTCTTGCGGCGGCACCGGATCAAGGCGGCAATCATTGTGCAAGTGCCACACCGACGGCACCGCGCCCGGCACCGGCCAGTCGGTCGCCGTCATCCAGCGCCCGCCGTGATCGAGCCGCCCCGCTGCGGTGCGCCGTCCGCTGCCGCCGCCCATGACGAACACCCGTACCGCCGGCTCGGGGTTGGGCAAGCCGCGGGTGACCGAGTCGAAATGCCGCAGCCGGTAGTCCCGCCAGTCGCCGGCCCAGCTTTCGACCGGCGCTTCCGGCCCGAAATCGACATCCCCGGCTACCCGCCCGCCATAGTCGGCATGGGTCCACGGCCCCAGGATCAGCAACTGCCGCCCGCGCCCCGCGGCCCGCAGCCCGCGGTAATTGCCCGTGGCGGTAGGCACGTAAGGGTCGAACCAGGACGACAGATGCACGCAATCGGCGCGGCTGTAGCGGTGGTGGAACCCCGCCGCCCAGAGGCCCGCCTGCTTCCAGAATGCATCCCGCGCCCCGTGGCAGAGCAGGTCGAACAGCCCGGCCTCTTCCTCGGGATGGTGGCGCAGCGGCGAGTGGCCTTGCTGCCACGGCCAGGCGGCGAACCAGGCGCGAATGTCCTCGGCCTCCAGCGCGGCCCGCAGCAGCGGGTCCGCCGCCGCAGCGGGCGAGGCCAGCGCCTGCTGGAAGGCCCAGTTGGCGTGTTTCAGTTCAAACGCGCCGCCCTGCCGCACGCCGCTGGCCCAGGCATCATTGAACCCGCCGCATTCCAGCACCTGCGCCACCAGCCCGGGCGGGTCGAGGCAGCCCAGCGCCGCCTGGGCGTGCGCACCATAAGACAGGCCGATGGTGCAGATGCGTCCGTCGCACCAGGCCTGCTCGGTGATCCAGGCGCAGCTGTCGGCGCCGTCGGCCGGTTCGACCAGATACTTGACGAAACGGCCTTCCGAGTCGCCCCGGCCGCGGCAGTCCTGGACCGCCAGCGCATAGCCGCGCGCGGTGCAGCTCGCCGCGAGGTCGGCGCCTTTGCCGTACGGCGTGCGTTCCAGGATCACCGGCCAGGGGCCGTCGCCCGCCGGCAGATGGATATCGGTGGCGAGCCGCACGCCGTCGCGCATGACCACCATTTCCGTGTGCATGAGCCTGGTTCCTTCCGGTGCCGGGGGGCAGGGTGCGGAAGCCTGCCTGGATGTCAACCGGACGCCGCGGGGCGGGGTCCGGGGCAACGCCCCGGCTGCCCCTCAGCCCGCCCGAACCTCCGCCAGGAACTGGCCGACTTCCCCCCGCAGCTCCTCCGCCTGGCCGGACAGCGCTGCCGCCTCTTCGAGCACCCGCTCCGCCGCGCACCCGGTTTCCTGTGCGCCAGCGCTCACACCCACGATGGTTTCACCGACCATGCGCGCGCCCTGTGCCGCCTGCTGCACATTGCGCGCGATCTCATGCGTCGCGGCGCCCTGCTGTTCGACCGCGGCGGCGATCGCAGCGGCGATGCGGCTGACCTCGTCGATGGTCGCCGCGATGCCGCCGATCGCCGCCACCGCTTCCTGCGTCGCCCCCTGGATGCGGCCGATCTGCCGGGCGATGTCCCCGGTGGCGCGCGCGGTCTGGGCCGCCAGCCCTTTCACCTCCCCGGCCACTACCGCGAAGCCGCGCCCGGCCTCCCCGGCGCGGGCCGCCTCGATGGTGGCGTTCAGCGCCAGCAGGTTGGTCTGCCCGGCAATGTCGCTGATCAGGCGCACCACCTCGCCGATCTGCTGCGCCCCCTCGGCCAGCGCCCGCACCACCCCGTCGGTACGCCGCGCATCCGCCACCGCCCGCCCGGCGATGGCGGCGGATTGCGCCACCTGCCGGCCGATCTCGACGGTGGAGGCCGACAGTTCCTCGGCGGCCACCGCCACGGTCTGGACGTTGGCGCTGGCCTGCCCGGCCGCCGACGCCACGGTGGCCGAAGCGGCCACCGCCTGCCGGGCAGTGCCTTCCATGCCGGAGGCGGTGTGGCGCAGCGCGGTGGCCGCTTCGGCCACCTGCCCGACCAGCTGGCCGACCTTCGCCTCGAACCCATCGGCAAGGCCGCGCAGCGCCGCCCGCCGGGCCGCCTCGGCCTCCTCGGCCTGCGCCGCCTGGCGCGCACGCAGCGCCGCCGCCTCGCGCATGCCATCGCGGAACACCTCCAGCGTGCGCGCCATCGCGCCCAGTTCGTCGCGCCGGTCGCGGGCCGGGATCGGGGTGTCCAGCCGCCCGCCGGCGAGCGCTCCCATGGCGGATGTCAGCCGCGCCACCGGCCGGGAGATGCTGCGCCCGATCAGCCCCGCCAGCACCAGCCCGAGCAACAGCGCCCCGCCTGCCATCATGACGCCGCGCGCCGACATGCCGGTCAGCGTGCCATGCAGCGCCTCCCGGGTCTGCCGCAACTGCGCCAGCCGGGACGCGTTCGTACGGTCGAGCAGGGCACCGATCTGCGCGCCGATCTGCGCATTCGCCTGATCGACGATCCGGTTGGCGTCCAGCACCACCGGCACCAGCGCGGCGAACGCCTCGCGGTAGCGGGCGGCGAGCCGGGCCAGTTGCTGCGGCTTTTCGTGCTGCCAGGGGGGCCAGTCGCCGCGCCGCAGCACGTCCACGCGCGCGGCGAGGGCTTCGAGCTGCCCGGCCGCCCGCGCGGCCTCCTCCTGCTCGCCCCCGGACAGGAAGCGGGCAATGGCGAGGTCGGCCAGCAGCAGCGATTCCTGCGCCTGCGCGGTCGCGGCCGCGAGCCCGGCATCGCTGCCCTGGCGCGAACTGGCCAGCAGCGCGTCGAGCAACGGATGCACTTCGGCGGTCAGCGGCGTGAGCAGCTGTTGCTTGATCGCCTCGCGCGCGCCGAGGCGGGCGGACAGCAGTTCGACATTGCCGACATACCGCCCGATCAGCGCCGCGGCCTCCGTCAGGTCGGCGCCCCGCCCGGGGTCGATGGCCGCCCCGGCGGCTTTTGCCGTCTCCCGCTGCGCCGCGGTCAGCAGGTCCGTGGCCTTCGCCGCCAGCGCCGGGTCGGCGCTGCGCAGGAACAGCAGCACGGCCCGCCGCGCCTCGCTGATCGTGCTGGCGGCTTGCGTCCCGCTCTCGACGTTGTGGGCAACCCACTCGTAGGTTTCGAACTGGCCGCGGATAATGCCAAGACCGAGATGGTCGGACACGCCGAGCGCCACCAGCAGCAGCAGCACCGCGCCGAAGCCGAACGCGATCCGCCCGCCGATCGAGGCGAGCAGGGCGAGTCGAAAGCCACGAACCATAAGCCACCTCCGCGGGACGGGGACTCATCGGTGCCCGGCTGGCGTGAATATCCCGTGTACGCGTGGGTTTCCGGCGCGCCGCGGCGCCGGGCGGTCAATAGTCGACCTGATAGGTCAGCCCCACGCTGGTGCCGGAATCCTGTCCCGACGCGGTCGCCCCGGTCGTCCCCTGGTTCTGCCCCGCGGTGCCCTGCAGCTTCAGGCCACGGGCGAGGTCGATCTGCACCACCGCCTGCGTCCCGGCGCCGCTGGTGCCCTGCCTGGCGCCCACGTAAACGCCTTCCGCCACGTAGCGCCCGCCCTCCACCGCCTGGCCCTTGCCGCCGCCTACCGACAACCGGTCCAGCCGCAGCCCGCTGCGCAGCCTCTCCAGCGGGTCGAAGCCGCCGCCCACGCCGGAAATCTGCGCCAGCGCCTGGGCGATCTGCGCCAGTTGCAGCGGGCTCAGCGAGCCGGCGCTCTGGTGAAAAATCAGCCAGGCCAGCACCTCGTCCTGCGGCAGCGCCGGCGTGGAGGACAGCGTAATCTTCGGCGCGCTCGCATAGCCGGTAATCGCCAGGTTGGCGGTCACCGAGCCGTTGCTGCTGCTGGCCAGGAAGTCGAGCGTCGGATCGAGCCTGCCGCTGCCGTCGAACCCCGCCTCGCCGCGGGTGAAATCCAGCGTGGTGCCGGCCAGCGTGAACTGGCCGCGGCGCAGCTTGAAGCTGCCGTCCGGACGCGGCGCGGCGGTGCCGCCGCGGATATGCAGATCGCCGGACAGTTCGGCCTCCACCCCGCGGCCGCGCACGAACAGCCGTCCGGGCGCGGTCAGGCTTATATCCAGGCCGACATCCGGCCCGGCGGCCGGCGCGGGCGGCGGCATCCGGCCGGGGCGGCGCAGGTTCAGCACCGCCAGGTCGGCCGGCAGGCGTTCGGGGATGCGAATCTCGCCCCGCTGAATGGTGACCTTGCCCGCCGCCTCCAGCCGCCCGGCCGCCTCGCCGCCAAGCGAAAGATCGGCGTCGAGCGCCGCGGTCAGCCGGTCGCTCGCCAGCGGGCTGGCGTTGCGCAGGGTCAGCGCCAGCGCGACCGGCATGGGCGCGGCCAGGCCGATGCTGCCGGCGGCCGAGATCGTGCCGTTGCCGGCGCGGGCGGCGAACCGGGCGATGCGCAGGGATTGCCCGCTCGCCTCCACCACCGCCTCGATGCCGGACAGCCGCACGCCCTGGCTGAAATCCTGCAGCTCGCCGCCTTCCAGGCGCAGCGTGCCGTCGGCCCGGGGGGCCGCGACGGTGCCGCCGAGGCTGGACTCCAGCGTCAAGTGCCCGCGCGCCCGCCTGCCGCCCGCCGCCAGGATGGGGTCGAAGCTGGCGAGGTCCATGCGGCCGGCGGCGCGCAATTCCATCGTCTCCGCCGCCGCCAGCGGGACGCTGCCGGCCAGCGTCAGCCGGTTGGCGCCGGCCGTCAGCAGCGCCTCCAGCCGCGCCTGGTCTCCGGCCAGCGTGGCGCTGGCGGTCAGGGCGGCAGGCGGCAGGCCGGCGGCCTCGCCGCGGTCCAGGCGCAGGCCGGTGGCGGCCACCCGCAAGGTTCCGGTCGGGTGCGCCGACGTGCCGCCCAGCGTCGCCTCCGCCTCCAGCCGCCCGTCGGCCGTCAGGCCGGGGGCGACGGCACGGACCAGCCCGGCGGTGACATTGCGCAGCGACGCGGTCAGATCGAGCGTCGGGCTGACCCGCCCCGCCGCCTCCAGCACGGCCTCGCCCAGCCCAAGCCGGACGCGGTCCACCGACACCCCGCCAGCGAAGGACAGGCGGGACGGGGCGAGCAGCCGCAGCGTTTCCCCGTGCCAGCCCGCCTCCAGGGTGGTCAGCCCCAGACTCCGCTTGGGCAGATCCAGTGTGGCCGTGGCCCGGGCCGAGAGCTGGGCCGCGTCCAGGCCGGTCAGATCGGCGGAAAAAATCAGCGCGAGCGCGTCCGGCGGACCCCTGGCGTCCAGCCGCAGCCCGCCGCCGACGCCGCCCGCGCGCAGCCCGGCCAAGGTCAGCCGCGCCTCGGTGACCGGTGGGGCCGCCGGGCCGCGCACCCGCGCGGCGAGCGTCGCCTCGTCCACCGCCGCCTGTCCGGGCAGCCCGGCATGGCGCGCCGTGATGGCCAGCACGGCCACCGGGATGCCATCCTGCTGCTCCGTGCGCAACGCCGCCTCGATGCTGCCGGTCAGGCGCTGACCGGCCAGGCGGGAAAACGCCGACAAATCGGCCACCGTCACCGTCATCCCGCCGAGCGGCAGCGTCGCCCCGGGCGGCAGGTCGAGCGCCCCTGCGGCATGGGTGCCGCGCCAGTCGGCCCGGGCGATGTCCAGATGCAGCGTTCCGTCGGGCCGGCGCGCGGCCTCCGCCGCGAGCGCCAGCGGGGCGCCGTCGAGCGTGCCCCCGGCAGACAGCGTGCCGGAAGGATTTGCCGGCAGGCCCTGCGCCCGCACCGACGCCTGCACCGGCCGGCGAGGCAAGCCGGGGGTGGCCAGCTCGCCCGCAAGGTCGGCCGCGACGGCAAAATCGCCCGTACGGCCGCTGACATGGCCCTGTGCCGTCAGCGCGCCGGCCAGCGTCTTCGCCACCGTCCTGAGGTCCGCGACCCCGAGGCGCCAGTCCAGCGCGATGTCGTCGCCGTGCAGCCCGCCTTGCGCCGTCGCGGTCAACGCCCGCCCGGCCACATCCAACTTCGTGAGGGTCACATCCGGCCCAAGCAGCAACGCCGACAGATCAATCCTGGCCTCCGGTCCCAGCAGCCCGGGCAGCGGCGCCATGCCGCCGGTAATTCCCGCCATCCCCGCCACGGCCAGCCGGATGCCGGCCGGCTCCCCCGCGGCGGTGACCGTCAACGCCGCACTTCCCTGCACATCGACCCCGGCGGCGTCCGCCAGGCTGGCCAGGTCGGGCAGAGTGACCTTGGCGCTGGCCGACAGCGCACCCGCCGTCCGGGCCATGCCCTCGATGACGCCGAGAGGATGCGACAGAACAAACCGCACCGGCCGGCCGAGGGCGTTCAGCCCGGCATCAAGCGTCAGACGCAACGGCGCGGCGGCGAGAAGACCGGGCCTGGACCCCGGCAGGCGCAGGCCCTCCGCGCTCGCCGCCAGCGTCGCCGCGCCGGCATGGCCGGCAGCCTGGGCGGAAAGGCGGCGCAGCCCCGCCCCGGCCGCCTCCAGCCCGTCAAGCACAAACGTTGCCGTGGCCTCCGGTGCGGCGAACGGCCCCCGCACATGCGCTGCAAGCGCCACGCCCTGCCAGGCCAGGTCCGGTCGCGGCCGCATCGGCGGCGCCTGAACGCTCAGGTCGAGCGCACCCGCCTGGCGGGCCAGGTCGAATGTGCCGGAGGCTTCGGCGCGCAGCGCACCGGCCGAGGCCGCAACGGAAAGCGCCGCCGCGCTCCAGGGCCCCGCCAGCGTGGCGGTGGCGGCGATCGCACCCAGATCCGGCAGCCCTGCCATCTGACCGGCCAGACCGCCCGCCGGCTCCTGCGCCCGCACCTGCACCGCCACAGCGCCGGCGCCGACGCGCCCGTCCACTCGGTAGCTGCCCGGCGCGTCCAGCCGCTCCAGCACCAGCCGCGCCGTGCCCGCGCTTGCCGAGGCCAGGCGCGCGCTGCCTTCCACCGACAGCACCGCGGCGGCGCCGGCCGCCGGAGCGGCCAGTTCCAGCCGGCCGATATGCAGCCATGCCAGATCGAGGCGCAGGAACGGGACGCTGGTACCGGTGCCGGCTGGCGCCGGTGACGCAGCGGCGACGGCAGGCAGGCGGGCGAGCGCGACCCGGCCGGCGGTCAGCCGCACGATGCGCAGCTCGCCGGCCAGCAGCCGCGCCGGGGACCAGTCCAGCGCCGCGTCCTGCACGCTCAGCCACACGCCGCCGGAGTCGCGTATCTCCAGACGGCCCAGCCGCAGCCCGCCCGGGAACACGCCGGCAAGGCCCGCCAGCGTGACCTGTCCGCCGCTCGCCTGGTGCAGCAGGCGCTCCGCCAGCCGGCGCCCCGGCCCGGAGTTCAGGCCGGCCAGCAGCACCGTCGTCGCCAGAAAAACCACCGCCGCAGCCACGGCAAGACAGCGCAATGTCCGCATGAGAGGGGCTTTAATCATGCGGGATACTCACCGATCCGCCCTGATACGCAAGGTTGGGGCGTCGCCCCAGACCCCACCAGGGATCTGCCCTGGACCCGGCAGGGGACAGGGGGCCCCTGCACCCCGTTCCGGCGGACCGTGACAATTCCGCAACACAGCGCCGCCCTTCACGCAAGACACCCCTGAGCTGACCGCACCGGACAGCCAGGTCGCTCCCCACGACGCTTCGTTTGTGGCACTTCATGGGTTTCTGTCGGCTGGAGTCTTCGGCCGGGCGTAAGGACCAGGCAATGAGCGCATCTGAAGCAACGCCCCGCCTTCCCCCCATCACATGCCCGCCGGCCGCTCGGGTCGCGGCGGGCTAACATGACCACCCGACGCCGCCTGCTCGCCCTGGCGCTGCTCGCCTGCGCCCCCGTAACGGCGATCGCGCAGGAGCCGCCCTCGGCGCCGGTTGAAGCGCTCGACCAGGCCATCTTGGGGGTCATGCGTGCCGGCCGCACCACCAGCTTCGCGCAACGGATGCAGATGCTCACCCCGGCGGTGCAGTCGGCCTTCGACCTGCCGCGCATTCTGCGCAATGCGGTCGGGCCGCGCTTCGCCGCATTCCCGCCGGACGTGCAGGCCGAGCTGCTGGACGTGTTCACCCAGTTCACCGTGGCCAGCTACGTCGCCAATTTCGACGACTATAACGGCGAGCGCTTCGACATCCTGCCGGAAACCCGCCATGCCGGCGACGACGAAGTGGTGCAGACGCGCCTGGTGCAGGCCGCCGGCGAACTGGTGAAGCTCGACTACGTGGTGCATCCCGACGGCGGCGGCTGGAAAATCGTCGATGTGCTGTTCAACGGCGCGATCAGCCGGGTGGCGGTGCAACGCTCGGATTTCCGCGCCCTGCTGGGCAGTGGCGAGGCGGGGCCGCTGATCGCCTCGTTGCGCGGCAAGGTGGCACGGCTGGCCGCGGGGCAGATGGATTAGCCCGATGAACTGGCCCGCCTGCATCGCCGCCATGATCGCCGCGGCCGGACTTGCCCAGGCCGCCGCCGGCTGGGCCGCGGCCCGCCGCTTCGCCGCTTCCCCCCTGCCGCCGACCGGTCCGCACCCGCCGGTGACCGTGCTCAAGCCGCTCCACGGCGATGAGCCGATGCTGGAGGCGGCGCTCGCCACCATCTGCACGCAGGACTACCCCTGCTTTCAGCTGGTTTGCGGCGTGCAGGATCCGGCCGACCCGGCAATCGCCGTGGTGCGGCGGCTGCAGGCGCGCTTTCCCGGCTGCGACATCGCCCTGGTGGTCGATCGCACCCAGCACGGCGAGAACCGCAAAATCGGCAACCTGATGAACATGCTGCCGGCAGCCCGGCACGACCTGCTGGTGATTGCCGACAGCGATGTGCATGCCCCGCCGGACTATCTGACACGCCTGGCCGACACGCTGGCGCTGCCCGGCACCGGGCTGGCAACCACGCTGTATACGGGGCTGCCGGCCAATCGCAGCCTGGCGGCGCGGCTGGGCGCCACCGGCATCACCCATTCGTTCCTGCCCGGCGCATTGCTGGCGCGTCTGCTGGGGCGGCAGGATTGCCTGGGCGCCACCATGGCCCTGCGGCGCGAGACGCTGGCGGCGGTGGGCGGGTTCGGCGCGCTGGTGGATCACCTCGCCGACGACAACGTGCTGGGACGCCTGGTGCGGTCACGCGGGCTGGCAGTGCGGCTGGCGCCCACCGTCTGCGCCACCACGGTGCCGGAAACCGGCCTGGGCGCGCTGTTCCGCCACGAATTGCGCTGGGCGCGGACCATTTTGGCGCTCGTCCCGGCCGAATTCGCCGCCTCGGCGATCCAGTACCCGCTGGCCTGGGCGAGCGTGGCGGTGGCGCTTTCAGGCGGCGCCGGCTGGGCGTTGGCGGGCTTCGCCGCTGCCTGGGCGGGCCGGGCCGCCGCGGCGCGCAGCCTTGATGTACAGTTCAGGCTGGCTGAGTCCGGCCTTGCCACGCCGATCCCGGTCTGGCTGTTGCCGCTCCGCGACCTGCTGAGCCTGACCGTGATCGCCGCCAGTTACGGCAGCGACCGGGTCGAATGGCGCGGCCAGGTGCTGCGCACGGCGCTCGACAAGCCCGAACCCGGCACCACATGCGCAACCGCGGCGCCGCCGCGGGCGGCCGGCTACGCGACCTTCGGGGAATCAACCTGATGATGAACACCCTGTTCCTGCAGCCGCCGAGCTTCGATGGCTTCGACGGCGGCGCCGGCTCCCGCTACCAGGCGAAGCGTGAGATCAGGAGTTTCTGGTTCCCGACCTGGCTCGCCCAGCCTGCCGCCCTGGTGCCGGGCAGCCGGCTGATCGACGCTCCCCCCGCCGGCATCCGGCTGGAAACGGTGCTGGCCGAGGCGCGCGGACGCGATCTCTGCATCATCCATACCTCCGCCCCCTCGTTCCCCTCCGACGTGCGCGTCGCGCAGGCGCTGAAGGATGCCGATCCGGGGCTGAAGATCGGCTTCGTCGGCGCCCGCGTGGCGGTGCAGCCGGAAGAAAGCCTGCGCCAGGGCGCCCCGGTGGATTTCGTCGCCCGCAACGAATTCGACTTCACCATCCGCGAGATCGCCGAGGGGCGGGACTGGGCGCAGGTCGACGGCATCAGCTATCGCAACAGCAACGGCGCGATCGTCCACAACCCGGACCGGGCCATGCTGGAAGACATGGACCAGCTGCCCTTCGTCACCGAGGTGTACAAGCGTGACCTGCGCATCGAGGATTATTTCATCGGTTATCTGCTGCACCCTTACGTCTCGCTGTACACCGGGCGCGGCTGCAAAAGCCATTGCACCTTCTGCCTGTGGCCGCAGACGGTCGGCGGGCACCGCTACCGGGTGCGCAGCCCCGGCCATGTGGCCGACGAAATCCGCCTGCTGAAATCCAGCTTCCCGCAGGTGCGCGAGGTGTTTTTCGACGACGACACCTTCACCGACAACCTGCCGCGCGCCGAGGCGATCGCCCGCGAGCTGGGCCGGATGGGCGTGACCTGGTCGTGCAATGCCAAGGCCAACGTGCCGCGGGTGACGCTGAAAGTGCTGGCCGAGAACGGGCTGCGGCTGCTGCTGGTGGGCTACGAAAGCGGCAACCAGCAGATCCTGCACAACATCAAGAAAGGCATGCGGATCGAAGTGGCGAAGCAGTTCACCAGGGACTGCCACGAGCTCGGCATCAAGATCCACGGCACCTTCATCCTCGGCCTGCCGGGCGAAACGAAGGAAACCATCGAGGAGACCATCCGCTTCGCCACCGAAGTGAACCCGCACACGCTTCAGGTGTCGCTGGCGGCGCCCTATCCCGGCACGTTCCTGCACCGCCAGGCGGTGGAAAACGGCTGGCTGGATGCCGGGCACGCGGAACTGGTGGACGACCACGGCATCCAGATCGCGCCGCTGCACTACCCGCATCTGTCGCATACCGAGATATTCGAGTCGGTGGAAACATTCTACCGGCGCTTCTACTTCCGGGCGCCGAAGATCGCCGCCATCGTCGGCGAAATGGTGCGCAGCCCGCAGATGATGAAGCGGCGGCTGCGCGAGGGCGTGGAGTTCTTCCAGTTTCTGCGCGAGCGCCAGCGGGAGCGAGTGGCCGCTTGAAGGAAGCAAGGCCAGGGCGGTGCGCCTGGCGGGGGTCCGGGAGGCAGCGTTTCCTGGCCGCGTGTTCTTCACGGCCGACGATTTCGGCCTGTCCGAAGCGGTCAACGAGGGCATCGAGCGGGCCCACCGCGACGGCGTGCTGAATGCCGCGAGCCTGATGGTCGCCGGCCCGGCCCTGGAGGATGCGCTGGTGCGGGCGCGGCGCAATCCCGGGCTTCGCGTGGGCCTGCACCTGGTGGTGATCGAGGGGCCGGCGGTGCTGCCGCGCTCGGACATTCCCGATCTGGTCGATGCGCGCGGCCAGTTTCCGTCTGACCAGGTGCGGCTCGGCGTCGCGTATTTCTTCCGCCCGCACATCCGGCGCCAGCTGGCGGCGGAAATCCGCGCGCAGTTCGCCGCCTTTGCCGCGACCGGGTTGCCGCTCGGCCATGCCGATGCCCACAAGCATATGCATCTCCATCCGACCGTCGGCTCGATGCTGGTGCGGATCGGCCGGGAATTCGGGTTGCGGACGGTGCGCGTGCCGGCCGAGCCGCCCGGCGTGATGGCGGCGTGCGGCGTGCCGGCGACGCCGGGCGCGCGGGCGCTGCACGCCTGGTCCGGCCTGCTGCGCCGGCAGGTGCGGCGGGCCGGCATGCTGGCGCCGGACGCCGTGTTCGGCCTGGCCTGGACCGGCCACATGACCGAGGACCGGCTGCTGCGCCTTATCCCGCGCCTGCCGGAGGGGCTGAACGAGATCTACCTCCACCCGGCGGCGCGACGCGACGCCACGCTGGACGCGCTGATGCCCGGCTACGAGCACGCGGCCGAACTGGCGGCACTGTGCAGCCCGGCGGTGCGGGCGTGCCTGTCGTCCCGGTGACCGGGCCGGCATGGACCGGTATTCCCGAGCACACGGCGTCCAGAAGCAAAGCCGGTCGCGCCGGAACAAGGTTCAGGGCTGCGCCCTGACCATCTCCTCCACCCAGGCCGCCAGGGCGATCGCGGAGGTCAGGCCGGGGCTTTCGATGCCGAACAGGTGAATCAGTCCCGGTATTCCGTGGCTGCGCGGCCCTTGCACCACGAAATCCTGACCCGGCGCGCCGGGCGGCACGATTTTCGGCCGGATGCCGGCATAGCCCGGTTGCAGGGCGCCATCCGGCAGACCGGGCCAGTAGCGGCGCACGGCGGCGTAGAAGCCATCGGCCCGGCGCGGGTCGACCGTGTAGTCGATGCGGTCCACCCATTCCACATCCGGTCCAAACCGGGCCTGGCCGCCGAGGTCGATGGTCAGATGGACGCCGATTCCCCCCGGCACCGGCAAGGGATAAACCAGCCGGGAAAAGGGCGAGCGGCCCGCCAGGGTAAAATAGCTTCCCTTGGCATAATACGCGGCAGGAACAAGGTGCCCGGGCATGCCGGCGAGCGACCGCGCCACCGCCGGGGCATGCAGCCCGGCGGCGTTGACCAGTTGCCGGCAGCGCAGGCGCATCGGGTCGGCACCGCCCACGGCGATTTCGGTCCCGGCCTCGGTCGCGCGCCCGGCGATGACGGGGCTGCGGAACACGAACACGGCGCCGGCCTGTTCCGCCTCGCCTTGCAGGGCGAGCATAAGGGCATGGCTGTCCACCACCCCGGTCGTGCCGGAGAACAAGGCGGCCGAGCAGGCGAGGTTGGGTTCCAGCGCAACCGCTTCGGCCGCGGTCAGCAGGCGCATGTCCTCGACCCCGTTGGCCTCGGCGCGCAGCCTGATGGCGTTAAGGTTGTCCGTTTCGGCGGCGCCGGTGGCAACGATGAGTTTGCCGCAGGCAAGGAACGGCACGCCGCGGTCGCGGCAGAATTCGTACAGCATGCGGCGGCCCGGCACGCAAAGCCGGGCCATCAGGCTCTCCCTGGGATAGTAAATCCCGGCATGGATGACCTCGCTGTTGCGGCTGGAGGTTTCCGTGCCGATGGCCCCGGCAGCCTCCAGCACGATCACCTCTCGGCCGGCCCGGGCCAGCGCGCGGGCGACCGCGATGCCCACGATGCCGGCGCCGATCACCACGCACTCAACGTCTTCCATCGCGGCCCCGTCCGTTTGCGACGGTGCTTCACTGCGCCAAGCCGGCGGCAACGACAAGGCGGCAGAGCGTCATCCGCGCAAACGACGACGGCCGGACCCAGGTCCGGCCGTTGCGTCGGGTGCAGAGGTGGCGTTCAGGCGCGGCGGCGGCGGACCAGGCGAAGCCCCGCCAGACCGGCCCCGAACAGAACCAGCGCCGCCGGCTCGGGAATGGGATCGGCCGCGAACCCGGCATCGGACGTTATCTTCGTGGCCACGTCCAGGAAAACGAAGTCCTCGTCGTTATAGTTGAAGTCGGAATAGGGAAACGGCAGATCCTCGAACGCGAAGAAGGTACCCGCCGGAATGCCGTTCAACACCGGCGACGTGGCGGTATAGGCGGTTGAATAGAGATGGTTGTGTCCATCGCTGCCGTTCAGGTCGTACGCCACGTTGAGCGACGGATCGGAATAGGCGTTGTTCCCGAGCGTCAGGTTATGCAGCACGAACACCAGCGTGGAACCGGCGGTGACAAGGCCGAAATCGTATTGCTCGCCGACAGACGAGCTGTGGTTGTCCAGACCGTAGCCACCCTGGGCAACGCCATTGACCAGCACTCCGAGCTGGTTATCGTAGGTGGCGGTCGAACCGGCGAAATAGGCGATCAGGTCGCCGGTGGTCTTGGCGGTGAAGCTGTAGGTGACCGGGTTCGGGGTGCCGATGTTCTGGTACGGAATCGCATCCGCCCGCGCCGGCGCGGCCGCACCGAGCAGCCCCAGGCCAACAACGGCAGAGGCGGCGAGAACCAGACCCTTCGTCATGGATGTCTCCGTCATCGCTATGTCATGCAGCCGTAAAAGCTGCAATAAAGTATGCAAACAACATGCCAAAGATGCAACCTCTTGTGATTCCTCCAGAAACTCCTCTTGCCTCTGATGGCGACTCAAGGAAGTGTAAAGTTTTCCGACGGACCTGATGCGCCGGGACTTCTCACTCCTTCGCGAGGATGCTTCGCAAGCCATTTATATCGCGGAAGTTATCGCAGCAGCACCGGGCCGGACCCCGGGGTGGCGAAGCTGTAAAATTTTCCGACAAGCCGGCAGATTCGGAGTCGTCGCGCGGTCCCGATATTGCCTGCCAACGCATTCATATCACGAAAGGTCGGGGCCGGGAAACCAGGCCAACGGAAATGTAAAGTTTTCCGACGAGTCCACCGCGCGCGGCCGCCAGGGAGGCGCCCCGCAGCGGTTCATTTCAGGTCATGCCGGAGCGGGCAGGCGGACGATGAAGCGCGCGCCAAGAATCTGCCCGCGATTATCCCGGCGGTTCTCCGCCATGATGCGCCCCTTCAGCGCCTCGACAATCTGCCGGCTGATCGACAGGCCCAGCCCGGAATGCTGGCCGAAACGCTCGCCCTGCGGCCGCTCGGAATAGAACCGGTCGAAAATATGCTCCAGCTGCGCCTCGGGAATGCCGGGCCCTTCATCGTCGACCCAGATCTCCACCTGCCGGCCAACCTCGCGGGCGTGCAGCAGAATGCGGCCGTCGCACGGCGAAAACGATACCGCATTGCCGATCAGGTTGCGCAACACCTGCACCAGCCGCCCTTCCACCGCCTGCACCACCACCTGCCCCTCGGGCGGAACCAGGGCGATATGCGGATCGCCGTCGCCGCGGGTGGTCTCATTGATCTCGGCCAGTGTGGCCAGGATCGGTGCCACGTCGATCGGCTCGGCGGCAACCCGCGACAACTCGGCGTCGATGCGCGAGGCGTCGCTGATGTCGCTGATCAGCCGGTCCAGCCGGCTGACATCCTCGGCGATGATGGCGAGCAGCCGGCGCTGCTTGTCGGCGTCCTCGATACGCCGCAGCGTCTCGATGGCGCTGCGGATGGAGGAGAGCGGGTTCTTGATCTCGTGCGCCACATCGGCGGCGAAGCGTTCGATCGCGTCCATGCGGGCCCACAGCGCGCGCGCGGATTCCGCCAGCGCGCCCGCCAGCTCGCCGATCTCGTCGCTGCGCCCCAGCAGCGGCGGCGGCACCGCGCCGGTGCGGCCGCGGCCCTCGCGCATCCGCTCGGCGGCCCTGGCCAGCCGCAGGATCGGCCGGGCAATGGTCTGCGAGAGGTACCACGACAGCATCACGGTCAGCCCGAGCGCCAGCGCGAACAGGCCCAGGATCGACAGCCGGATGGACAGCAGGCTCTCATCCACCTCGCGCGCCTCGCGGGTCAGCAGCACGATGCCCACGGTCGCGCGGTTGCGCTGCACCGGCTCGGCCACCGTCACCAGCAGCCGGTCATCCGCGGTGCGCCGGATATAAGGCGGCATCTCGCGGCTCTGGTTGGTGCCGGTCAGCCGCACCTCCTCGCGCACGTCGGGCTGCCAGTCCGGGCCGGCGGCGGAAGGGTCGGTGTCGAGCAGCGGCACCTGGGTGTTGTGCGGCAGCAGGGCCAGCACCTGGTCATAGACATGGCCGATGGTGCCGATCAGCTTGCTGCGCTCCACCGCCGGCGGCAGCGGCTCGGTCACCACCGCGCCGCCGGTGCCCTCGCGCACGCGGCTGTCGGCGATGACGCTGCCGTCGGGGGCATACAGCTTGGCCTGGGCGTTCGGCGTCGGCTCGGTCAGGCGGCGCAGCAGCGGACGGGCCAGTTCGGGCACCAGGCGCGGACGGTCGGCCTCGTCCGCCTTCACCGCCGTCTCGCCGAGCGCGCCGGCGAAAATGCGCGCCTGCTCGCGCAGCGTGCCGATCTCGGCTTCCAGCAGGCCGTTCTGGTACTGGTCGAGATACAGCAGCACGGCCAGCAGCAGCACCAGCGGCAGCGCATTGACCAGCAGGATGCGGCGCAGCAGGGGCGGCACCCAGCGGAACCGGCGGTGCCGGCGCAGGCCGGCCGGCGGGGCCGGCAGGACCGGCAGCGTGCCGCTATCGGGCATGGCGGGTCAGGAATCCTTGTAGCGGTAGCCGATGCCGTACAGCGTCTCGATCTGGTTGAAGCTGTCGTCGGCGGAACGGAACTTCTTGCGCACCCGCTTGACGTGGCTGTCGATGGTGCGGTCGTCGACATAGATATTCTCGCCATAGGCGGCGTCGATCAGCTGGTCGCGCGACTTCACCATGCCGGGGCGGGCGGCCAGCGCCTTCACCAGCAGGAACTCCGTGACCGTCAGCTGGATGTCGCGGCCTTTCCACAGGCACTGGTGCTTGGTTTCGTCCAGCACCAGCTCGCCGCGCCCGATCACCCCGCCGGGGGCAGCGCCGGACCCCTCGGCGCGGCTGGTTTCGTTGCGCCGCAGCAGGGCGCGGATGCGTTCCAGCAGCAGCCGCTGGCTGAACGGCTTGGTGATGTAGTCGTCGGCGCCGAGCCGCAGGCCCATCACCTCGTCCACCTCCTCGTCCTTGCTGGTCAGGAAAATCACCGGCAGGCTGCTGCGCTGGCGCAGCCGCTGCAGCAGTTCCATGCCGTCCATGCGCGGCATCTTGATGTCGAGCACGGCCAGATCGACCGGCCGGCTGATCAGCCCTTGCAGCGCGCTTTCGCCGTCCGTGTAGGTGCGGACCTGGAAGCCTTCCTGCTCCAGGGTCATGGCGACGCTGGTGAGGATGTTGCGGTCGTCATCCACCAGGGCGATAGTCTGCTTCATGGCGCCTAACCTCCGGTCTGTCGGGCGAGTGTGCTGGCCGAATCTCGCCCGGCCACGGCACGATGGAAGCGGATTGTGGCGCATTAAGGGACGCAGGGGGAACGCATTATGGCGCAGGAACCGCAGGAACAGGCATCGCCGCAACCGGACTCGCCGATATGGGCGGCAAGAAAACTGCTGCGCGCGGCGCGGGTGGGCGCGCTGGGCACCGTTGCCGACGGCCAGCCCTTCGCCAGCATGGTCACGCCGGCCACCTTCGGCGATTTGTCGGTGCTGCTGCTGCTGTCCTCGCTGGCCGACCACACCCGCAACCTGCAGGCCGAGCCGCGCTGCTCGCTGCTGGTGGTGGGCACGCCCACGGACGCCAATCCGCAGACCGCGCCGCGGTTGAGCTTGTCCGGGCTGGCCGCACCCGATCCCGACCCGGCGCTGAAGGCGCGCTGGCTGGCGGTGCATCCGTATGCGGTGCCCTATGCCGATTTCGGCGATCTGGCGATCTGGCGCTTCCGCCCGGTGCAGACGCATTACGTGGGCGGGTTCGCCCGCGCCGAGCGGCCGCGCCCGGGCGAGCTGCTGCCCGACCCGGCCGCCGTGGCCGCCATTGCCGCCGCCGCCGACGACATCATGGCGCATTGCAACCGCGATCACCCGGATGCGCTGGCGGTCATCGCCCGTCATGCAGGCGGCGCCGGGGAAGGGCCGTGGCAGATGGCGGGCGTCGATGTGGACGGCTGCGATCTGGCCTGCGGCGAACAGGTGCTGCGCATCGCCTGGTCGGCGCCGGTCGCCGATGCGGGGAGCGTGGCGGCCGAGTTGGCCAGGCTGGCCCGCGCCGCGCGGGCCGCTTAATGCCAACTTTTGTGATGGTGGTTTAGCTCATTTGATGAGTCTGCTTTTTTCAAGACAACGAGGACCTTAACGAGTGAAAGTTTTTTGGTTCTTTTTTCGAAAAAGAACAAAAGAGAGGCTTCTTTTTGAAAAAAGAAGCAAAAACTTTTATTCGTTAGGATCGCCTGCGCCAGCTGGGCCGTCGGAAACCAGGCTGCTGCCATGCAAAATTACGTATCCAGACCCTGCCCCCGAGATCCCCCCGACCCGACACCTGCCACGATATCGCCATCGACCTGGGCCATCTTAGCGCCGCTTCGGCTGTCCCGCGCCTGGCGGCCGCGCGACAGGACTATTAGGGGTTGGTTTACGTCGCTTGGATAGGACTATGACGTTTCGAAGATCGGGACTCCAGGTTACTGCCTGCCAACTGTGCCGGTTGCCGGCCCAACGGGTTCCGGGGTTCGGCGTCGGCAACTTCCTCCCGGGCTGGTCGGTCACCACCGGCGCGAGCCTGCTGCGACACACACGCAGCCGGCGTGACCTTGGCCGGCCCGGCACAGTGTCGTAACAGCTACGACGGAAACGGCCTCAAGAGGATACCTTGCCTGGTTGCATTCGGATGCGAACAAGCCTGCCGCCGGCACGCGGACCGGCATCCCCCCGACAAACGAGTGACCTGACCGTTCCCATGCAAACCAGGCCCATCCAAAGCGCAATTGCCCGGACGGTGCTGTCCGTCGTCAGGAACGGCCGCAACTGCTTCGGCTTGGATGCCGCCAGCATGCTCGCCATGGCCGTGCTGCTGGCCTCGCTCGGGCTCGTGCTCGCCACCGCGCTGTCCTCGCCACTCAAGGACGACGTCGCCTGGCTGCTGTATGTCGCGCGGCAATGGCTCGGCGGGCAGCGGCTTTATCAGGACATCGTCGAGGTCAATCCGCCGCTGATCGTCTGGATATATGCCGTGCCGGCGATGGTTTCGGGCTGGCTCGGCATATCGCCGAAAACCCTCTCGGCGCTGTTGTTCGCCGCCTTCCCGCTGGGCTGCGCCTGGTGGACAGCGCAGCTGCTGCACCGACGCGCGGCCCTGTTCGCCCGCCGCCTGCCGGCCTTCGGCGCCATCGGCACGGTGCTGCTGCTGCTGCCCGGCATCGAGTTCGGTCAGCGCGAACACCTGCTGGTGGCGGCCGCCCTGCCCTATCTGGCGCTGCTCGCGCGCGCGCGGCAGGGCGAACCCGAACCGCCGGTCACCGCGTTCCTGGCCGGCGTGCTGGCCGCGCTGGGCTGCGCCCTGAAGCCCAGTTACGTGGTCGCTTTCCTGTTGGTCGAACTGCTGGCGCGCTGGCGCGGCGGGCGGCTGATCCGCATCGCCACGCTGTCGGCCGCGACCACGCTCGGGTTGTACGGGCTGGGCGTGCTGGTGTTCTGCCCGGCCTTCCTGGACAATGCCGTGCCGCTGGCACTGGCGCTGTATGGCGGCACCGACTCCCCGTGCTGGCAGATCGTGCTGGAAAGCCGGGTGCTGCTGGCCGGCGTGGCCGTAACGGTGCTGCTGGCAGCGCTGTCGCGGCAGACGCTGCCGGACGACCAGCCCTTCCTGCGCACCTTGCTGGCCGGGCTGGCGGTATTCGCCGTGGCGGCGAGCGTTTCCTATATCCTGCAGGGCAAGAACTGGTTCTACCACCGGCTGCCGGCCTCGACGGTCACGTTGCTGGCGCTGTTGCTCTGGGGCGCATCGGTGCTGTGGGCGCGGCCCCGCCTGACCCTTCGCCTGGCGGCGATGGCGGCACTGGCCCTGGTGACGCTGGGGGAGTTCGCCTGGTCCGATTACGGCCGGCTGCGAAGCTGGGTGGAGGCGGCGGTCGAGCCCGACCTGTCCACCGAGGTAAAACTCGAACGGCTGGTGAAGCACGAGAAGGCCCGCACCTACATTGCCTTCTCCGAATGGATTGCCCTGGGCTTTCCGGTGGTGAACGACACCGGCGTCACCTGGGCCAGCCGGTTCGATTCGATGTGGGCGCTGAAAGGCGAGTTGTGGCGGGCCCGCCAGGACGGGGCGGCGCCGGCCGAGTGGCCGATCCGCCGCTGGATCACCCGCGACTTCGTCGCCAACTGCCCGGACCTGGCGGTGGTCGATATGCGGGAAGGCATCAATTACGTCGCTGTGCTGAGCGCGTCCGATCCCGCCTTCGCCGAAGCGTGGTCGCGCTATCACCAGATCGCCGCGTTCGACGGGTTGCGGGTGCTCAGGCGCGACGATGCCGGCTGCACCGCTCCGCCGCCGCGGCGGATGCGGGCGCGTGTGACGGCCATGGTGATGGAGCCACCCTGACCGTCTGCGCGGGTCAGTGACCCCATTATTGAGTCAAGGGGTCCAGGGGCTGTTGCCCCTGGTGGGGGTCCAGGGGGCAAAGCCCCCTGGCGGGATCGGGCCGCGAAGCGGACCGATGGGCAGCGCCCCGGCGACTTTCACACCCAGCGCCGGGTTCTGGCGCAGTACCGCCGGTAATCGTCGCCAAAGCGCCGCTCCAGATAGGCTTCCTCCCGCGCCACCACGAAGCGGCGCAGCACGATTACGGCGGGCAGCAGCAGCACGGCGCACCACAGCGCATTGACCAACAGGGCGAGGCCGAGCGACAGCAGAACAAGCGCGACATAGATCGGGTTACGGCTGCGGGCGAACGGGCCGGTGAGCACCAGGGCGGTGCTGGGCGTGTAGGGATCGACGGCAGTGCCGATGCGGCGCATTTCCCGCGCGGCCGCACCGGCCAGCGCCAGCGCCGCGGCGACCAGCACGCCGCCGGCCCAAGGGGCGATGGCGGCCGGCAGAACGGGCTGCGGCACCATGCGGTCGAGCAGCCAGCCCAGGATCAGAGCGCCGGCGAAGATCAGCGGCGGCGGGGCAAGGACGCCCGGAGTGTCCTGGGGGGGCATGTCAGCATCTCCTGCGCGGGCGGGATCGTCGCCCATCACCAGCGGTCCAGCATGTCGCGGGTTTCCTCCACGGCAACCTGCCAGATCGCCAGCATCTCGGCATCCGGGCGCTGCGTGCGACCGCCATAGCTGCCGTCCTCCAGCAGAGTGCGCGCCTCGAACGGGGCCAGCGTCTTCAACCGGTCAAGATCGACCATACGCTTCAGCCCGTCCGCCGGCGTGCCGGGCAGGCGGGTCCAGGGATAATTGTCGACCCAGCTCGCGTGACCCGCCACCGGGTCGGTTTCCAGCACCTTGCTGAACGTGCGCGGGGCGCGCCACCACTCATGCAGCCGCACCCGGCAGTCGGGGTTGTCCATCATCCACTCCTGCGTCAGCGCGCCGGCCGGGGCGTTGCCGGCATGGCCGCTGACCAGCACGATGCGGCGGAAACCGGAACGCTTCAGGCTGTCCAGCAGGTCGCGCAGCACGGCACACAACGTCTCGACGCGCAGCGTCATGCTACCAGGGAAAGCCTGGAAATACGGCGCCATCCCGAACGCCAGCGCAGGAAACACCGGCACGCCCAGCGGCTCGGCGGCCTCGATGGCGACCCGCTCGACCAGGATGGCATCGGTCAGCAGCGACAGCCCGGCATGCTGCTCGGTACTGCCGAGCGGCAGCACGGCACGGTCATCCTGCCGCACCCAGTCCTCGACCATCCGCCAGTCCATGTCGGCAATCCGCATGAGCCATCTCCCGGGGGCGCGCGGGGCAGGCTGACACAGACCCGAGCCACCTCAAAGCGGAAGGAAAGCGGCGCCTCACCGGGCGCGGGCGAGGACCACGTCGCCCTTGCAGGGATGGGCCAGCAGGCATCGCTCGACGGCACCCCCGGCGGCGAGCTGGCGCATCACGTACAGGCCGGCCACCACCAGGAACAGCGCCACCACGATCCCCGCCAGGCTGACCGTCTGCCGGTCCGACACCTCCTGCGGATCGTCGCCGGAGCCCACGGAACGAGGGATCTGCGCCATGGGTGCCGCCCCGATGGGGCGATGCCGGCGCCCCGCTAAATTCGACAATATGTAACACCGCCGCCGGGGAAACGCGCAAGTGTCATGATCCGGCCGGTCTGCCGGTGTCGGGCCGGGCGACCTGGCAAAGCGACCTCCGGGACGCTGCCCATCGGTCCGCTTCGCGGCCCGATCCCGCCAGGGGGCTTCGCCCCCTGGCCCCCACCAAGGGCCCCAGGCGCTTGGAACCCGTTACTCAAGAAATAGCCGGCACTGCCGGTCGTCGCGGCGGCGTGCTATACATCGGTAACGCCGGCATTCAGGCGACGGACCAAAACGGTTGACGACCCGGATCATCCTCGACATTACCCGCACCCTCCTGCGCGCCGCCAACCCGGCGCCCACCGGCATCGACCGCGTGGAACTGGCCTACGCGCTGCACCTGATGCGGCGTGTGCCGGACCGCCTTACTTTCTCCATGCTGGCGCCCGGCCTGCCGCTGACCTTCCCGCCGGAGGTTGCGCGGCCGCTGATCCTGGACGTGGCCGAGGCCTGGTCGAACGGGGCACCCCGCGGCACCACCCGGGCGTGGCGCAGCTTCGCGCCGTCCCTGCTGCGCCAGACGATGCGCCGCGCAGGGCCGAGGCACAACGTTCCGGGGGTGTTCCTGCTGGTGTCGCACCTGAACCTGAATCGCGGGCCGCTGATCGCGGCGCGGCTGCGGCGGCATGCGGTGCGTTTCGTCTGCCTGATCCACGACCTGATCCCGATCGAGTTCCCCGAATATGTGCGCCCCGCCGAATCGGAGCGGCACCGGCAGCGGCTGGAAACCGTGCTGCAACACGCCGACGGCATTCTGGTGAACTCGGCGGCCACGCGCGACGCGCTGCTTCCCTATCTGGACCGCACCGGCCGGCAGCCGGAACTGGTGGTGGCGCCGCTGGGGGTGGAGCCGCACGAAACCGCCGACCCGCCGCCGCCGCATCTGCAAGGCGTGCCGTATTTCGTCTGCGTCGGCACCATCGAGCCGCGCAAGAACCACCTGCTGCTGCTGCATCTCTGGCGGCGGCTGGCAACCGAAGGCCATGACAGGCCGCCCCGCCTGGTGCTGGTGGGCCGGCGCGGCTGGGAGAACGAGAACATCATCGACCTGGTGGAACGGTCCACGCCGCTGAAGGGCCATGTCGAGGAATATTCCGGCCTGTCGGACCGGCAGGTGCGGGCCCTGATCGGCGGGGCGCGGGCGCTGCTGATGCCCTCCTTCGCCGAAGGCTACGGGCTGCCGCTGGCGGAGGCGCTGATGCTGGGAACCCCGGCGCTGTGCAGCAACATCCCGGCGCTGGTGGAGGTGGGCCAGGGGCTGGTGGAGCATCTGGAGCCGCTGGACGGGCCGGCCTGGCGGCAGGCCGTGCTGGACTATGCCGCGCCCGGGTCGCCGCGGCGGGCGGCCCAGATCGCGCGGATCGCCGCCTGGGTGCGGCCGAGCTGGGAGCGCCATATCGACATCGCGCTCAATCTGGTCAACCGGATCGCCGCGTGAGCCCGGGCGAGCCGGCGGCCCTGCTGGTTGATCCCACCGACGTGGCGGCGATGACGGCGGCGATCCGGCGGCTTGCCACCGACGACGCGCTGTGTGCCGACCTTGCGGCGCGCGGGCGGACGCGCGCGGCCTGCTTTGCGGCGGAGGGCTTTGCCGCACGGATGCAGGCGGTTTATGCCGCGCTGGGCATACGCGCCGGCGATGCGGTCGGGGTGGACGGGCGCAACCTGCTGCTGGCACGGCCGGGCGGCGTTGCCAGCTATGCCCGGGGCGTGGTGGCGGCGTTGCGCGCCATCGGCGCCGTCCCCGTGCTGGTGAGCCAGGCGATGCCGGCGGGACCGTCTGCGGCCCTGGCCGTCTGGCGCGGCGGTGCCGCGGTGCTGGGCGGCGAGATGCAGGCGCGGGCGCCGCGCGACGGCCAGTGCCTGTTGCACGCGCCGGGGCTGTTCGTGGCGGCCGATCTGCGCGTGGCCGCCACGGGATGCATGACCCGGCTGGCGGCGGGGCCGCCCCCGGCGGCGATGCACTGGACCTATCCGGTGCCGGTGGTCATGCCGGGGGTGCCGAATCTTTACACCATCCACGACCTGATCCCGCTGCTTCGCCCCGTGCTGACCGGCATTCCGGCGCGGCGGATGCAGGCGACGATCGCCGGCGTGCTGCGCCATGCGGCGCATATCCTGACCGTCTCCGAGACGGTGCGGCAGGAGGTGATCGGCCGGCTCGGCGTGCCGCCGGCGCAGGTGAGCAACGCCTGGCAGCCGCTCGACCTGCCGGACGAGGCGGCCGCGTGCCGCGCCATGCGAACGGCGCTGGCGCGGCACGGGCTTGCCGAACGCGGCTATTTCCTGCTGCTCGGCACGGTGGAACGGCGCAAGAATGTCGGCCGCACGATTGCCGCCTGGCAGGCGAGCGGCTCAGCCAGACCGTTGCTGGTGGTGGGAGCCGCCGGGCGTGGCGCCGCGGCGGAACTGCCGGCGCCGGCGCCGGGCGGCCTGCGCGTGCTCGGCTGGCAGGACCGCGACACCGTCATCGGTCTGCTGCGCGGCGCGCGGGCGTTGCTGTTCGCGTCGCTGGCGGAAGGATTCGGGCTGCCGGCGGCGGAGGCGATGGCGCTTGGCACCCCGGTTCTGGCGGCCGCCGGCGGCGCGACGGCCGAGGTGACAGGCGCCGGCCCAAACCATTTCTTAAACATACATACAGTTCTTAAACATAAATAAAGGATTCCAAAGGCCCATGGCACTTGGTTGAGGGTCCAGG
>Ga0326727_10008212_pt1 | contig 26728 bp, 33 predicted proteins | sample MB2enrmetagenome_FD_207643 | JGI IMG/M metagenome (GOLD analysis project Ga0326727, IMG submission 207643) | Lab enriched peat soil microbial communities from McLean, Ithaca, NY, United States - MB29MY | ecosystem: Environmental > Terrestrial > Soil > Wetlands > Peat | place: USA: New York...
GTGACTTTTTATGAAAAAACAAGCAGCAATGATAGCAATATGTGCCGCACTTCTTATGTGTGTAGCCGCAGCAGGATGCACTAGCTCGACCACGTCGTCACCGAATGCGTCTGCTACTGCAAATTCTTCATCTCAAGCAGCCGTGTCAGCAACCACGACAGCCACACCAACCGCAACGCCCACGCCGACCGCAACGCCCACTGCCTCTCCTTCGGGGGGAGCGACAAGTTTGACGGTGCTCTTCTTCTATGATCCGACCTGTCCGCATTGCGAAGCGATTGAGGGACAGGTCCAACAAATTCCTAGCTATGGGGGTAAGGTCAGCGTGCAATGGATAGACACCACCACACAGTCAGGATATTACGAGCTCCATCAATACGGGGCCACAGAAGTCCCGACATTCGTCATTTTGAACGGTGGCTCTGAAGTCGGGAGCCCATTGGTCGGTCCTACGAGTACCGCTCCCTTGATTGCTGAAATAAGTAGTCTGCTTAGTTAGGATTAAAAGCAGCTAGGCATCATTCGCGCTAGGCGGCCCCCCGCCGACGCGCACCCTTTTTTGTTCCACTCTTTTTCTTTGTACTCTTCTTCGTACCGTCGAACCACTCGCCGCGTCACTCTTTCTTCAGGTAATCGCCGTGTCCAGGGCATCAGCCGCCAGGTTCGAGCAGTGCATCTTCACCGGAGGCAACCCTTCGAGGTTCTCAGCTACGTCATTTCGCGTTATCTTCAGCGCTTCTTCAATCGTCTTTCCGATCGCCAGATCCGTTACCATGCTGCTCGTCGCTATGGCTGCTCCGCAGCCGAACATCTTGAATTTGACGTCCGTGAGAATCCCGTCTTCCACCTTGATCTGAATCTGCATGAGGTCCCCGCACACCGGGTTCCCGACCACCCCCCACACCGCTCGGACTCCTCCTCGCCATTGGTGTGCAGTTCATCAATCGCTGGCATTAAGGCAGCGTTCCTGTAACCCACTGCGTGCCTCGCCGGGGCGATGATCCAACTAAGCCGAAGTGGACAAAGGGACGATAAATGCACGCTTCTGGGCAAATAACCCCTAAAAGTCACGTGAAACGATGTCGCATACAGAAACCTTATGTACCTTGACGCAAGAGTCTTGGTACTCACAGAGAACGGATTTTCCGAGGTATGACTTTTATGAAAAAACAAGCAGCAATGGTAGCGATATGTGCCGCACTTCTTATGTGCGTAGCCGCAGCAGGATGCACTAGTTCGACAACGTCGTCACCGACTGCGTCGGCTGCTGTAAATTCTTCATCTCAAGCAGCTACTGCGTCAGCAACCGCAACGCCCACACCAACCGCAACGCCCACACCAACCGCAACGCCCACACCAACCGCAACGCCCACACCAACCGCAACGCCCTCCTCCTCTGCTTCTCCGACAGGAACTGCAGGCGTGACTGTGCTGTTTTTCTATGATCCGACGTGTCCCTATTGCATAGCACTGGAGAACACTGCGAGCTTTCACCAGCTTGAAAGCACGGTCACCGTGACACCAATCGTGAGCGCTACAAGCTCGCTGACCAATCAGTACAATGTGACGACAGACCCGACACTCATCTTGCTAAAAAACGGTGTTGAAGTTGGTCGCTGGGTCGATCCTACGGATGCAACCGGTATCTTGGCACAAATAAACGGCAGTTAGGACTGTGGTGATATGCAGCGTTAGGCGGCCCGCCGCCGACGCGCACCCTTTTTTGTTCCACTCTTTTTCTTTGTACTCTTTTTCGTACCGTCGAGCCACTCGCCGCGTCCCTCTTTCTTCAAATAATCCTCAATCGCCGCGTGCAGAGCGTCAGCCGCCAGGTTCGAGCAGTGCATCTTCACCGGAGGCAACCCTTCGAGGTTCTCAGCGACGTCGTTTCGCGTTATCTTCAGCGCCTCCCCAATCGTCTTTCCGATTGCCAGATCCGTTACCATGCTGCTCGTCGCTATGGCCGCTCCGCAGCCGAACGTCTTAAACTTGACGTCCGTGAGAATCCCGTCTTCCACCTTGATCTGGATCTGCATGAGGTCCCCACACACCGGGTTCCCGACCACCCCCACACCGCTCGGGTTCTCGATCTCCCCCATGTTGTGCGGGTTCATGAAATGGAGCATCACTTTGTCGCTGTACATGTAACTCCTCGCCTCGCGTGCGTCTGTCGCACGTGAATACACTATTGCACGCGCTTAGCCTTTTTTTATTTATCGCTCGTGCTCTTGATCACAACGTATTGGGCGGTTTTCGTCTCCCCCAGATCAGCTACGCCGTGGGAGGTGTCTCACGCAGGCTGCCAAGGTCCTGAATCTTTATCGGATTCGTGCAGTAGGGGCATAGGAAATCGCACTCCATCTTGCCGTATGGGCAGATCACCTTAGAAAGGACCGCTAACGGGTGTCCCTTACTCTTGATGTCGAATTCCTTGTTCCACCCAAAGGGTGCTCGCTTCACGGTGAACCCGTCGTTCTTCAGCGAAGCCTCGAGCGACATGAGTATCTCCAAGGCTACTTGGGGGGAGCTTAAAGTGCTCGTGAGATGCGCAAACGGGAAGAGCATGACGCGATTTTCTTTGAGCTTGCCCAGCACTTCAACGATGCTGTTCTTTGCCGCTTCAGCTACACCAGTGGCGTTGAGCTCATCGAGCTTTTCTACGCTCGAGAAAACGACAAGACAGTCTTCCATGCTGTCCTCTTTTGATTCTATTTCCTCGGCTACTTTGGTTCGTTGCGTTGCCTTGTAGCTGATTTTATCCGCGTGGATCAGAAGAAGTCGAATCGTGGATCCCCCCGGTTTCGGTTACGTCGATCAATCGACACCTGCACATCTCGTATATGGTCAATCTGTTCGTACATAGCTCTATTTGCTTCCGCACTAATCAGCGTGCAGTTGTAGGCATATTTTGTCCTTTTATGAACGTTCAATAGTCCGCGTACCGTACACTAAACATAAGAGGAATTGTCTTTCAGAGAGGACAGATAATAGAGAAAGGTACGTCGTATCCGACGAGTTTTGAGGTTGAAGCATGAGTGAACAGGTAGACACCCTTTTTGAAGCGCTGTTCGCGCTCACCGATCTACGAGTGCTGCTCAGGGAGACGGCACCACTGCACAAGTTTAGCGAGGAACAACGAGCCCAGGCGCGCGAATCGGTTGCTCGCGCAAAGGAAGCGCTGTTGAGGTTGGAAGGAGTTTTCGAGAATGAAGATCAATGATATACCCGTCCGTGAGGTCGAAGAGAACTACGTTAACATTCATCCGATCCAAGCGGCAGGTCGTCTCACAGGAGAGGCGATGAAAGCCCTCATCGCCTACGGTGATGGCTACTCGACGTGCGACATGTGCCGCAAGCCATTCCGCCTCGACAAGATCACGAAGCCGGCAATCGCTGAGTTCCACAGCGATCTCGCCAAGTTCCTTAGCATGGATGAAGCGCGCGTTACGCCGGGGGCACGTCGTGCTTTTCAGGCCGTCTGCCTCTCACTCGCGGAGAAAGGAGACACTGTCCTCGTTTCCGCCCTCGCCCACTATACCGAGTTCTTGGCGGTTGAAAACGCTAAGGCAGTGGTCAAAGAGGTTCCCCTAAACAAGGATAACGTCGTCACTGGCGACGCTGTCGCGCAGAAGATCGAGGAAGTGACGCGCGAAGAGGGCAAAAAGCCCGCCCTCGTGATGCTCGACCACTTCGACTATTCGTTTGCAAACGAGCACGACATCGCCGGAGCGGCAAAGGCAGCGCACCAGTACGACATTCCCATCTTGTACAATGGCGCGTACACCGTCGGCATCAAGCCGGTCGACGGCAAAGCGCTCGGCGTCGATTTCGTCGTTGGCAGCGGGCACAAGTCGATGGCATCTCCTGCGCCAAGTGGCGTGCTGGCAACGACAAGCGAGTATGCTGATAAAGTCCTCCGCACGACGCAGATGATCGGTGACGTCACGGGGCGCAAGTTTGGCATCAAAGAGGTTGAAATGCTCGGCTGCACGCTCATGGGAGCGAACATCCTCGCCATGATGGCCTCCTTCCCGGCCATCCAGAGACGCATTAATGACTGGCAGGAGTACGTGGCGAAGTCGAACATCGTAATCGACGCGATCCTTGATATTAAGGGCAACAAATGCTTGAGTGAACACCCGCGCAAGCACACCTTGACGAAGGTGGATACCACAGGAAGTTTCGACAAGGTAGCCAAAACCCATAAGCGACGAGGGTTCTTCTTCAGCGACGAGTTGAAACAGAGGGGCGTCGTTGGCGAGTTTGCGGGAGCGACGCGCACGTGGAAGCTCAACACATACGGTTTAACGTGGGACCAGACATCATACGTGGCAGATGTCTTTAAGGAGATAGCCGAGAAATATGAACTACTGTAGCTATGACTGAAACCGATAGGTCGTCGAAGATCAGGCCTCGATGTGAGATCATTGTGCAGTACGTCCTTCCTGTAATACGGGCCGAGATGGCGGTGCGGATGAGGGAGGAAGGAATAAGTCAGGCACAGATCGCACGAATACTCGGCGTTACCCCTGCTGCTGTCAATCAGTACGTTAAGAGCAAACGCGGAACGGCAGGACGGGACACCGAGGTGCTCGAGGTGATCGACGATTACCTTGAGGAATACAAAGACGACCCTGGGGCCCTGTCGGTGCATCTTTGCGACGTGTGCAACAAGATTAAGTCACTGCTTGAAAAACGTGAGAATGAAGCGGCGATTGATGCAGGCTGTTGCTCTTGATGCGGTTTCTAGCAAATCGTCGCAAACAAACGGCGTGCAATGGTCTAAGAGTAACACGGACCGAAGTCCGCTATAATCTACTAGTCCATTACTGTGCCGTGTCACGCTGCACTCAGCGTTAGTTGAAACACGATCGTCACCCACACGAAGTAGACCTTGGAGGTATGTGTAATCCATCCAGGCGGAACAAGCATAAAGACTGGAAAGCAAAACGATGGCTGGCGTTAAAAAACCGATCAGTCTATCATTTAGAAAAGGAGGTCAAAAAATGGAATACGAGAGCGAAATAAACGAGTTAAAGAAGCGCGTAGAGGAGCTAGAGAAGTGCTGTGCAGAGTTCAGAGCGTGCAAGGGCCCGATGGGGGAGCGCATAGATGCCCTAGAGCAGAAAGGGTGAAGGACTGACAGAGTTGAAAAGTGCGCGCGGCGCGTTTTCCACCACCGGCCCCCCGGTCGAGGGAGCGATACCTAACTCAGATCTCGTGCAATCGGGTCTACGGGGCCTGCGAGCTATTCGACTAGCTATTCACTAGCCGGTAGAGGCTTTGTCGTGCGTCCTTTATGTAAAAGAGTTGAGTCACCATGCCGCCTTCTTTTAGCTTCTTGATTGCGTATCTCACCGTTCTGTGGGGTAAATAAGTCTGCTTTTCGATGTCGTTGATGGTCATTGTGCCGTTTTGCTCGAGAGTCCTATAGACTAGTTTGGCACTGGGGGGATACTCTCTCAGTTTTCTGGCACGCTGTTCATTGTTTGTAAGCTCAGCGACAGCATCGTTCACGACAAACACCACATAATTAACGGCGTTAACGTTATATAAAATTTGCTCGCCTAATCGCCTAAGCTCTGAGGAAAACAATTATACCGCTTGGGGCGTCTTTACTGTTGCAACACCACGAAAAAAACATCCTCTTTTGTGGGCAGTGGTGAAGCAAACTGCCGGGGTCAGCTCTCCTATGACTCCGGCCGTCTAGTTTCTAGCCTTCGGCCGCCAACCGATTCAGCAACCGCATTTTCAACAGCTCTGTTTAAAAAGTCTTAATTGTGTTTAAAAAGTCGCTCGAAAATGCTACTTTATTAAACAAAGCCTCGCCTAGGGCGCCATGAAAACTATGGATCCCTGAAAAATCAATGGGCGAAAATGTCAGCGCACTTTTCGTTCATGACGAAGCCGCACCGGGCAGTGCCCTCAAGCTCCAATCTCAAGCATCTTGTCGAGCGCCTTTTTTGCGCCCGTACGGACATCCTTGGTCACAGTGACAAGGATTTCTTTCTGCTCGAGCGCGCGGACAGCATCTTCAAGGTGCGTACGTTTCATGTTCGGGCACACCGTTTCGGCGAGCGCGGAAAACTCCTTCGTTGGTTCCTGCTTCCCGAGCCGATGGAGCATGCCCACTTCGGTTCCAATGGCGATGTGGCGTGCATTGGTTTTTGCGGCATGACGCAGCATGCCGCCGGTCCCGTACACAAAATCAGCTGCGGCGATTACCTCCGGTCGGCACTCGGGATGCACGACGATCTCGCAGTCGGGTATCTCCTCGCGCTTGAGGAGCACGTCTCCTAAGGTAATCACTTGGTGCGTCGGACAGAAGCCGTCCCAGGAAACGATCTCCTTGTCAGTTTTCGTGGCGAGGTAGTCCCCGAGATTTCGGTCGGGAATAAACACGATTCGATCTGCATCAAGCGCATTGATAATCTTCGCGGCGTTTGCCGACGTACAGCACACGTCGCTTTCTGCCTTGACGGCGGCCGAAGTGTTCACATAGCACACGACGGGCGTACCCGGATAGCGCTTTTTGAGCTGTCGCACGTCGTTTCGGGTGATCATGTGCGACATCGGGCACGTCGCCTCCTTCACGGGCAGCAGCACCTGCTTTTCGGGTGAGAGGATAGCAGCGTTTTCCGCCATGAAGTCGACCCCACAGAACACGATGACTGCACACTTGATCTCAGACGCGATCTTTGAGAGTTCGAACGAGTCGCCCACGTAATCGGCGGCGTCTTGAACTTCGCCGCGCTGATAGTTGTGCGCCAAAATGACGGCGTCGTTTTCCTCTTTCAGGCGTTTTAGGTGACTAATCATGGCTACTGACTGAAGGCCGTGCACTTCTCATCGCCCTGGATATGTGTGCATATCGCACATATCCGCTCATTCAAGTTGAGTTCTTTTCCCGCGGCAACGTCTTCAGCGAGTGATTGAATGAGTGTCCTTACGTGATCGCTGACCGCGACAGCTGTCCCCCTTTTGCTCGTCACGTATTGGCTGACCGCTGGCTGCGTGACGCCGAGACGCGCCGAAATCATCATTTGCGATAGACCTAGTTTTGTCAGTTCCTTTGAAACCTCGCAACGGATGGTAGGGAGGATGCTCCAGACCGCTGTTTCACAGGGCGATCGTTGTGTTTTCATGAGTCGCTCATAGGACATCAGCTTCACATAAAACGGCTGCCGTATACTATTTTTGCCCTCTCCGAAACCTTAATGCTCAAGTGCTCAATATAACAGCTCGTATATATGGTATAACAATTGTTATATAATTATATTATAACAATCGTTATATAAAATAATTGCCGTTTAAAGAGGTGTATCATGCAAAGACCTGGAACGATAGCAGTTCACGGAGGGCAATCGGCTGATCCTACAACAAAAGCGAGGGCCGTTCCGATCTATCAAACGACTTCGTACGTATTCGACAGCACAGAACACGCTGCAAAACTTTTTGGGCTCCAAGAGATGGGGAATATCTACACGCGCATAATGAACCCCACGAATGACGTGCTCGAACAACGAGTAGCTTTGCTAGAAGGTGGCAAAGCAGGCCTTGCGCTTGCAAGCGGTCAAGCGGCGAACGCGTTCTCAATCCTCAACATAGCTAAGCCTGGAGATGAGATCATATCTTCATCACAACTGTACGGCGGTACCTACACCCTTTTCTCATCGACGTTGGCAAGAATGGGCATCAAAGTCCACTTAATAGACTCGACTGATCCGAACAACTACAACGAGTACGTCAATGACAAAACGAAGGCCTTTTTCGGAGAAACGCTCGGCAATCCGACCTTGGATGTTCTCGACATCGAGCCCATCGCACAGATAGCGCACGACAACGGCGTCCCCCTCATCGTCGATGGCACTGCTACCACACCCATTCTGTGCCGACCAATCGATTTCGGCGCGGATATTGTTGTTAATAGTCTCACTAAGTTCATGGGTGGGCACGGTACTTCCATCGGGGGGCTAATCGTTGATGCGGGAAACTTTGATTGGACGAACGGAAAATTCCCCGATTTTACTACGCCTGATCCAACGTATAACGGGCTTGTGTACGCCGAAGCGTTCGGAGAACTTGCTTACATACTAAAGACGCGGGTGCATCTGCTACGCGACATCGGTCCCGCATTGAGCCCCTTTAATGCCTTCCTGACCCTCCAGGGACTTGAATCACTCCACGTGAGGATGGAACGCCACTCTGTGAATGCGCTTGCTGTGGCGCGATTCTTGAAGGAGCATGAACGCGTTTCGTGGGTGAGTTACCCTGGACTAGACAACGATCGTTCTCATCGACTAGCGCTGAAGTACCTGCCAAATGGTGCGAGCGCGCTCGTCGGCTTCGGCGTCAAGGGCGGGTACGACGCTGCGGTGAAGTTCATTGAGAGCCTCAAGCTCTTCAGTCACCTCGCCAATATCGGCGATGCGAAATCCTTGGTGGTGCACCCCGCCAGCACCACACATCAACAAATGAACCCCGAAGAACGCGTTGCAGCAGGACTCGGCGATGACTTCATACGACTTTCTGTGGGGATCGAAGACGTCGCTGACATCATTGAGGATATTGACCAAGCACTCGCATGTACGTCGTAGACGCCATTCCGCGGACCCAACATTACACGTTTGATGCACTTAAGTTAGACTGCGGGAGGACGCTTTCGCCGGTGACGATCGCGTACGAAACATACGGTCAGCTGAACGCTGCCAAAGATAACGCAATATTGCTCCTGCACGCCTTATCTGGCAGCGCTCACGCGGGCTTTGTAAACGAGAAGGGCGAGCAAGGCTGGTGGTACGACTTTATTGGACCGGGAAAGGCACTCGACACAGAGCGCTACTTCATCATCTGCTCCAATGTCCTTGGAGGGTGCAGCGGGTCAACGGGGCCGGGCAGTATCGATCCTGCGACAGGGCGCCCTTATGGGCTTGGCTTTCCGGTCATCACGGTCGGCGACATGGTCCGCGCGCAGAAGTGCCTGCTCGATGGTTTGGGAATCGAAACCCTCTTGGCCGTTGTCGGTGGATCCATCGGGGGCATGCAGGCGCTGCAGTGGGCCGTTGATTATCCTGATATCGTGCGATCCGCCGTGATACTCGCCGCGGCCAATCGACTCTCCGCACAAGGAATAGCGTTCAACGAGGTAGGCCGGCAAGCGATTATGGCAGACCCGTGCTGGCAGAACGGCGACTATTATGGCGGCACGCCGCCCCGCACAGGCCTTGCGCTCGCACGGATGATAGGACACATCACGTACCTCAGTGAGGAGTCGATGCACGAAAAGTTTGGGCGGGCACTCAAGGGAGTAGACGGGTATCGTTATGGCTTCTTTGAGGATTTCGAGGTCGAGAGTTACTTGCATTATAAGGGCAACCGATTCGTCGAGCGTTTTGACGCAAACTCGTATCTTTACATAACGAAAGCTATGGACTACTTCGATCTGCCCGATCTTACGTCGATTAAATCAAAGATGTTTATCATTTCGTTTTCGTCAGACTGGTTATTTCCCTCTGCGCGATTGAAGGCGCTCGTGAGATCATTGCGCAGGAAACGCATTGATGTCACCTACTGTGAAGTTCAGTCTTCGCGCGGGCACGATGCGTTCCTCCTTGAAGTGGCCCCGCTTACCGATCTCATTTCAGGTTTCTTAGAAAACGCCGGGCGTTGATGATGCGACGATTTGACCAAGATATCATCGTTAGTCTTATCTCCGAAGGTTCACGCGTACTTGACCTCGGTTGCGGCAACGGCGACTTGCTGATCAAGCTCAAAGAACACGGAGTTTCAGATATCCGCGGCGTGGAAATTGACGATCGATGCATTGCTGTTTGCGTGCGTAAAGGGCTTACCGTCTTCCACGGCGATATAGACGAGGGGCTTGAAGATTATGACGACGCTTCCTTCGATTACATCGTGCTAAACCAGACCCTTCAAGTCGTGCGCAAGCCTACGCTTGTCATCAAAGAGATGCTTCGCGTCGGAAATAGGGCGATTGTGAGCTTCCCTAATTTCGGCTACTTTAGGATACGGTGGTACATACTGACTAAAGGGCAGATGCCGAAAGTAGAATTCTTGCCGCGCGATTGGTATGACACGCCCAACATCCACCTATCGACCATCAGTGATTTCGAGGCGTTTTGCGGGACGCGAAATATCACCATAGAACAGCTCATAGGCTTGAGAAGCTGCGTGACTGGCAAGACTGTTAAGCGTTTTCAGAATCTATTAGCTCAAGTGGGCATATTTGTTATAACGTCGGAGCGTGACATTTCAAACTGAGGCCTGCTTGCCATGACCGTTTTTCTCTTGAACGTGCAGCTCAGCCTAGACGCCTGCCAAGATAGGTCTCCGATCGCCTGTCTCTCGGCTACAAGCACAGGCCTTTAGAATGCTAGATTAGCCTCTCCGGATGTGAATACGTCGCAAACTGCTGCCCAGTAGCAAAACATATGAGGGTCACCCCAGCTTGAACTGCTGCCTCGACACCAGTGCTGATAGGTGCTGCTTTCGACAGGATCAATGGTATGCCTGCCCGAGCCGCTTTCAATACCATTCCTGCAGGTTGCCTGCCGGATGACAGGAGGAACGTGTAGGAGAAGTCGTTGCCTGCGTGTATGCCAATGACCTTATCAACAGCACTGTGTCTTCCAACGTCGACCGCTTGCGCCAGCAGCTTGCCCGTTACATCAAATAGCGCGGCTACGTGGACGCCGTGCGTTTGTCTGCGCGCTTGAGTATCAAGGTGCGTCAAGCTCTTTTTGAGGACCACCTTTTCAAACGTTGCTGCAGAATCAACGCGCACATCTTCATTTGTCCACCATTTCATCCCGATGCAGCCTGAAGAGCGCACTTCCTGCCAGAGCTCGACCTGATCAAAGGATGAGACAACGATCGAGGCTTCGTTCTTATCACCATCGACGTCAATGCTTTGAATCTCTTCAAAACTTGAGACGACTCCCTCAGAGATCAAGTATCCGATGCAAAGTTCTTTGAGCTGTTCTGGCGACGCAATGAGTGTCGCGATCCTGATGTCGTTAACAAACAGTGTGAGGCTGTCCTCAACAGCTACGTCATCGTAATCCGGACGCTCGCCGCTATCATAGTCCATAATGACTCTAGGGAACCGTTTGCTGTAACTCATACCCGCCCTAATTATGTTTATACGAAACTTAAAGGCAACCGGTGACTGTGAGGTGTCGATTGACGTTCTTGATGCGTTTAAGTGCTCACACAGCCGGCGTTGTGTTTGGGCGGTGAAACGGAACTGAACAGCGGAAGGCAAAGCGATGACCGGTGCGAACGCCCGTCGAAGCGAGCCAATGCTGCGATAATATTCCCTGCCTATAGATGGTCGGGGGGCGTTAGGGTGAAGACCGTGATCTCCGGCGGGCAATTGATCCTCAGACGGATTATGCTCGTCCCTATGCCGCGGTTCGTGTAGTGTGTCATGTCGCCGACGCGATATCGTCCAAGGGGGTACTTTCGAGAGTACATGCCGCGAATTGGAGGCCCTATTCCCGGCACTATCCACTGCCCTCCGTGAGAGTGCCCCGAAATCTGTAAGCTAAAGCGCCCTGTGCTTGCGCTTACATCCGCGAAATCGGGCTCGTGTGCCAGCAGGATTGCAGGTCCGACGGGCGGGAGCTTCTTTAGCACCTTATCCAACCGATGTTTATGCGACGCAACGCTGTCAACGCCGGCAACGTGCAACGTCGCCTGTCCCTTGTTCACCGTCACTACGTCGTTGCTCAGGTCGATAACGTTGCTTTCCCACAATACGTCGCGAACGGCGGTCGCCCCGACAAAGTGATCGTGATTGCCGAGCACCGCAACACTGCAGTCTTTTGGTCTCAGTTTGTTCAATGAGGCGGCCATGTGCTGAGCCAGTCCGTCAACCTCGTACGAGAAGAGATCGCCGACAATTGCGACTAAGTCAGGATGTTGCTGGTTAATAAGGTCGATCACCTCACCAAAACGCTGCGCGTTGAGCCATTCATCCAAATGAATGTCTGCGATACTTGCAATCCGGTATCCGCGAAACGCGGGATCGAGGTCGGGAATGGTCACGTCAACGTGGCCGATCTCAAAAGCGCTCGGTTCAAATCCGCGTCCGTGCATCTTTTTTAGCAAGCGAATCATCGCGAGCTGCCTTCTGCGCCGGCGCTGAAAGCTTTTTGAGGACGTGAACCTTTCAGTAGTCACTCTTTGACCTGAGCCCTTTTCAAATCGAGGCTATTTTGTGCAGATCCGCGTGGCGCAAGAAATGAAAGTCATTACCTCCAACTGGAGGCACGAGCGGATCGGTGCAACTGCACGACTACTCTACGTGCAATATATTTAAACATTTAGCGGTCTAAGCGTGGTCGTCGTCGGAATTTCGGGCAACCCCTAAGAATCAATGCTTCATCTGCAGACCCCAGTTCCTGCTGTCGGTGCGTAGGCTGGCTTGGTTAATGTTTTCACTCAGCAGTCGTGCCAGACGGAAGCCGAGGTTTTAACCAAGCGATCGATTGCCAAGGCCCTCAAACTTCGGTTATGGCCTGTGCATTCTTCGAAAGCGTTCCGAAGTCAGAGCCCCAAAAGCTGTCGACGATGCCCGCGCGACAGCTCGTGCTGCTGCTCAGATGACATAGAGGGCGCACCGAAACGACAAAAGGCGGTATGACGTCTAGGCTAGCGCGGGGAGGATGCCGCGTGACGTAGGCAGCGCTCGTTTATGTCCGCGGGCCCGTGAGCAGAATAAGCTCCAGCGCTCCGTCCGGTCGTAAAAGCGAGCATAGCCCTTTTTCCCGTGAGCAGCGGTTCATACATTGCAAAATTTGCTGGCACTCGCGTGATGAACGCACGGTCAAACCAGGCCTTTAGCGCTGGGAAGAAAACAACCACCGAGGGAATTTGGAGAGGCCCTTTCTTCGTTAGCGCCCTTTTTTGCCGCGAAAGCCACTTTTAATAAGCTGGCTCACGTTTATTCACATGCGCCAGCACCTCCGGAAAAGAATCTCGGCAAATCGGCATCTGCCAAACCAGGTAGGAGGTTCAATCTCGAATCTCCTACCGAATTTCCGGTGCTGGCTCGAAGAAGGTCGTCTGTGGCGCTAAAAACGGCACATGTCGTGTCGACGCGCTTCACGATGCAGAACGGATGGAGATTTTCTTATGCGATTACTGCTCCTGCATGTCGACTACCTCGATTATGCAGTGACAAAGGCAACCAAGTATGCAGAGGCTGTTGAGGACTCCTCAAGGCAGGGACGTATGGAGGAAGCACTTGTCGTATTCGCCGCCGCGGAGCGGAGCGACGAAGAAGTAATAGACGCCGTTGCGAAGGACACAGCTGACGTAATACGGGATGTTGCGGCCAAAGTAGCCACGGAAAAGGTCGTGCTGTACCCATATGCACATTTGAGCTCCGACTTGGCTTCCGCGGAGAACGCCGTCGAAATAATGAGAAAGATCGAACGTCTGCTGAGCGGATATGACGTGCTTAGGGTTCCTTTCGGGTGGTATAAATCGTTCAGTCTAAAGTGCAAAGGACATCCCCTCTCCGAATTGTCGAGGACCATTACGCACACTAAATAAGTCGCAGGATCGGCCCTCACTAGCTACTGTCTTCCAGTATTACTCATTGTTTCGTCACCTATCTGTGATGTTTCGGCCAGATTTTAAGCCGTACGTTGCACGTTCTTGCGCAGCTTCTGTTTCAATCAGGCATTCAGCTAGACTTCGTGAATGAGTCAAAAAAGCAAGTGTAAGCAAACTTTGTCACGATAAGACGTATTATTACGTGTGAGCGGCTATACTATAGTGTCGACAATGCCAGCCTGGCGGAATGGCTACGCAGCCGCCTGCAGAGCGGCGTATCCCGGTTCAATTCCGGGGACTGGCTCTCTTTTTTGTCCCTTCTCGCGCGCTAGTTCGCGTATATGCAGATCAATTCTGATCCTAGCACTTCTTTAGCACTCGGTCGCATTGCTGCGTGCCGGCGGCTAGCGTCTTGTTCTTGTCGGGATGCGCAAAGACTAGCGAGTAGTCGATAGCTGTGCACGCACGAGGAGGCTTTTTCCAAAGGAGCGGCCATCAATTAAGTTCGTTGAACAACCCGAGAGAGAAAAGGGCTGCCGCTCGTTTTGACCCGTAGCTCGCTATGAAAAATCATGCTGCATTTATTGAGAGCGCATTCGTGTAAGTCAGGGCGACAACGGCGAGTCTTCCTTCTTTTGTCATCGCCGTGCTTGGCCTTTATTATCGTCTCATAGCGGGATCTGCAAATAGGCGCTGGTTTATCGAGCAGAACTTGCTTGTGGGATTAGGGCGATCGCGATGGTGTGCACAGCACTTTCTTTAGATACACCAGCTGGTGGCAACGGAGTTCGTGATCAAGAGCAACCACTGGTCGTTAGAACCGGCCTACTCAAACAAATCACTCGTGCATAACTGTTTTAACGCATCGAATAGAGCGTCCATCGAAGTATTCGTCTTTAGGGGCACATCTTCATCAAAATGTATGTTCTCCTCAAGCGCCTTGGACCACTGGGCGGCGGTCGAACGCATTCCGACGTTTATTGCGTGGTCGATTATAGAGGGAATCATTCCGACCGTGTTTTTTGTTTGTGTCACTATCGAGCCGTCTCTTGCGATTTTATTTCGTTCAAATCGTGTTTTTAGATCATTTTGCGTGTTGACGATAAACGCGATCTGCTCCTTAAAACCAGCAGCTTTCCTGGTTGCGATCGCACGCTTTAGGTTGTCTAATGCTGATATTGCCCCATCGATATCCGCGAGAATAAGATCCAATTCGTTGCTGATGATTGCCGCGTCGCACGCAACGTCATTCCTCATAAGATTGTATTCTGATCTTACCCTTAGCAGCTCTAAAATCGCATCCAATTGCCCAACACCTCCATATATGTCTCTCGGTCTCCAAGTCGAAACGACGGGAAACTGCATGCCGAGCTCTTCGGCTATCCTGCTCGCTCGGCTGAGGTATTCGGCGCCGCCTTTGCCCCCAACATAAAATGTAATGCCGATGCCACTGAAAGCGATCAGCATAGACTCGGCTCTCAGCGATACGTTTGGCAACATCTGTTCTAGCGCTGGACGTATCCCTCCTTCGAACTCTACGCGTGTATTGCACGCGCGGCACGTCGCGACGAGCTCGCGATCGGGTGAGCGTACCACCTCGACGTCAGCTTTACCATCGCAAGGGCAATGATACCAAATAGGGGTAGGGGTCTTCGTAACTGGATTTTTCTGCGATTCGACCATCAGTTTTGCATACTGATCGAAGTGTTCCAACATGAAAGCGATTTCGTCCCTGAACACCTGTTGGCATTGTGAAAACCGAGCGAAAGCTGTTTCATACCCGCACTCCTGAATGAGGTACGCGAAGAAAAAGGCGTTAAAATCAGCCGCATTGGTACTTCTTTCGTTGGCTCGATCGATGACGTCAAACACGTCACGGGTACAGAGATCAACATCTGAGGGCTGTAGTCCCAAGTGCTTACAGTGTTTCATGATTGAATCTCTTGACTCGATCGTCCAGCGTTGAATGTCGCTTTTTATCTTCTCTACTGCGTTAGTGTCTGGCTTTGGCACGGCGCGCATGATCTTATTGTTGTACGTCGGGGCGACCGAAAAACGCAGGGTGAGCGTACCGTTTCGACTTCTAACACTTGGGAGCTGCGCTTCTCGGAACCACCGTTCTTCGGCGAAGTCTTGGTCCGCAAAACAAAAGAGCTCGGCGACGGAACAGTCGAGCTCGTTTCGCAGTTGCTCGGCAACCGCGTGAACGAGCACCGCCTTTCGCACGACGCCACTGTATGGAAAGAGATTTGGTTGGTGAGCCGACATCAACACAATTCCTCCGTAATCCACGCTAAGCGGGATCTTAGCATCGTTATGAAACGCGGTGACGTGTTCCGCGAACGCCTTGCGCTTGTCCAGCATCTTGCCATCCGGTAAAATGGCGCTACCTGCAACAACTCTTGTCAGCTCCTGCAGGTTTCCAGGTTGATTTCCTTTCATGAGTAACTTAAAAATGCGACTTCAAAAGTACAACTCTCAAGCCTTTGCTCGGTGGGAGTAGCGCGCACAACAATATGATAGTTTCTTTCGCGGCAAAAACTGGCGTAGCAAATATGCCGGCGCAAGCGTAAGCTCTCGCGCGACTCCACGAGTGCCCCGTAAGCTTCACTTGTGACCCAAAGCGATAACCACAGAAGCGTAGCCGGCGCCCAGAGCAGGAAATGGCTCAGATCTTGGCGCTCAGGCGCACGCGCTAGAGCTCAAGACGAGCTCCATCCTAGTAATGTCTGAAGCTGCCGTTAAATATCGCGGACTCTATCTTATACGAGAGGCCTTGGTTGCTTATCTTCCGGCAACACGGGCAGTTTCATAGTGTTAATGAGTATCGGCGTTGTGACCTCCTTCGCTCGCTCGAGCAACAGCTCCTTTCCTTTTTGAGACAACCCGAAAAGCGGCACGCTCGTTCCAACCTGAGCGAGGGCTTTGTCCGCCACCACCCCCCTGATGGCTCGTGATGCGCACCCGGTCGTTATATCGACCGTATCGACGAAGTTCTTCGCATCGTCATCTCTAATTCCGGTCACATGCACGCCGATGATAATCACGTTGGCGCCGGTTTCTTGTTCTATTTGACGGCATTTCCGGGCGTCGCCTAACGTCGCAACGGTAACAGCCACATTCTTGAAGCCCAGTTCGATCGCACGTGCGACGCCCATGGGCTGGTTAATAATGGCGTTCTTCCCGTCGAGCACAATTCCGCCTTTTGCCTCCACCCGGCGCTTCAACTTCGGTATGAGCGTCGTTTCGATGACGCCGGAAATTCGTGCCCCGATACCCTGAGTGAGGGTCGGATTAGACGTGATGACCGTGCCGACGCCCTCACATACTGTTACGCTGGCGTCAATCAACTCCCGCCGCAAGCCTGTCATCATGACCTCCGAGGCTCCAAATCCGACGAAGATTTCCATCTCTATGTCACGCTCTCCGGTGCACATCCCAAAATCGCGGATCCGGAACTCGATATTTGCTTTTACGACGTCTGGATCAATTCGCTTGATCCCGCGCGCCTTGGCGAAAATGGGACAGTATTCAATCAGCGATTCTCCAACTTCAACGACGTGTCCATCTTCGACCACGATGTACGATTTTCCTAACGCTTCCATCACGTGTCTTTCTTTCATCGCGTTTCCTTGAGGCTCTGAGCCTCATAACTTTTATGGCCGAGTCAAAAATGAGCCTGAGAGGCAGTATTAAGCGAAGGCAAAGAAGTCTTGCCTCCGCACTACCAGCATTCGCGCTGCAGAGGTGAACGCAGGCATAGCCCCTTGACTAGGACGAAGCGCGGCCGACAGACAAAGAGGCTAGTAACGTTTCAAGCCGGAGGGCAAATTTGGTCTGCTTCTATTGTTCTATTACGAGACAACGCATTGGGACACGAGCTACGACAATCATGACTGCTAAGCAGCTCAGCGACTTGGACCGCATCAAGCAAGGTCACCTTGTTATTAAAGGCAGTATTCGAGCTGATGAGAAGATTAGCGTAGCGTATCCAAGCCCCCTGGCGCCTAGTAAAGCGCTCTTGGCTGAATTCATGCATTTTGCTAGTGACTATTTGCAGGTTGCAGGACCAAATCCTTCCGAAGAGGTAAAAAAGAACGCTCGCTTGTATGCGTGGGACCTCACAAACTACGAAGAACGCTATCGGCAAGAGATAGCTGGCAGACCTGAGGCACAAGCAGAGCTTTACCGCATTTTAGCTAGGCTGGGCGAGGATACACCATCCTACTTTATAGCCGCGAGAAGGATTGGCCTAGCCACCGATTTGTGCTATTGGACATTCTTAGAGCAATGGCCGAAGAGCAGAAAAGGCAAGCCGACGTGCTACGGATGGCACCATAGACGGCCAGACCGACTCGCAACCCTCTTCAGACTCTTCTTCGCGCGCGTGGCTGCAGAACAGCAGGCGTGGGAGCCCGAATAAGAGTTGTGAATGTCCAATACGTGCGTGGCGGATCCCAGGTCATGTTAAGGCTCGAAATCAACGCACCTTAAGAAGCGAGTCGTAATCAGAGGGACGGTTGCTTTTTGCGAAAGGCTGCTAGCCAAAGAAGAGATAGTAGGCAGTAGGAGTGAAACTAAATTCACCAAAAAAAGGCAAAACCAGGCGAACGACACATGAACGAACTGGAAGACAAATTACTTACGTACCTGTACATTGTCGTGTTCACCAAACTACTTCGCGAGGCGATAGAGGCTTTGCCGTGCGTCTTCTATGTGAAAGATGCGCGCTACAAACCCGCCTTCTTTGAGTCGCTTAACTGCGTATCTTACTGTTCTATATGGCAAATATGTCTCCTTTTCGATATCGCTCAAAGTCATTGTTCCGTTGCTCTCAAGCGTTTTAAACACCAATTTTACACTTGGAGGATACTCTCTGAGCCTTTCTGTAAAGGGCTCGTTGTTCGAAATTGCTTCAGCAATCGCACCGTTCATGGTATTCACCAAATAAATTAACGGCGTTAATACTATAAAAATATTTCTCGATTTGGGGCTTTGTGTATAAACCCCATCCTGTGTAAAAAGTCGGCTGTCTGTGTAAAAAGTGCAAAGGTTAGCATGGTTAGCAAGAATGGGTTATTCAGAGACGGTTGTGAATCGGTGGAAACTGACAATTACAAGGATACATTTTTAGGCGATAAAACAACTAATGACTTGGAATCAATGACAGTTTGTATAGCAGCAATTTGTGAAAAAGGAGAATTAGCCATTATCGTGTCAGACCGTTTGCTGACTTCTGAGGGGATGTTATTAGAGTTTGAGCATAGTACGCCCAAAATCGTGGCATTGACAAACAATTGTGCAGCAGCCATTGCGGGGGATATGCAAGTTTCCACTGAACTTTTCGAACTGGCAAGACCTAAAATAGATGGCGTTGAAAATGCTACAGTGTCTGATGTCGGCAAATGTGTTTACGACGCTTTTTTTGAATTACGGCAGAAAAAGATAGAAGAAGATATCTTAAGACCGAAAGGTATCAGAGATTTAAAGGAGTATCATAAGCTCCAAAAGCAATTGCTGCGAGATGTTGTATTAATGATAGAAAATCAAATAGACGCATTCGAGCTTGAGCTACAAGTTTTAGTTGCTGGCGTCGAAGAAGACGGAGCCCATATTTATTGTATTGAAGACCCGTCCGACTTTACAACATATGACGCACGTGGATATCACGCAATTGGCATAGGCGCTCGTCACGCTTTGACCAGCCTTACGGTGCAAGGCTACGACCAAAAAACTTCCTTCGCTAAAGCGATTATGTCAACGTATGAAGCAAAAAAAATCGCGGAAGGAGCGCCGCATGTAGGGTCAAAAAGCACCAACATGATGTTTATAAGCAAATCTGCAAATGCCATGGTAGAAGCCGAGGATATTGAGGAGTTTAATAACCTCTATCAGACGAAAGTCCAGCAAATTTCACAAGTAGAAGAAAATTGGGGGAAGGACTTAGATTCAATCAGCAGAAACATATCTAAAAAGATATCCAACGGTGAGCAATAACTTGATTAAAGCGAAAACCGACAAGGATTATACGGTTTCAACTTGGGAGTATGAGAAAAAATTATCCCAAGTGATAAGAAAGAAGGCGAAACAAGAGCAAAAAAAGAAGCGATAACCTCTAAATCTTTGAACGGCTCACTCAAGGCTTTTTTTGACCTTCTTTTCTACTTCTTCTACCGTCGCGCCATACACCACGAAGCTCTTGGATTTGTGCTCTTTTCTATCACTGACGGTGACGGTTATCGACCTAGGTTTTTCCAGTTTACTCATATGTTAACATTAGTGTTAACAAAGTATTTATACTTTGAGGCTAGTATAGTATGTGTTAACAAAAATGTAAACATAAAAGTAGGTGGTAAAAATGCAAGCTCAAGAATTGTTGGAAGCTCGAAAAGAACGGGGTTTGTATATCGCTAAGACGTGCAAAATCACAAAGAACGGTAAAGGTTGGGCAGTCCCCTCTCAGTCAAATGACACGTCGTATAATGTAGAATTCTCAGAGTTTGAACATAAGCAGTCGTGCACTTGCCCTGACTATCAGTACCGGAAAATAAAGTGCAAGCACATCTTCGCGGTTGAATTAATCGTCACTGAAGAGATTGATGAAGAAGGCACTTTCACGCAGACAGTTACGAAGAGGGTAAGCTACACGCAGGATTGGCAAGCTTACGACCACGCTCAGATACACCAAAAAGAGCTGTTTATGCAACTGCTTCAAGACTTATGCAGCCGCGTGCCAGAGCCAGAATACACATTTGGGCGACCAAAGCTGCCATTGTCTGATATGGTGTTTCTATCAGCCCTCAAGGTGTTCTCCACCTTTTCATTAAGGCGGTTCTTAGCAGACGCAGAGATAGCGAAGGAACGCGGTTACATTGAGAAAGTACCCGCATATGCTTCCATTGGTCATTACATAGAGAACCCCGATGTAACGCCCGTTATCAAAGAGCTTATCGCTCTGACGAGCCTCGCTCTAGCTTCGGTTGAGAACGACTTTACTATAGATAGCTCAGGGTTTGGCACGTCGAGGTTCGTCAAGTGGTTTGACCACAAATACGGAAAAGAAGTCGATGCAAGAGCGTGGGTTAAGGCTCATTTGATTTGCGGAGTTAAGACGAATGTCGTTACGGCTGTTGAGTTGACAATGGGTAACGAACATGATTCTAAGTTTCTGCCTGAGCTGGTGCTTCAAACGGCTAAGAATTTTGATGTGAAAGAAGTTTCGGGAGACAAAGCGTACTCGTCAAGAAAGAACCTACAGTTAATTGGCGACTTGGGAGCTGTGCCATATATCCCATTCAGGAAAGGAACAACCGGAAAGTCTCACGGTGCAACAATGTGGAAGAAGATGTATCACTACTTCGAGTTTAGGAACGAAGAATTCCTAGGACACTACCACAAGCGGAGCAACGCTGAGACGACGTTTCATATGATAAAGAGTAAGTTTGGGGATTCGGTTAGGAGTAAGACGGAGGTTGCACAGGTTAATGAGGTATTGTTAAAAGTGTTGTGCCACAACATCTGCGTTGTGATACAGGAGATGTTTGAGTTGGGGATTGAGCCGGATTTCTTCGGCTCTTAAACCTTTTTTTCTTTTTTGAGCCGTTAGCAATAGTAATTTGGAGTTATGGAGAAAACCGCTGGTTAGGTCTCATAAAAGGGAGCGCAAAAGCACTTGTAGCAATAGCACCGAAAAATATTTACTTTGTTGCAATACAATTGATATTAGTGGACTAGAAATAGTCTGCTTTGTAGCCATCACGAGTGACCAAGTCTCGATGAGTGGTGGTGAGTTCTTCTTCTCAAGTTATTAGAAAATCTGCATCCGTTATTTCTAGCCAGCATGAAATGTTGTTTGCAATCACATTGTACATCTGATTATCATTTCTTTCAGCTTTTTTAAACATGGCGTTGCACACGTGGTCGGCACCTCTCACCCCCAAACAGTCGTGAGAGTGGGGGTGAAATACGTAGGAAGCAACTCCAAATTCTTTTTTTGTATTTGTATCAAGGTATTTTGATAAATCTCGTCTAACCTTATTGGTGGAAGGAAATCTATCGATATGAACCGTAATCCCGTGTTTGATTCTTTCTGATTTAATGGTGGATTGTAGTACGCTAAGTATCATGTTAGTTCGGATGTTCTTGCCGCGGGGAGACATATTATACAGAGAAGAATAATCTTTGGCCATCGACTTATTAATTTGTACAATGCCGAACTGGCAATCATAATTGACTAGTTCTTGTAATACGGCTACTTGAACTGAAGGTTTTGCCCAGCATGCCTTTACTTCATTAGCTGGAGTAACAGCAATGCTAGGTCCAAGCAGCTTCTGAATGGATTTTACACACATTTGGTAGCTATAATTAGGAACATATACGCCCGCGACTACAAAATACTTAAAGCGGCTGCCTTTGTTCGGGTCGCCTGAGTCTCCAGACTCATCGAAATATATGTTTGGTATGCCAAACATCCGGTGTTTATGTATCGCATTTATGCCATATTATAGCAGCTCATCTTTGCAGACCAACCGTTTCACCAACCGCTTTTTCAACATAACTTATATGCCCAATCACCCTAGTGTTGATAATATGGACGAAGAACAATTTGATACGTTGCTAGCGGAGTTACAAGCCCTCCGAGCTGAAATAAAGCGGTTCAACGATAGATTTGAACTTGTCTCATCAAGAGCACATGAACACGCCCAAGGGTGGATTAACGAGATGGATTTGTCAAGACCTCCGAGGTGAAATCCGGTGGTTCAGCGACAGATTTGAAGTAGTCTTACAAAAAGAGCCGATTAGGGACTTAATCTACTAAGCAGTGTTACGTCTCTGTCTATATGAGCGCTAGACCCTGAGCGAACGAGATACCGGCAGCAATGATAAACGATATCGAAGCTAAATACAGTATTTTTTGGTTCGCTTTTGTGGCTTTATCGAATCTTGCAGCTACAACTTCAATTTTGGTGAACACTTCATTCAGGTTTAGGTGCGCGGCTTCATCGCCTAACGCTTTGGCCATTGAATGCCATTCATTATATGCCTTGTTCAATTCCGCTTGAGTGATAAGCCCGTCTTCGAAACGCTTTTGTTGCTCTTGCAAATTCTTTAGCGTGCCATCAAATAGCTTCTTTATCTCTTCTTCAGAGTCAGAGAATACCGGATATCTCTTTATAGGCTGTAAACTGATGGTTTCCATGTGTGACGCAAAATGCCAATCGACTGTTGCGAGTACAGCATAAGCGATGCCGACGAAAATCCAAAACCACATTATAGCCACATCAATACCTCCAATCGCAAAATGCAATTTGACAAAATCTAATAAAATGATTTCCATGCTGTGTAGAAAAAGTCCTTCGCGTGTAGAAAAAGTCAACAGATGGGGTGATATGACCTACTGTAATTACATTAGGCCGAATCAGGTCTAAAGGGAAGAACACCGGCTGAGGCGTGCGGAATTGAGATTAAGGGCGAGAACAAGTGGGTTACGTTGATTCAGAATGCAAGTCAATGTTCTAAGGGAAAAGAAGTTGGGGATTGAGCAGGATTTCTTCAGCTCTTAATGTCCTTTTTTGCTGTTTTTTCTTTAAAAAAGTCGGGGTTTGAAGTGAGTTATTACGCACAAGCCGCAAGTTTCTGCTTTGTTAGCTACCACCGCTCTCGAATTTTGCTTTTAACCCACTACAAATCCCTGCAAGAAGATTCGCTTTTTCGTTCTCCTTGAGACCTACCGCTTTTGCCCGTAACGCTTGGCACGCTTTGGCCGCAGCTGATAAATCGTTAGATTCTTTTTCTAAAACCCAATCAATTTCCTCGTTGCTGAGTGTACAAACTATGTCTGGGTCGGTGTCGCCAATTAGAAAACGCACTGTATCTAGTCGTGACGTCCCGGGATTTCCACTATAAGACCACGTCATAATGCTTTCTTAAGCGTTTGGGTGTTATATGAATCTTTTTCTAGGGACGTCATAAGACTGCTAGCCTGCCAGTTTTGTTAACGAGTGACCATGCACAAGCTCTCTCATTGCTTTGAGGATAATAGCAATAAGAAATGCTTGCGCATGGTTTGGTGCGCTAAGGTTTTCTCAGTATCAAAGCAGAACAATAAGCCTTGAACCACTTTGCTATCTGAAAGGGACACTTCTTCATTGGAATAACGTAGAATATCTGATTCTAAGTCTTTCTTTGCAGATTCCCACTCTTTTTTCATCCAGCTATCTAGTTCAATACAGATTTTCATTTAATTCTCACCTCCGATTTGTTTGATAAAAATTTGTAAGAAGTGTGGAGGTGGATGCCGATTCTTGACAGCTCTCTCGATATGCAGGAGATGCCGAAGAGTTGACAGAACCGTCGGACAGGCGTGTGTAAAAAGTCGAGTTTCTGTGTATAAAGTCGGTTGAGGAGGAGTTTTTACACAAAGCCTCGATTTGGGGCTTTGTAGAATAACTCACATTCCGCGCCCACTTTTGCAACAGCCGCAGGACTTTTGCAACACACTTTTTCAATTTTTTAATTTTCGGGAGGAACATAAATGAAATTAGATGAAGAGACCAAAACGAGCAATGACGGCAAACAAGAAGAATCTTCAACTAAGCAATTTACGCTTTGCCGACACTGCGACGTTGAATTACAGCCAGAGCAGGTTATAAAGACGCGTTTTGGACATGTTATTGGCGATGATGATAAGATTTTCTTGTGTGACCATTCCGCTCTCTGTAGGCACTGTTACGATGAACTAGTAAGTTTTACTAGGAGCTACGTAAGATGTAACGAGGGTGAAAATATGGTGCGCAAACCTGATGAACTCACAGTCGGTTTAGACCTAAAAGTGTTTAAAGTGGATGGAAAATGGATTCTTGACGACGTGCAACGGAAAGCTGCTTGGGAAATGTATGTTGAGCTTGTTACTAGGATTTCAGTTGCGGAATTGAAGCCCGACGAGGGATTGCTCAGAGAAGCATTAAGTTCATTATATACATTATTTGGAACTACTAGGCAGATACTTAGAGAGCATGGGCCGATTGTGGCGCAACCTAAACGCGGCGGCACGTACACTTTTGGCTACCTTTCTATAGTAATTCTTAACTGTGTGTTGCGTCCTGTGTTGGCAAAATGGCACCCATTACTCTCAGATTATGAGCACAGCAGAAAAGAAGGCACGTCTACACTGGAACACGAAAGAAAATGGGAACATGCTCAAGAACTTAGAGAGAAGCTCAATGAGACGAGAATCATACTTATCGACTATGCAAATGAACTAGCTAAAGCGGCTGAAATACCTTCACTCATTATTGAAGATAGCAAATGCAGAGCAACTAACTGAAAATTGCAAACGGTAGCCTTAAGCGTTCGATGGACATACCGCGCTTTATGTCATCGAATTCGTCAGCTAAACATAAAGTGTTTATAAGCTATTATCACAAAGATGATGAGGACTTCCGAAACGAGTTTGAGGAGCGATTTGGCCACCTTTTTATCAACCGAAGCGTCAAGGAAGGAGAAATTGACGAAGAAATTAGCGCCCGCTAAATAAAAAGACTAATTCAATCCGACCACCTCAGAGATGCATCTGTAATCATAGTCTTAGTTGGGCCTCACACATATTGTAGAAAACACGTCGATTGGGAAATATCGGGTGCTATAAGTAGTAGGGTCGGAGGTCGTTCGGGTCTTTTAGGGTTAGCGTTGCCAACCCATGCTGATTATGAAATAAATATTTACGATGAAAGTGTAACTCCCCAAAGATTAGTTGATAACCTCAAATCTGGATATGCAAAATATTATGATTGGACTGAAAATGAAAGTTCAATCCTGAACCACGTAGAGGATGCTTTTAACGCTAGAATTGCCAGAGTAGATAATGTAAGAAATGGAAGGGAGCAGATGTCCTACAATCGCCCCTGTGAATAAAAAGGTTAAGAGCCGAAGAAGCTCGGCTCAATCCCCAACTCAAACATCTCCTGTATTACGACACAGATGTTGTGACACAACACTTTTAGCAGTACTTCGTTAACCTGAGCTACTTCCGTCTTACTTCTAACTGCGACCCCGAACTTACTCTTTATCATATGAAACGTTGTCTCAGCATTGCTCCGCTTGTGGTAGTGCTCTAGGAATTCTTCATTCTTGAACTCGAAGTAGTGATACATCTTCTTCCAAGTCGGAGCGTTCTTCGCTCTTCCCGTGGTTCCTTTCTTAAACGGAATGTAAGGCACAGCGCCAACTTTTTCTACAGCACTCCCGGAGAGAAGCTAAAAAAATCGAATAAGATACTTAGAAGGTAAAAAAAAGCTAGGCGCACAAAACTACGATCGGGTCCAGCGACCAGCAAAATTGCAGGCGGAGGGGAGGAGTTTCTAGACCATTACCCGATGTGCGCGCGCCTATGAAGACCGCAATTAGTTGTCGGGGCCGATTTGGCGCCCTCTAATAGCCCTTGAGTTACGACATACCCAAGGTTGATGAGAACCAGGTTTTCCGACGATGAAGACTCGCGAGTAATAGCTTAATACGATACTGTAGAGTCTATTGGGTCATAGAGGATGCCGTGATCTCCTGCATATGGTGTCGTGTGGAGGACCGTATTCGAAAGAATGTCTCCAGGTATTTCGCGCTGTGGATCAGGGAAAGCGTCGCAGTTGTACAACCTTTCAGTCGGGTAGGCGTCACATTTGTCCCCCTCCGTATGGAAATGTTTGCAATTGAAACACTGCGGAAGCATTTGTGTTATTTTCTCACCTCCGTGCTGCGTGCGTACCGTCTTTGCACGCGTATAGGTTTTGATGATGGCAGTTGACCGCCGCACCGCAGACGAAACCCAGCCGCTTCGATAAAGCCGGAACTCAGGAAAAGCTGAGAAAGAGTTATTGTTCCATAGTGTTATTCTTTTTGCGATGCTCTCGTCAAAAATCCATAACGTACTGCCCCGAACGTCGAGGCGTACTCGTTTTTTTTTAACCGAGAGCGACGCGCTCAAGGAGGAGTGTGGTAAACTCAACAAAGTAATGGAAGTGGAAAAAATGCTATTCGTTTTATGGTATAAATTCGATCCCGATCATACTGAACGGGTTCGCGAGTTGTGGAAGCACTTTAAGTTTCCAGAAAGCGTCAAGGTGATAGGCCGTTACGTTCTCATAGGAAG
>Ga0326727_10008213_pt1 | contig 26724 bp, 27 predicted proteins | sample MB2enrmetagenome_FD_207643 | JGI IMG/M metagenome (GOLD analysis project Ga0326727, IMG submission 207643) | Lab enriched peat soil microbial communities from McLean, Ithaca, NY, United States - MB29MY | ecosystem: Environmental > Terrestrial > Soil > Wetlands > Peat | place: USA: New York...
GTGTTTTTTTACATTGTTTAGTGCTCGTTATGGCTATGCTGCATACAGCAGAGATTGCAGTTGGTTTGAAGGCCAGATGGCAGTGCAGGTCAAACGGGTCGGCGTCGGGCTTCCCCGCCTGCAACGCCGCTTGCTGGAAATCAATGCCGCGCCCGGCCAATTGCTGGATGATCTCGGCGCGCTGGCCGGCGTTTGCCCGGCGGGCGCGCAGTTCGTCTGGCCCGGCGCAGAGCGTCCGCATTTTTTCGGCGGTGTCGTCGGTCAGTCCCGTCATGGCGGGGCAATTATGCCACTGTCTGGCCGACGGTCAAATAGTCAGAATTGGACGGGTTTTCCACTAACCCGGGACGGTGACGTCTCCTGCCCCCAGGCTGTTTGGGCAATCGCAGGCGTGCCGGCTGTGGCGCGATGGGTTTTCGGGCGTGAGACGGGGGATGAGTAAGGTCAATTGAGCCAAAAAGATAATCACAGCGAAGAACACGAGGCTCATAAAGGGCGGAGGCGAGCCTTGATGGCTCTGCCGCCGGGGAACGGCCCCGGAATATGGCGGCTCCGGCGATTTGCGGCTTGAGTTTTTCGCGCGCATTAGCTTTTCTAAAGCGCGAAAGCCGCCGCGCCCTGGGCGGGGTTTTTGTATTGATTTGATATGAGCAAAACGCTGGTCATTGTTCCGACGTATAATGAAAAGGAGAGCCTTCCCAAAGTGGCGGAGCGCCTGTTGAAATTGCTCGTCCCGGTGGACGTCCTGATCGTGGATGGCAATTCGCCTGATGGCACCGCCCGGATCGCCGATGATCTGGCCGCGAAAAACCCCGCCATCCATGTGCTGCACCAACCGCAGAGAAACGGCCTGGCGCGCGCTTATTTGGCCGGGTTTGCCTGGGCGCTGGAGCGCGATTTTGAGTTCATCATGGAGATGGACGCCGATTCCTCCCATAACCCGGATGATATTCCAAGATTTCTGGAGGCAGCCCAAAATGCGGACTTGGTGCTGGGTTCGCGCTATTGCGGAGGCATCCGTGTGATAAACTGGCCGCTGAAGCGATTATTGCTCAGCACCGGCGCGGCGCGGTATGTGCGCCTCATTACCGGAATGCCGTTCACAGATCCGACGGGCGGGTTCAAATGTTTTCGCCGGCGCGCCTTGCAATCCATCAAACTGGACTCGATCCGTTCCAAGGAATACAGCTTTCAAATCGAGATGACCCATCGCATCTGGATGGGCGGAATGCGCGTGGCGGAAGTGCCGATTGTATTTACCGAGCGATTGCAAGGCTGCTCCAAGATGTCCGGCAACATCGTTTGGGAAGCCTTGATCATGGTTTGGAGCCTGTGGATCAAGTGCGGCTTCCGCCGTTCACCCCGAAAGATCGCTTGAAGCAGGGTCCCTCTTGAGGGATAATCCCTCCATGAACGCAACGATACTCGACAAGAAACGCCGCATGACCCTCCCGGAGTCGGTCTGCGAGGCGGTTGGCCTCAAGCCCTGTGATCAAGTGGAGTGGCGGGTCGAGGCTGGCGAAATCCGCGGCTGCAAGTTGGGGGCCCAAAAGCAGAAGGAAGCCTTCCCCCGCGGAAGCCTCCTCAAGTACCTCACGCCGGAACGGGACAAAGAGCAACTCGCCATCCTGTCCGGCTCACGACAAGGTTGTCGGCGCTCTGCTCGCCGAAACAAACCAAGTCGCTTTTCAACACGGGATCACACCGCCATGCAACCGACGTTGCCGCGATAGATTTCCGGTGTCAACCCAGAATGTGCCAATGCTAGGAACCCCTTTACGAAACCTCGCCTCATGCCCGAAATAGACGCCGTGATCGATCCCACAGCGGCTGGCCCCTAAAATAGTGTGTTATTGAAGTTATGGAAATGCCCCCACTGCCCCCAGCGCCACCAAGCCAACTACCGCTCAAGATGTGCGTCCAGCCAGCTCAAGGTGAGGTGATCACAAGCGCGGCTACCGGGAGCACGTACACAATTGGAGGCAAGATTGGTGAAGGCAGTTTTGGGATCGTGTATTCCTGCCAAGACGATTGGGAAAACGAACTTGCGGTTAAGGTGTTAAAGCCGGTCGGAACCTATGAAAGGGTTAAGGCGTCGGCGCAGGCTGAAATCGAGAAACTCTTCTATTTGCGTCACCCACATATTACCTATGTGTATGATGCATTCGAGTATCGCGACACGTTCTATATCGTCACCGAGAAATGCCTTGGTCCGCTATCAGATTTGTTCACAATCCCCAATTATGATGGCATTGTGTGGTTATTACCAGTAGCCCGGTGCCTGCTTCAGGCGGTTCATTATATTCACCGTAACAATTTTGTTCATCAAGACATTCATCTCGGAAAACTCCTGTTCAAATCCGTTTGCCGTATCTGCGCCAATCTTCGTCCATCTGCGGGCAATTCCGAATTCCGTTGCGGCGGGCCGCGCTGGGCTTCTTGCGCCTTTTCGCGGCTATTCCATTGTATTCTATCGTGCGGACTCCTCTGTAAACCGCTCTAATTCTTGCAAGCACGGGGCAATTTTAGCCCGGTTGCTGTGGCAAGTTTTGCCGCCGGCGGCGGATGGAAAATCCATAAGCCCTTGTCAGACAACGGTTTTCCCCCGGTGGCACAATCGTTGCTGAGCAGGAGTTCGTGAATGTCAGTTTGTTCCAGGCAGGCGCCGCGCTCAACGCCAACAGCCGTTGGCAGGAGGTCATTGCGGAAAATCTGGCGTCCGGCGCGGTGCCCGGCTACAAAAGACAGCAGTTGTCCATGGCGGCGGTGCAGGCGGGATTGATGCCGGGCGGATCGAGCAGCAGTTCCTCTCCGCCCATGTTCGTTCTTCCCAAGGCCAAAATGACCACCAATTTTACCCCCGGTGGAATGAAAGCCACCGGCGTCAACACCGACGTGGCCATAGACGGCAAGGGTTTTTTTGAAGTGCAACTGCCCGGCGGGACGACCGGCTATACGCGGAACGGGGAATTTCAAATCAATACCCAAGGCCAACTGGCCACCCAGGAGGGCTACCTGGTATTGGGCCAGGGCGGCCCGATCCAACTTAATCCCCGCGACCCGTCGCCCATGACCATCTCCGCCGCCGGCGACATCAGCCAGGGCGCCACCTCGAAAGGCAAACTGGCCTTGACCGAGTTCAACAAGCCGGAATTGCTCACGCAACTGAACTCCACCTATTTTGCGGCCCAGGATCCCGCCCTCCAGACCCAGCCAGCCGCCTCCACCATCCGCCAGGGCTATCTGGAAGGCTCCAACAGCTCAGGAGTGCTGGAAATGGCCGGACTGATGACCGCCATGCGCGGATTCGAGGCCAACCAGCACGTCATCCAAATTCAGGATGACCGCCTGGGCAAAACCATCTCGGACCTGGGCAACCCGGCCTGATATAATATATGGTGCGCTCCCTCTATTCATCCGCTTCGGGCATGGAAGCCCAGCAAGCCAACTTGGACGTCATCGCCAACAATCTGGCCAACGTCAATACCACCGGATTTAAAAGGAGCAAGATCGAGTTCCAGGACTTGCTCTACGAGACCACCCGCCAGCCGGGGGCCGAGCAGGGCAGCGGGACGCAATTGCCCACCGGCATCCAGGTCGGCCACGGCAGCCGCGTGGTGGCGACCTCGAAGGTTTTTACCGAAGGCGAATTGACCCAGACCGGCGAACAACTGGACCTGGCCATCAACGGCGATGGTTTTTTCCAGGTGCAAATGCCCGATGGCACGCTGGCTTACACGCGGGACGGCGCGTTGAAACGATCCTCCACCGGGCAAGTGACGACCAGCGACGGATTGCCTTTGCAGGGCGGTTTTCAGCCCATTGCCGCCGGCACGACCGGCATCACCATTTCGAACAACGGCGAAGTGACCACCACCTCGTCCAGCGGCACGACCAATTTCCAGGTGCAGTTGGTGCGCTTCACCAATCCGGCGGGTCTGAACTCCATCGGGGGCAATTTATACACCGAAAGCCTGGCCTCCGGCACGCCGGAAACGGGCACGCCGGGTGAAAATGGTTATGGCTCGCTCCAACAAGGCTACCTGGAAATGTCCAACGTCAAAGTTGTCCAGGAAATGGTCAACATGATCGAGGCGCAACGGGCCTACGAGATCAACTCCAAGTCCGTTCAATCCGCCGACGAGATGATGCAGGAGAGCAACAACCTGCGCCACTGAGGAAAATGAAGCCCGTTATCAACATAACATCGCAGTCCGGCGTGGCAGGGCGCGCACTCCGCGCGCGCCGCGGCGGGCAGCGGAGTGCCCGCCCTGCCTTTCGCGCCGCACCCAAAACGGGCGGGCTGGCGAAATACATTTTGAGCGTTCTCGGGCTGGCGTTGTGGCTGGCGATTTCCGTCTGGCCCGCTGGGGCGGGCGAGGCCACAGATCAGCGGCGGTCACAGACCGCCGCTACAGTGGCGGGCGATGCCCCGGATTCCCGGCGGTCACAGACCGCCGCTACAGGGACAGTGGCAGTGGCGGCCAATGTTCCCGCCGCGCCGGCGGTTTGCTGGCAGTTGCCCGCCGAGGCGCGGGTGGACAGTTCCGGCATTTTTCTCAATCAGATCGTCAACGCAACCCCGCCTGTGGCCCTCCCACAAATTCGTTTGGCCCCGGCTCCTCTGCTGGGCCAAACGATCTTTTTCACCCGCGACCAGGTCATGGCCCTGGCCCGCGCCAGCCTGGCCGGCCTGAACGCGACCAACTGGACCGGCCCTTCCCGCGTGCGCGTCTCGCGCCGCGTCCGCCTCTTGGACGAAGCGGAACTGACCGGCCTGCTCGCCGCCGCCTTGCAGCGCGATTACGTCAAGGACCTGGGGGAATTGGAACTGCGTTTTGCCACTCCCTGGATGGCGGCGGCCGTCCCGGACGAACCGCTGGCGGTCACGCTCACGCAGATGCCCGCCGCTGGAGTCAATCCTAATTTCCTCGCCGGATTCGAGTTGTGGAACGGCAAGGAACGGGTCGGGCGCTGGCAGGCGGTGTTCCAGGCCCGCGTTTGGCGGCCCATCCCGGTGGCCCATTCCGCGCTGGCCCGCGGCCAATTGCTGCGCGACGCGGACGTGACGATGGAGCGCCGGGACGCGCTGGCGCTGCGCGACGTGGTGCTTCAAATTTCCAAGGACGACAACTCGCTGGCCCTGGTGGAGAACATCGCCGCCGGCCTGCCGGTGCCCAATCACGCCGTGCGCCCCCGTCCGCTCCTCAAGCGCGGCCAACTGGTGGACGGGGTCTTCGAGCAGGGCAGTTTGACCATTTCCCTCAAGGTGGAAATCCTGGAGGACGGTTTGCTGGGCCAGACCATCCGGGTGCGCAACCCCAAAACCAAGCGTGAATTATATGGAAAGGTGCAAAATGAAGAAACTGTCAGCATTACTCTTTGACCCGGCCCATCTGGTGGCGCTGCTGGTCACTTTTCAGGTCACCAGCGTCGTGGCCGACTCGCTTTGGAAAAGCGACACCTCGCCCAGCTCCATTTTCGCCGACAAAAAGGCGCGGCGGGTGGGAGACATCGTGACCATTGTCGTCCAGCAAAACAACGCCGCCACGCGCAATAACAATACCAGCACCTCCAAGCAAACGTCGGTGGACGCCAGCATCGCCAGTTTCCTTTACGGACCCGGCGCCAGCGGATTGCTGACCAAGGGGGGAGCCTACCCGGCGATGAATTTCGCCGGCAAGAACACCTACGCCGGCGGCGGCCAGATCAACAATGCGGAAACCATCACCGACCAAATCGCCGTGCGGGTGATTGATGTGCTGCCCAACGGCAACCTGGTGGTGGAAGGCCGCCGCCACACCGCCTTCTCCGATGAAAAACAGGACGCCATCCTCCGCGGCACCATCCGCTATGACGACATCTCCGCCAACAACACCGTTTTCAGCTACAACATCGCCGACGCTTCCATCCAGTTCGTCTCCCACGGCACCATTACCGACAACCAGAGAAAAGGCTGGTTCAACCGGTTTTGGGACAAAATCAACCCGTTCTGAGGTTTGACATGCGCCGCCCCTTTGCTTTCCATCTTCTGTGCCTGGCCGCTCTGCTCGCCTCGGCCGCCCCCGCCGCCGCGGCGGGTTCGCGCATCAAGGACATCGCCATAATCTCCGGCGCGCGCGACAACCAGTTGTCCGGATTCGGAGTGGTGACCGGGCTGGCGGGCGACGGCGACAAAAACCCGGTGGACACGCTTCAAGCCCTGGTCAACCTCCTGCAACGCTACGGGCTGACCGTGCCCGCCTCGACCCTGTCCGCCAAAAACGTCGCGGTGGTGATGGTCACGGCCGACATCCCCGCCTTCGCCAAGCCCGGCAGCCGCCTGGACATCGTGGTTTCTTCGATGGGCGACGCCAAGAGCCTGCAAGGCGGCGTCCTGATTCAAACCCCCTTGTACGGCGCCGACGGAATGGTCTATGCCGTCGGGCAGGGCACGCTGTCCATCGGCGGGCTTTCGGCGGGCGCGGATGGGGCCGGCGGCGCCACCGTGCAAAAGAACCATCCGACGGTCGGCACCATCATCAACGGCGCGCTGGTGGAGCGGGAAATCCCCGCCACCATCATCAACGACCATCATTTGGAACTGGTGTTGCGCGAGCCGGATTTTACCTCGGCCGCGCGCATGGCCACCGCCGTCAATGAGAAATTTCCGGATTCCTCGACGGCCCTGGACGCGACCACGGTGCAGGTGCAAATGCCGGCCAATTGGGGAGGCTCGCCCATTGATTTTATCGCGCAGTTGGAAAGCCTGGAAGTCACGCCGGACACTCCGGCCCGCATCGTGATTAACGAACGGACGGGCACCATCGTGGCCACCACGCGCATTCACATCTCCAGTTGCGCCGTCGCCCACGGCAACGTCACCATCAGCATCACTTCCTCCCAAGACGTCTCCCAGCCCAATCCTCTCAGCCAGGGCGGCACCACCGCCGTCACCACCCGCACCGACGCCAAAATCAAAGAGGACAAGGGCGCCCTGGTGGCGCTGCCGGAAATGCCCACGGTGGAAAAGGTCGCCGCCGCCCTCAATTCCCTCGGGGTCACGCCCCGCGACATGATGTCCATGTTCGAGGCCATGAAAGAGGCCGGCGCCTTGCAGGCGGAATTAATCCTTCGCTAACATGAACCCCCTGGCGATTCATCCGCGGATCAACGCTTCCGACGTGCCCCTCCATGATCTGGCCGCCAACAAGAACATTCCCGACACGGAAAAAGTGGCGGAAGTTTCGCGGCAATTTGAGGCGGTTCTCCTCCGCCAGATTTTGCAGGAAACGCGCAAGACCTCCGTCAGCCCCTCTTCTTCGGCGGACGCCACGACCTCGGGCATCTACGATGACATGGTCAACAGCCAACTGGCCGACAGCATCAGCCGCTCCGGCTCGTTCGGGCTGGCCAAAAGTTTGGAGGGCGAACTGGCCCATCAGGTTTTGCCCAACGTGACCCCGGAGCCTCCCCCCCTCACGCCTCTGGCCGCTCCCCCGGGCAAGAAATCGAGCCAATATCCATGAAAGATTCCTCTGACAGTGTTGAACCGCTCATCGCCGCCTTGCGCGACGAATTGCAGCATTATGGCGAAATGCTCGCCCTGCTGGACCGCCAGCAGGAACAGGTCAAAGCCCGCTCCTCCGACGAAATTTTCCAGTCCATCAGCCTCATTCAAGCCCAAGGCGCCGCCATCCTGGCCGCCCGCCAACATCGCGAGCAATGCCGCGGCGCCGCCGCCCTGGCCTGCCGCCAGCCGGAAAACGCGCCGTTCACCGACTTGATCCCGCTCCTGCCGCCCGATTACCGTCCGCTCCTGCGCGCCCTGGTGGATGAAAACAACCAATTGCTGGGACGGGTGCGCCAGCGGGCGCGGCAAAACCATGTTCTCTTGCGCCGCTCGGTCGAATTGATGCAGGAATTGCTGCGCACACTCTTTCCCGCGCGTCAAACCTCCGTTTACAACGGCAGCGGCCACAAGCGCGGCCAGGTCCTGGCCGCCCGCCCTCTCTACAACGCCGTGGGCTGACATTCCCCCCTATATGCTCGGACTATTCGGCACGCTCAATTCGGCCGCCAGCTCGCTGGCCGCGCAGCAGGAGGCCATGGCCGTGGCCGGACAAAACATGGCCAATGTCAACAATCCGGCCTACGCCCGCGAGCAGGCGGTCGTCCAAAATAACATGCCGATTGACACGCCCGCCGGCGAGGAAGGCACCGGCGTCGGCGTGGTTTCCATCACCGAGGTGCGCGACAGCCTGCTGGACAGCCAAATTCAATCTGAAAACAGCGTCACCGGCTCCTACACCGCCCAGCAAACCGCCCTGCAAAACGCCGAGGCCTGCCTGGGCGAACAACTCACCAATTCCGGCAACTCCGCCGCCAGCACGGGCGGACTGGCCGAGATGCTCTCCAATCTATTCAATTCCTTTTCCAGCATGACCACCGGCACGGGCGACCCGGCCACCGTGGTCCAGGCGGCGCAGGAGGTGGCCAATCAATTCAACCAAGTCTCCGCCAGCCTCAGCCAGGCCCGCGGCAACTTGAACACGTCCATCCAAAACGACGTCGCCTCCAGCAACCAGGACTTGAGCCAGATCGCCGCCCTGAACCAGCAGATGATCGTGGTGCAAGCGGCCGGAGGCACCGCCAACAATTTGGTGGATGAGCGCGAGCAAACCATCGAGAACCTCGCCGGCATGGTCAACATTTCCACCTCCGCCCAGCCCAATGGCAGCGTGAACATCACCATCGGCGGCGTGCCCATGGTCACGGGCGGCAATGCTGTTGACAGCCTGCAAACTTGCGATGCCGGCGGCGGACAACTCCTCATCCAGGACGAAAATTCCGCCGCGCCCCTGGCCGTGACCGGCGGGAGCATCGGCGGCAACATCGCCGCCCGCGACGGCGCGCTGGCCGGACTGCAAACCAGCCTCGACACCCTGGCCTCGCAACTGATCACTCAAGTCAACAATATATATACCGCGGGCTGCGATTCCAGCGGCGGCACCGGCCAGGATTTTTTCACCGGGACCGGCGCCTCCGACATCGGCGTCAACAGCGCCCTGGTATCCGATCCATCCCAGTTCCAGGCCAGCAGCGCGCCGGGGGCCGGCGGCAACACCCAGATCGCGCTTTCCCTGGCCAATTTGGCCACGCAAAACATCGCCGCCCTCGGCGGCCAGACCCTGACCCAGAGCTACGCCCAGACCGTATCCAACCTGGGCGCCGCCATTGACACGGCGACCGGCCAGCTCAACACCAGCCAGTCCATCGGCGCCACGCTGGCCAACCAGCGCAGTTCGGAAAGCGGCGTGTCCATAGATGAAGAAATGACCAATCTGATGCAGTTCCAAAAGGCTTACGAGGCCTCGGCCCAACTGGTCGCCACCTTGAACGCCATGATGGAGACCGTGATTGACATGGATAATCCAATCAGTACTTGACATGAATGCCAGTTCCTAATTCCGCCAGCCGGATTGAAAACCTATGCGCATATCCACCAGTTTATTCGCCAACAGTTTCCTCTCGCAGATGAATCAATTGCAGAGCCAGCAGATGCAACTGCAAAACCAGGCCACCACCGGCCTGAAAGTCAGTTTGCCGGAGGACGATCCCGCCACCATGGACCAGGCGCTCAACCTGCAAACGCAGGCCGCCGCCAACACCCAATACCAAAGCAATATCACCCAGCTTCAGAACACCGCCACCACCGCCGCCACCGCCATGAACAGCCTGCAAACCGTCATCGAGCAGGCCGGCGAGATCGCCACCGACGCCGGCGGCGTCAACTCCTCCACCCAATTGGCCACCTATGCCACGCAAGTCGGCAATTTGATTCAGGAAGCCCTCCAGGCGGCCAACACCCAGGACACCCAGGGCAATTACATCTTCGGCGGGACCATTAACAACCAGCCGCCGTTCGTCGCCACCACCGATTCCAACGGCAACGTCACGGCCGTCACCTACCAGGGCAACACCGATGAATCCCAAACCCCCATCGGGGCCGGTCAGACGGTTTCCGCGCAGGTGCCCGGCGCCAACACCACCGGCAGCGGCCCCTCCGGCTTGCTGGCGGACAGCCGTTCTGGCGCGAACTTGTTCAGCGATTTGATTTCGCTGCAACAGGACCTGACTTCCGGCAACACCACCGCCATCGCCTCCACCGACAGCCCCAACCTGACCACCGATGAGAACCACATGGTTTCCAGCATTGCGGAAAACGGGGTCCTGCAATCCACCCTCGAGAGCGCCAGCACCACCGCCACCCAACTGGGCACCAGCATTACGACCCAGACCTCCAATCTCACCAGCGCCGACCTGGCCACCACCCTGACCAAACTGGACCAGACCCAGACCGCCTATCAAGCCGCCCTGCAAAGCGGCGAGATGATCATGAACCTTTCCATTCTCAATTTCCTCCAGTGATCCGGCGCGCTGTCCGCCGCCGCCCCGCCGGCGGAACGCGCGCAGGCCAGGCCCATTTCCACGGCAGGGCGGGACTCCGGGGCGCATTCCACTGGATGATGACATACACGCGCCAAACATTGACTTTGTTTCGTCTGCTTCCCACTCTTCAAGATCATATATGTTCGGCCAACTCCAAACCCATTGCTCCATGAGATTTGCACTTCGCTTTTGCGCCTTGCTGCTGATCGCGTCCGCGCTTCTCTTCCCCTCGCGCGCCCCTGCCGCGAACGAGGCGCAAATGATCCTGAACGGCGAGCCGGCCAAACCCGGTGATTACAGCCCCAATGACGTCAAGGACCTGGTCCTGGACAACGGCTTGCTGAAAATCACCTTCGGGCATGACGCGCGACAGGACATCAGCGCCACCTCGGTCATCAAAAATGGGCGGGAACTGGCCCACAACCTCCATGGAGTGGTGCCGCGCGACACGGATGCCCAGCGCACCTTCTATCACGACTACAACGCCAGCGGCGGCTATCTGCACGCAAGGGTCGTCCGAATTGTCAAGAATACGCCCGGCCTGGTCCACTTCGCCTTGCTGGACACCAATTCGCCCCGGCTGGAAGACCACTACGTCATGCTCCGGGGCGAAAGCGGCATTCATCCCTACGTCATCATCCAGGGCCAGTTTGGCGGGGAAATGCGGACCATGTACCGCTTCGACATGGACATACTGGACTGGGCTTATTCCGGCGAGCGCCTCGGCCGGCAGCCCAAATACGCCCTGCTCCAGTCCATCTCGGAGCGGGGCAACGCGGGGGATGAAACCTGGAGATTGCCCGACGGCTCCATTTACCAGAAATATGACTATTGCCTCTATTATTCCGAAACGCCCCTTTGGGGGCATCTGGGCCACGGGTTCGGCGTCTTCTTCATGCCGGTCAGCACCGAATCCTACGCCGGCGGGCCGTTGCGCCAGGAGCTGGCCGTTCACCAGGACGCCCTGATTTTGAACTACATCGGCGGCGGCCATTTTGGCGGAGGAGGCGCCGCCGCGGGCCGAGCCGGCCAAAAAATCCACGGCCCCTGGTATCTTTATTTCAACACCGGCGACACGCCGGAGGCCATCATTGCCGACGCCAAGAAAACCGCCGAAGCGGAACAAAAGAAATGGCCCTATCAGTGGGTTGAAGAGCCGCTTTACCCAATCCAACGCGCCACCGTCACCGGCCAGTTGAAAATCTCCCATGACCGCTCCGCCGCGCATGCTTATGTCATCCTCGGCCAGCCTGCCAACAGCGGCGGCGGGCGCGGGGGCGCGCGCGGAGGGGTTGGCGGCGCCAACAGCGGTTCGGCGGCGGATCGCGCCAGTGTTCTTTACACCCAGGCGGGCGATTATATTTATTATGGGAGGGCCGGCGCGGACGGGAAATTCACCCTGCCCGCGGTCCGCCCCGGCAGCTACACGCTTTATGCCTGGCAAACCCAGGGACCCATCACCCAATCCTTCGCCAGGGACGGCATCGTGGTCGCGGGGGACAACCTGGACTTGGGCGCTGTCGAGTGGGATGCTCCCTGGCATCCCCATTTTCTGTGGCAAATCGGCCAGGCCGACCGTCTGGCGGGCGAGTTTAAATTCGGCGACCAGCCGCGCACCAGCCAGTGGATGTTGCAAGTCCCCGCCGACCTGACCTTCACCATCGGCCAGAGCAAGGAGGCCACCGACTGGTATTACGCGCAGAAGACCGGCGTCTGGACCGTGAAATTCAATCTGGACGACACTTTTTCAGGCAACGCCTATCTGACCATTGCCATCGCCGGCGGCTCCGGCAGGGTCGCGGTATCCGTCAACGGCGCCGAGGTCGGCGATCTTTCTTATGGCGACGATGCCAGCGTCCGCCGCGCGGCCAATCGCAGCGGACGGTATGCCCGCAACGAGTTCACCTTTCCCGCCTCCGTCCTGAAGCCGGGCGAAAACACCCTCACCCTTGTCAACAATGGCCCCGGCCTTATGTATGACACGATTGTCCTGGAAGCGGACTGAAGGGTTCTTGCGAACAAGGGGCAAACCGTGCCCCCGAGGGCCTCTCTAAAGTCTGGAAAGCTGTGCCGCCTCCGTAGCGCACCGGCGGCATAAAAAGTCGGCGGCGGATTGCCATCCGCCGCTACACCGGCGCACCGTAGCGGCTTTCGGCAGAAAGCCGTTGAATTTCCATGCCCCCGGTGGATTAGAGGCAACCTTAGAGCAGCCCTGCCGTGCCCCGCCAGCCCATTGTTTTTATTTGCAGAGAAAGGACGGTTGGAAGTAACCTTCGGGGCCATCAATGCGCATTCATCGAGGCGCCGGTTATGAGAGGACTCCACTGTCGCACAAGGGCAAATTGGGTTATGCTGCTGCTCACGGTGTTGGCGGCAAGCTCCACCTGCTTTTTGTGCCTAGTGCCAACCAGCCCAGCCCAGTCGCAAGGGATTCCGCCAGGGCAACGAAGCAGCCCGCCCGCGCGAGGTTCTGTGGGCAATGTTGACCCGGACAAGCGAACCATCGGGCTGCGATATTTGGGTTTTGTGACCAATTCACACATCACGGTGCCGGTCGAAAGCGGGAATAACCACCCGAGGCGCATGGCGGTGCGGGTCGCGCCAGCCAGCCGCGGCCTGCCTGACTGGAACTGGTCGCCGGCCGAGTGGGTGCCGTATTCATCAAATGTCGATCTGGACCTGGGGGAGAGCGACGGGATGAAGAGGGTCTTAATTCAAGGGGAATGGGATGACGGCAGCATCATGGGATCGGGCAGCGCAATCACGTTGTTGCGGAGCTCGCCCATAATCGCCGTGACGAACCCGCCCTCCCTGCTGACCGCGCAGCCCATGATCCAGTTGAAAGGGTATAGCGACAGAACGCTGGCCAGCATCTATTTTGATGTCATAAACCCGAGCGGAACCTACACGGCGCGAAACCGACCGGGGTTCTCCACGGATCAGTACTTTGATCGCAATCTGTTTGCTATGACCACCGATTATTTCGAATGCTTGGACATTGAGTTGAGCCGGGGAACAAATACGATTGTGTTGCGTTGCGCCGACGAAGCGGGGAATTTAACCACAACCAATTTTTATTTCGTCTTCACGACCGCCGGACACACCAATCCGCCCCTCATCACTCTGGCCTGGCCGACTAACGGGTCCCATTTGCAGGTCGGGGATTTCAGCATCCGGGGACAATTAGATGATCCCACAGCCACGGTCATGGGTTGGATCACAGATTCGCAAGGCCATACTCAGGTGCTGGAAGGGGTTGTGGAAAGAGAGGGCAGATTTTGGCTCGACCACGTTCGCATGCCCGAAGAAATCGGTTATGTGTCCCTGGTTGCCTTCGACGCCGCCACAAATTCCAGTGCGACAAACTTCACGATTCACCGCGGCCACACCGAGTTAAAACTTGATCCCCTGCCAGTCCTCCCCGACCGCGGCACGATCACGGTGACGGGTTGGATTGGACGAAGTAATTATGCCGTTCGGGTCAACGGGGTTCAGGCGGTCGTGCAACCGGACGGAAAATGGAAGGCCGACCGGGTTCCGGTAACCGCTGGCGGCGTGGCCATCTTTGACGCCTCCGCACGTCCGACGGACACCAACGCGCCGGACCCCGATGCCGAAACCAATGTTCCGCCGCCGATCTATTGGGGCGAAGTGACCGACCAGATCCAAGCCGGAGTTTATTTTCCCGCGCCGCCCGCCAATCAAGTGAATCCGTATGCGTGCGATTTGTATGTCAGGAACACCTCCGGCTCCAACCAGAGCCTCAGTTGGGTGCGGCCAAAGCAAAACGCCCGGTTATCCGTCTTCCTGTATGGCCGCGATGGGACAAACGTGCCGATGACTGTGAGAAACGAGCCGGTGGAGCTGCTGCCCAACGCCAGGATGAACATTCATCATCTCGGCGAACGGGAGGTTGATCTCATTGACGGCTTTCTTGACCTGCCCGCCAACATGCCGGTTCGCGTGGCCTCGCTCCATCTGGCGGATTGGTTTTCTCTCACCCCGGGCCAATACATTCTGGACATCGGCCCCCAACTTTTCCATGCCAACGAAGACGGCGACCTGACGCCCTTCGATGCGGCCAGGGCTGGAACCAATATCACCGTTATCCCGCAGCCGTAGGAATGGTGATGAAAGGGACAGAGGGGGAAAATATGGCCGGGCGCTCCGGTCACGGCCAAGCTGTTTTTGCCCACCGCCAGTGGTTTCCGGCCGAAAAACCAGCCGGAATCGCCGTTTCCACCCTCGTTGGGGGACATTTTGGCTCATTTTCCATCCGGTGGCAGGGGTGGCACACCCTTTGCTCATTGGGCAGAACAACTTTACACGAACATGATCACCGCTGAATTGACGGAACCAGAGACATGCCAGACTGAAGGAAGAGACATCATCCGGCTGCCGTTTGGATTGCTGGGCTTTGAGCATGTCAAACAATACGTTCTCCTGGCCAACCCGGCGGAGGAGCCATTTATGTGGTTCCAGATGCTCGACGACGCCAAGCGGGCGTTTCTGGTCGCGCCGCCGTCCCGCCTGGTGTCGGATTATCAGCCGGACATCAGCGATGACGAGGTTGATTTTCTGGAGTTGGCCGATCCCGCCGACGCTTTTCTGCTCAATATCGTGACCCTGCGCCGCAACGGCCCGGCCACGGTGAATTTAAGAGGCCCGGTGGTCATCAACCGGCGCACGCTCATCGGCAAGCAGGTGATTCCGACCAACGCGGCCCAATACTCGCTCCGCCATCCTTTGACCGCCCCGTGAAGTTGGCGGGCGCAATGTTATGCTCATTTTATCTCGCAAGCCGGGCGAAAGCATCGTCATTGACGGCCGGATCGTCGTGACGATTGTCCGGTTGGAGGGGGAAACGGTCAAAGTGGGCATTGTGGCGGCGCGGGAGGTGCCCGTGCATCGGCAGGAGGTTTATGATGAAATCCAACGCAACAACCGGGAGGCCTTGACAGAAGACCATCCGCAAGTTCCCCGTTTCCTGGCCAAACCATCCGCCCCCCGCGCAACTGAATCCAGCCCTGCGGTGATGGGCCGATAATTCCATGCTCATCAACACCACTCTTTTGTCCGAAACAGCCGCCGGGAATTTGCGCAACAGCCGGGCGGCGGATTCTTCTCCCGCGCCGGTCAGCGCCGCCCCCAATACACCCGGCCCCGATTCCGCCGCGGAGCGGCTGCAGGGATTGGCCCCTTTGGATGAGGACGGAGCTTCAGCAATCGCCGACGCGGCCGGCGCCGATCAAGTCACCGGCTTTTTCCGCGCGAACCTTCTTTCCCAGTACGGAACCGCCCTGGCCGCGCAAGCCAATCTCAACCCGGATTCCGTCTATAACCTGCTGCAATAACATGAATTCCGGCGCCACTGCAATCCGGCTGAAGAACTTGACGGGATCCGATGCCCCGGCCGAGGCGGGCGAGGCATGCCCGTGCGAAATCATCGTGGAGGCGCGCGACCGGCTGGCTGCGGCAATCCAACATTCCCCGGAGAACGGCGAATTGTCCTTTGCCCTGGGGCGCCTGGAAATGAGCCTGGGGAATTATGACGCGGCGCTGGCGGCTTATTCGAACGCTGTCATGCGCCTGCCCAAGGCGGCGGCGGCGCATTCCGGCCTGGCGCTGGCCCTTCAAAAGCTGGGACGCTCCAACCCAGCGTCGCAAGCGGCCCTCCGGGCCATCTCGCTGGATGCGGCCGACCCGACGGCGCTGAAAGTGCTGGCGAGAATCCATCTGGACGCCGGACAGCACGAGGCGGCGGAGCAGGCGTGCGAGCTGGTCTTGCGGCGCGACCCGCAGGATGAGGAGGCGGTGGAAATGATGAGGGAGGTCAAGGCGCAGGCGGCCATGCTGGCGGAGAATTTGTATGACAAAAAGGCCTGCCCGGCGGCCTGGCGGTGATTATTTGCGATGACCCGGCGCTATCGCATTGATGTGGTTGGCGATAGAATTTTGGTTCAAAAAGCCGGCAATCGAAAAGATGTTTGTGATTAGCGCCGTTGCAGAGAAATCCGCCGTGAAAAACCAGCGGAAGAATGTCCTCAACCAAATTTTCTCGCTGCGCGAGCAGGTGGAAGATTTGCATGACTACCTTGACCTTCTGGAAGCCCGCGCCCGCAACAAGGGTAAACGCACTTTCACGACGGAAGAGGCGCGCAAGCAACTCGGCCTCGCCTGAGGCTCCAGCGGCCCCCCAACAAAACCCGCCAAGCCAGGGCGGCGGCTGGAGAGCCTGCCCGCCGCCGGCGGGTTGGGATGATTACAATCGCGGCGTGATTTTATAGGTGATTTCCTGAAGGCGGGGTGATAATAATCAGGGCGAATGAAACAAGCCGTGACCTGACCATCAAAAGCCTATGGAACCTGCCATTTATACAATCTGTTTCTTCGTCGGCCTTTTGTTCACGATTTTCAGCGCGTTCTTCGGCCACCTTTTCGGTGGAGGGCATGAGGCGCATGTGGACATCGGAACCGGCGGCCATGCCGAGGCGGGGTTCAACGATACCGGCATGCCGGGGTTGTCGCCCTTCAGCCCGACGACGATCTGCTCGTTCATCACGGCGTTCGGGGGATTCGGGATGATTTTTTCCAGCATCCAAGCCACGCGCAATATCTGGATCAGCCTGCCGCTCTCGCTTCTGGGCGGGCTGGTGGTTGCCGGGGCTGTGTTGTGGGTGTTCGGCTTCATTTTTCACAAGATGCAAAGCACCAGCGAAGGGCATATCGGCCTGCTGGTCGGGCAGGATGCCACGGTGATCTCACCCATCCCGCAATCGGGGGTCGGGGAAATCGCCTATGTGCAGGGGGGGTCGCGTTACACCGCCCCCGCCCGCACGGAGTCCGGCTGTGCGGTGGCCAGCGGGCAGACCGTGAAAATCAACCGGATCACCGGCTCCCAGTTCTACGTCACGCCCCTCTAAATAACAAAGGCTTCGGCCAATACAAAAAAACCTATGATTATCAATACGCTTCTGCTCGCGCAAATCGCCATTCCCAGCCTGGGGTCGAAAGTCATGGCGGTGGTTGGAATCGTGGTGGTGATTTTTATCTTTGCCGCCATTTGGGCCAGCCGCTATTCCAAAGTCGGCCCGAACGAGGTGCTGATCGTTTCCGGGCGCAAACACCGCTACGCCGATCCGGACGGGACGGTGCGCGACCGCGGCTTCCGCATCGTCAAGGGGGGCGGCACCTTTGTCATCCCGGTGCTGGAAAAAGTGGACCGGCTGTCGCTGGAATTGCTGACCATAGACGTGCAGACGCCCGAGGTTTATACGAGCAAAGGCGTGCCGGTCAAGGTGGACGGCGTGGCCCAGATCAAGATCAAGGGCGACGACATCTCCATCGCCACCGCCGCCGAACAGGTGTTGAGCAAATCCATTGACGAAATCAAAAATGTGGCCACGCAAACCCTGGAAGGGCACCTGCGCGCCATTCTGGGCACCATGACTGTGGAGGATATTTACCAGAACCGCGACGCCTTCGCCTCCAAAGTGCAGGAAGTCGCCGCCGGCGACATGGCGAACATGGGCCTGGGCATTGTCAGCTTTACCATCCGCGATATTCGCGACACGCAGGGCTACTTGGATGCCCTGGGCAAGCCCCGCATCGCCCAGGTCAAACGCGACGCCGACATCGCCCAGGCCGAAGCCAGCCGCGACACCATGATCCGGTCCGCCCAAGCCACCCAGGCCGGGCAGGAAGCCAAGTTCGTCGCCGACACCAAGATTGCCGAGGCGCAGCGGGATTATCAAAGCAACGTGGCCGTCTATCAGGCCACAGTCAATCAGAAGAAAGCCGAGGCGGACCTGGCTTACGATTTGCAGAAGTTCAAGACCAACCAGTTGGTCAAGGCCGAGGAAGTCCAGGTCAGCATCGTGGAGAAGCAGAAACAAATCGAGCTGCAACAGCAGGAAATCCAGCGCCGCCAGCGCGAACTGGAAGCCGGCGTGCAAAAACCCGCCGACGCCGAGCGTTACCGCGTGGAAACCCTGGCCGCCGCCACCAAGTTCCAACTGGAAACCGAGGCGGCGGGCGCGGCCACCGCCGCCAAGGCCAAGGGCTTTGCCGCCGCCGACGTGGTCAAGGCCACCGGCCTGGCCGAAGCCGACGCCAACAAGGCGCGCGGCCTGGCCGAGGCGGATGTCATCCAGGCCCAGGGCGCGGCCACCGCCGAAGCCATGAAGCTCAAGGCCGATTCCTTCAAACAATACAACCAGGCCGCCGTCATCGAAATGATCGTGCGCATCCTGCCCGAAGTGGCGGGCAAGGTGAGCGAGCCGCTGGCCAAGACCGAAAAGATCGTCATCATCAACAGCGGCAGCGGGGCGGGCGGCGGGGCCAGCAAACTGACCGGCGACATCACCCAGATCATCAGCCAGTTGCCGCCAGTGATCGAGAGCCTGACGGGCATCAAATTTGAAAAACTGCTCCAGCAAGTCCCCGCGCTCAGGAACGCCATGGGCCAGGGCACGGGCGAAAACAAATAAACAGAAAGGACACCCGGATGAATCTCGCAATGATTGGACTTGGGGGCGGGGCCATGGTCTTGCTGCTGTTTGCGTTTGGCATCCATTTGATTTGATTTTGATTGTATGAAACTGTCCCAGGCTTCCTCGTTGGATTCCGGGGTATCCAGCCGGGAGATCCGCGCGGCCACGGCCCGGCTGGCCTGTCCTGCGGATCCCCTGGCCGAATGGCGTTTTGAGTTTGAGGAGTGGCGCGCGGCTTGCGCGGAGTTTCAGCAGATGGAGCAGAGCCAGATCCTCGGCGAGAACTCTCCGGCGCCGCTCAAGCTGCGCCAGCACCGCTGTCTTCTGTTTCAGCTCATGAGCCAGGGCGAGTATCTGGCGCTGTGCCTGGAACAAAACAGCGCCGCGGATCGCATGGAACATTCCGGGTTGTTGGATCAAGTGGAAGCCTTTCTGGGGACCTTGCGCGACTCGTGGCACACCTGGCACGGGGAGGCTTTGCCCGCGCATCGCCAAGCGCTGGCCAAGTTTCTGGCCTGACCGTGCATCAGGCGCTGGAAATTATTTCTGAACATGCGTCTCTTTGATGCCATCCTCGATGCCAATCATCGCGCCATCGCCGGCGACAGCAGCGCCGGTGTCCGCGTCGCCGATTTCCCCGACGAACTGCCGGTGGTCGCGCTCACCTGCATTGACGCGCGCCTGAACCGCTTTTTTCCGGGAGTCCTCGGCCTGCCGGAGGAGCATTTCATCTGGCTGCGCAACGCCGGCAACATCATCACCAGCCCGTTGAGCAGCACCATGCGCTCCATTGCCCTGGCCTGCGCCATCAAGGGCGCGCGCGAAATCGCCATCATCGGGCATACCGACTGCAAAGTCCGCGGCACCACCATCAGCCAGTTGATTGATCGTTTCAAGGCGCTGGGAATTGAGCGGCATCTGCTGCCCGAGAATTTGACTGAATACTTCGGCGTCTTTGCCAGCGAACAGCAAAACGTCATTCGCGGCGTGGATTTTGTGCGGCACAGCCCGCTCATCGGCCCCCGGATTCCGGTGCATGGCTTGATGGTGGACACGGCCACCGGCAAGCTGGATTGGATTGTCAACGGCTACGACGCTCTGGACCGGCCGACCGTGCCGGCGCCGCCGCCCCTGCAAATGCCCTCCATTGGCGCGGCGGCGGGGGAATTGGTTTCCCGCGCCAGCGCCGAATTGAGCGGATTGAAAATCGCCGAAGAAAAAATCGGCGAGACGACCAGCCGGGTCAGCCAGTGGGCTTCAGAAATAAAAACCGACCTCCGGAAGCCCCCGCCCCCGCCGAAAATGCCTCCTCCTCCGGCTCCGCCTCCTGTGGAACTGCGCCGGCACATCCCCGTTCCGCCGCGCATCGAGCCTCCGCCGAAACACAGAAAGTGAAGAGGCGGGCCGCCAGCGCCGCGGCAAATCGTGCTCCTCGGCGTCCATCTGCGTCCTCTGCGGGCGGATGCCTTTCCTCTTTTTAGTTCAAAATCCATTGGATTGAGTTAGAATTCCCCCGGTGATGGCCAAAGATAATCTCCGCAAGATATGGGTCTGCTTGGCGCTGGCTTTGGGCACGGCGCTGCTTTACGCGCCCGTTCTTCATTTTGATTTCGTCAATTATGACGACCCGATCTATGTCATTGACAATCTCCATATTCGAACCTGGAGCTGGCAATCCCTGGGCTGGTGCTTCCAAGCCGGCTACGGCAGCCTGTGGCATCCGCTGACCTGGATGTCGCACCTGCTCGATTACCAGATGTACGGACTCCATCCCGGCGGCCACCACGCCACCAGCGTGCTGCTGCACCTGTGCAACTCCCTGTTCCTCTTCCTGGTTCTGAACCGGATGACGAAGGCTTTTTGGCCCAGCGCCATGGTGGCGGCGCTCTTTGCCTGGCACCCGCTGCATGTCGAGTCGGTCGCCTGGATCTCCGAGAGGAAAGATGTCTTGAGCGCCTTCTTTTGGATGCTGACCCTCTGGGCCTATGTCCGCTACGCGGAAGAGTGTTCCCCCCGCAAAACGGGGCCGGAAATGCCAGGCGCAAAAGGCAAGGGGTTCTATGCCGCCGCCCTGTTGTTTTTCGCCCTGGGTTTAATGGCCAAGCCGATGCTGGTGACGGTGCCGTTTGTCTTGCTGCTCCTGGATTGGTGGCCGTTGCGCCGGATGCAAATGGCGCCTCTTGCTCTTCATCCTGATCATAATCTCAATCCCAATCCTCAGGACAGCCACGGCTGGACAGAGTCTCGCCCTGCCGTCTTGCGGCTGTTGGCCGAGAAGGTCCCGTTCCTGGTTCTCTCCATCGTGGCGTGCGGCCTGACCCTCAAGGCGGCCGGCCGCATGGTGGAACCTCTCGCCCAATATCCGCTCCTGCCTCGTGTGGTCAATGCGCTGCTGTCTTGCTTTCGCTACATTGAGAAGATGGTCTGGCCGGCGGACTTGGTGGCCGTTTATCCTCTTGAATTCCACTGGTCCGGCGCGGAGGTGATGATGGCGGGACTATTCTTGGCGGTCGTTTCCGTCACCGCCGTCCGCCTTTGGAAGGCGCGGCCTTTCTGGCTGGCCGGCTGGCTTCTGTATTTGGGAATCCTGGTTCCCGTGATCGGCCTGGTGCAAGTGGGGGCGCAGCCGATGGCGGACCATTGCACTTATCTGTCTGCCATCGGCATTTTCATCATGATTTGCTGGGAAGGCTGGGATATTGCCAGCGGCCGGCGCCAGGGGCGCGTGCTACTCGGGACGATGGCGGCCCTGGCTCTGGGCGCTTGCCTGGTGTTGAGCCGCAAACAGCTTGAGTATTGGAGGAATCCGCTCACGCTCTTCTCTCACAATCTTAAAGTGACCCCCAACAATTATGCCGTCCATGCGGATTATGCCGCCTTCCTTTATAATGCCGCCCAATTCGATGCCTCCCAACTGAAACCGGCCCGCGCGGAATGTGAAAAAGCCATCCGTCTCGAACCCAATTACGGGTGGTCCCATCATGTGCTGGGCGGCATTTCCTTGCTGGAAGGCAAGTATGAGGAAGCGGATTCTGAATTGCGGAAGGCGCTCCGGCTTGACCCGGCCCGGACGGATGTTCACCTCGCCCTGGGCGAAGTGGCGCTGCGCCGAAATTCGCCTGTCGAGGCCGCGGCTCAATTTGCCGCTCTGCTGGAGGTGGAACATTCCAACCCGCAGGCCCATGTCGGCCTGGGCCAGGCCCTGGCCATGCAAGGCAAGCTGGATGAAGCGCGCGCCCAATATGCCGAAGCCTTGCGCCTGGCGCCCCAATTCCCCGAGGCTCACCATCAATTGGCTGTCGTGCTCGCCTTGCAGCACAACATCGCGGAGGCGGTCCTGCAGTACCGGATGGCCCTGGAAATATACCCGGACCGCCCGGAGACTTTGAACAATCTGGCCTGGATACTGGCGACGGATCCTCACGCCCAAATTCGCCGGGGCGCGGAGGCGGTGAAGTTCGCCGTGGCGGCCTGCAAGCTGACCCATGACCAGGACCCCTTGATGCTGGGGACCCTGGCGGCCGCGTATGCCGAAAACGGAAACTATGACCAGGCCATCGCCACCGCGCAGCAGGCGCATGATTTGGCGGCCGCCCAGGGCAAAACGGACCTCGCCGCCCGGAACCTCAAATTGCTGGAAATCTATCGCTCCCATCAGCCATATCATGAGTGAGAAGCGAGGACTGATGCCAAGGAAAGAAAAACTTCGGACACTGCTGGTTTGCCTGGCCTTGGGACTGGGCGCCGCGCTCCTCTTTTGGCCCGTGGTCACCTTCGATTTTGTGGTGTTGGACGATTCATTTTATCTTTTGAACAATTTCCATGTCAATCGCGGGTTCACCTGGGAAGGCTGGCGCTGGTGCTTCAACGCCGGTTATTCCGCCAACTGGCATCCCCTGACCTGGATGTCGCACATGCTGGATTGTCAATTATACGGACTCAAGCCGGGCGGACACCACGCCACCAACGTCTTGCTGCACGCGCTCAATTCGATGCTGCTGTTTCTGGTGTTGCAACGGATGACCGGGGCGTTTTGGCGCAGCGCCATGCTGGCGGCGCTCTTTGCCTGGCATCCGCTCCATGTGGAATCGGTCGCGTGGGTGGCCGAGCGCAAGGATGTCCTGAGCGGGTTGTTCTTCATCCTGACCATTTGGGCCTATGTCCGTTATGCGGAGGAGCGCCAGGCGCAAGGCGCAAAACGCAACATCTTCTATGCCGCCGCCGTGCTCTTGTTCGCCTTGGGTTTGATGGCCAAACCGATGCTGGTGACGCTGCCGTTTGTGCTGCTGCTGCTGGATTGGTGGCCGCTGGGCCGCGTCCGCCAACTGGCGGCGGCTCCCGGCTCGCCCGCGGGGAAGGCCGCCGGCCGCCCAAGAATGGGGAGGTTGCTTCTGGAGAAAGCCCCGTTTCTTGTTTTGTCAGGCGTCTCCTGCGTCCTGACGATCCATGCGCAACATCTGGGCGGGGCGATTTCGTCCCTGACGGACTATTCGCTGCAGTCGCGTTTGAGCAACTCGCTGGTGGCGTATTTTAGGTACGTGGCCAAGGTGCTGTGGCCGGATAACTTGTCGGTGATGTATGTTTTTAACAGGCATCTGCCTTATTGGGAGCCGGTGGCCGCGGCGTTTTTTCTGGTGGCGATTTCCGCGGTCGCGGCGCGTTTTTGGAAAACACGGCCTTATTTCCTCATGGGATGGCTTTGGTATTTGGGGACACTGGTTCCTGTGATCGGCCTGGTGCAAGTCGGTGGACAGGCCATGGCCGACCGTTACACCTACCTGCCTTCGATTGGCTTGTTCGTCCTGTTCATCTGGGGCGCTTGTGATCTTGTCCGCGGTTGGCGGCATGGACCGGCATTCCTGGGAGGGCTGGCTTGGGCGGCGTTGCTGGCTTGCGCCCTTCTCACCGGCCAACAGATTCAGTACTGGCGCAACGGCGGAACCCTTTTCGCCCACAGCCTGGAAGTGGACCCGGATAATTTCATGGCCCGGAGTTATTATGCCTCGTATCTGCTGGGCAATCACCAACTGGAACGCGCCCGGGTGGAATGTGAGAAGTCCATCCGCCTTGAATCAAAATATGAAACGGCTCACGGCATTTTGGGCAACGTGCTGTTGCTCGAGGAGAAATACGATCAGGCTGCCAGGGAGCTGGCTATAGCCCTCCAAATGGACCCGGCGTCCAGCCAGGGCCGGTTCTTCTATGGCATGGCTTTGCTGGGGCAGGACCGCCACGCCGAAGCGGAGCAACAGTTCGAGATTGTCCTGGCTGCCGACCCGGTGTTTCCCGACGCCCATTACGGCCTGGGCCGGGTGCTGGTCAAACTGGGCAAACCAAATGAGGCCCTGGCTCAGTTCACCGAGGCCTTGCGTTTGGCCCCCCGGCATCCGGACGCCCGTTTCCAATTGGCGGTCCTCCTGGCCGCGCAAGGAAAAACGGCCCAGGCCGTCTCCCAGTACCGCCTCGCCAGGAATGTCCCGCCTTCGGCCCCCGATTCCGGCGTGATGAACAACCTGGCCTGGATCCTGGCCGCCAGTTCGTCTCCCGAACTTCGCCAGGGCGCTGAAGCCGTCAAACTGGCCGCGCGCGCCTGCGAACTGGATCAAGGCCGGCAGCCTATGTTCCTCGGCACCCTCGCCGCCGCCTATGCCGAAGCGGGGCGTTTTGACGAGGCCGTGGCCGCCGCGCAGCAGGCCCATGATCTGGCGCTGAAGCTGGCTGCGGAAGCGCGTAATCCGGCGGACAAAAAGGCCGCGAAAGACCTGGCCGCCCGCAACCTCGAATTGCTCGAAATCTACCGCTCTGGCCGGCCCTATCACGAGAAATAAGCTTTCCACTTTGCCCCTCAAACCTTAACTTTTCCCTCATGCTGCAATTCCAGATCATTTTCAACCCCGTCAGCGCGGCGGAATTGGCGAAGATGCCGCGGGAATTGCAGTTGCACATCCTGGGTGAATTTCGCGGTTTGCCGCAGGAAGTCCTCACCCGCGATTTGCAGCATTTCGGCAAGCTGGAGCGCGACGGCAAGACGCTGCACCGTTTCCGGCTGGGCGATTACCGGGTCTATTTTGAGCGCCATGAACTGGGCGTCGTCGTTCACCGCATCCTCAGCCGCAACACGCTCAAAGATTTCCTCTTCCGATCCAGTCTGCCCACCGGCGAGGACCAGGCCTTGCAGGAGAATCCCAAGTTCTGGGAAATGATCGAGTCCGCCCGCCGGAACGATTCCTGATCCTCCAAATTCCATCACCCCATCATTCCATCACTCCGCCATCCGCTTTCACTCCACCTCTTCGCCCAACTCCACGTTCCAATAGGCCAAATCCAGGAAATGCTTCCAACTGTCGTGGTGCGGCAGGCCCAAATTGACCTGCACGAAGGGACGCCATTTGGGCCGTTTGGGTTTGCGCACCAGGTGCAGGGCGGCCTCCTGCGGCGTGCGGTTGGCCTTTTGCGTGTTGCAGTGGATGCAGGAACAGACGATGTTTTCCCACGAGGTCGGCCCGCCGCGGTCGCGCGGAATGACGTGATCCAGATTCAGGTCCTTGCGCTCGAAAACCTGGCCGCAGTACTGGCAGGTATTGCGGTCGCGCTCGAAAATGTTGTGCCGGGTGAACTTGACTTCCTTCTTGGGAAGGCGGTCGAACATCACGAGCAAGATCACCCGCGGCACGCGGATTTTGAAGGAAACGGTGGCAATGGTTTCCCCGTGCGGCTCCTGGGCGGAAAAGTCGCGCCACTGGTTGAAACTGAAAGTCTGGAAGGCGCCCTCGTCATCGCTGAGGACGACCTGGGCGTGGCCCTCGAACAGGAGCGTGAGGGCGCGCCGGGCCGTGCAGATATTGACCGCCTGCCAAAGGCGGTTCAACACCAGAACATGCTGATTTAAGAACGAACTCATAATGGCTCGCGCGGCGTTATTATTAGCACAGCGGGGGAGGGTGTGTCAACGGGGGGCGCATTCCGCTTTTTGGGGTGGTTTTTTCCTAATCTTAATCCTAATCTTATTCTTGTTCGGAGAAGGCGGGGCAGGATTAGGGTTAAGATTAAGATTAGGAGGGGAAACCCAAAAAAGTGAAAAGCAGCCGTCAACGGGTCGGCAGCCACTTTCCGCTTTGAACTTTCCGCGCCGAACCCCATGATTTGCCCGATGGTTGGCGCCCTCATAAATTCGGCAGGCATCGTCCTCGGCGGCGGTTTGGCCCTCGTTCTCAAGAAACCCGTTTCCGCCACCAACCAATCCCGGGCCAAAATCCTCCTCGGCGTCTTCACCGTCTGGTTTGGGCTTACCTTGACCTTGTCCAGCTTGAATGGAAGCGCGCTCCACCGATGCAAACAACTGGCCCTCGTGCTGCTGGCCATGGCGCTGGGAAAACTGGCCGGCAAACTTCTGCGCCTACAGAGGCTGTCCAACTCGGTGGGCCAATTCGCCACGCGCAAAATGGCCGCCGCCTCCGGCAAGCCGGACTTCAACGGCGGCTTTCGTGTGGCCACCGCCTTGTTTTGCGCCGCCCCGCTGGCCGTCCTCGGATCGGTGGCGGAAGGGTTGGACCCGAACAGTTTTTCCAAGGTATTATGCGTCAAGGCCGTGATGGACGGCATGGCCACGATGGCCTTTTCCAAGACATTCGGCCGGGGCGTGATGCTGTCGGCGATTCCCGTATTGGCCTGGCAAGGGGCCATCATCCGTTGCGCCGAACTGCTGCGCCCCGCCCTGGAGCATCAGCCCCAGCCATTGATTGACTCCGTCAACGCGACTGTCGGTCTGCTGGTTTTTTGCGTGGCCCTGATCATTTTGCAA
>Ga0326727_10008214_pt1 | contig 26721 bp, 20 predicted proteins | sample MB2enrmetagenome_FD_207643 | JGI IMG/M metagenome (GOLD analysis project Ga0326727, IMG submission 207643) | Lab enriched peat soil microbial communities from McLean, Ithaca, NY, United States - MB29MY | ecosystem: Environmental > Terrestrial > Soil > Wetlands > Peat | place: USA: New York...
GCGGCAATCAGCGTCAGGTTGTCCTGGCACTCGGTCAGGCGGATCTCGCCATGCCATCCGCGCGTGGGAATGCCGAAGCGGCTCATAGGCTTCTTTTCACTGCGCGGCACGGCAAATCCGATGACCAGGCCGATGCTGCTGGCCCACAATCCGTTGGCGCGCAGGCGCATGGCCGCCTTGTGCAGCAGCTTGTGGGCCACCGCCCAGGCTTTCTCCGGCGTGCGCATCTCCGGAGCGAGCACATGCTGGTGGCTCATCGACTTCAGATGCTCGGCCTCGTCCATGTCGAAGTCCTCGCCGCGAAGCCAGTGACCCAGCCGCGAGCCCAGCACCGAACCCCAAACCTCGCCGGCCTGGTCGCAGTCGAGCTCGAGCAGTTGATCCATGGTTTGAATGCCCTGCTCGTTGAGCCGCTTCTCCATGCGCGCGCCAATTCCGGGCAGGTCGCGCAGCTTGAGCTGACGCAGGGCTTCGGGCAGAATGTCGAGCGGAAGCGCCACCAGGCCGTCGGGCTTCTCCATGTCGCTGGCCACCTTGGCCAGGTAGCGATTAGTGGCCAGACCGACGGAGCTGCGCATCATGGGGCCGACCTGCTCGAGGATGCGCCGCTTCACCTTCCGGCCCAGCTCCATAGCCGCCAGCAGCGGCCGCTCCCGGCCCATCAGGCGGCAGGCCATCTCATCCACCGAGAGCACTGCCGTCACCGGCAGGCAACTCTCCACGGCCTCGACGATGCGGTGATGGTACTGGACATAAAGCTCGTGCCGCGCCTCAACCAGCACCAGTCCGGGGCAGAGCTGCCTGGCGTCGGCGACGGCGGTGCCGGTTTTGACTCCAAATGCCTTGGCCTCGTAACTGGCTGCAAGGCAACAGGTTGTGTCGGCCATCATGGGCACAATAGCCACCGGCCGGCCGCGCAGCTCGGGGCGCGTGTCCTGTTCTACCGAGGCAAAATAGGAGTTCATATCGACGAAGAGCCAATTGAGCCGCTGGCCGGCGTCCGGGTGAGCTTCCGGCGGTTGGGGAGGGCGCACCGACGCCGGCTTCAGGGACTGAAACTCCTTAGGGTTGGAGGGATTGGTGGGATCAGTGACTGGCGCCGGGTTGGGCACGATTGCCATACCATGCAATATTCGCCTTTTCTTCCCCTAAAAGCAAGTGGAAATCGAAAAAATTTGCCGATAATACCCTTGGTGCGCCTTAACTCCGATCCGAAAAATGCGTCAAAACAGGTGAGCCGTTGGGTCCATACAGCGACATAGCTTTTGAAGTATGTTGTAGTTGGTGACTGACGATGGATAGCCTGATTCGCTGGTTCACGGTTTACGAAAACGCCGTCGCCGTTCTGGTCACGGTGGGCGTGGCCCTGCTCGTCGTCTGCTGCCTGGAGTGCATGACTTCTCCCCCTCGCGACAAAGATGACATCTTCAACAGGCACGCGATGTAGAGGCGCAAGACAGCGGCCTCATATGCCAGGCGCGTTTATTGAACCCCTGCTTTCAGATACTCCTCAAAATGCGCCAGAATGCGGTTGTACAAATGCTGCCGCACATCCGGCCCGGCGATGGAGTGCGTTTTGCGCGGATAAATCTGCAAATCGTAGGGAATGCCCGCCTCAATCAGCTTCTGCACAAACTGCACCGTGTTTTCCATGTGCACGTTGTCGTCGCCGGTGCCATGCGCCAGGAGCAGCCGCCCCTTCAGGCTGGCTGCCGAGTTGAGCATGGAAAAATCCTTGTAAACGCCGGGGAACTCCGCCGGCTGGCCCAGGTAGCGCTCGGTGTAGATGGAGTCGTAGTTGCGGTAATCGGTCACCGGCGCCACCGCAACCCCGGCGCGGAAGCGGTCGGAATGGGTCATGGCGTAGAGCGTAAACGATCCGCCCCAGCTCCATCCCCACCAGCCCAGGCGCTTGGGGTCCAGTTGCGGATAGCGGGCGAGCGCCGCATCGATCACGGTCAGTTGATCCTCCAACTGCACCGCGCCGGAGTTGTGCCAGGCAGCCTGGGCAAAGGCGCGTCCCCGACCGCCCATGCCGCGATTGTCGGCGTGCAGCACAGCAAAGCCATGCTGCGCCAATAGCTCATCGAAGAGCAGGCCGTCACTCCAGCGGTTGACCACGGTTGGTGCGCCGGGCCCGCCGTAAGGATTCACAATCAGCGGCACAGAGGCTGGAGCGGCGCCCTCGGGCAGCAGCAGCGTGGCGTAGAGCGTTGTCCCGTCGTGGGCCTTGACCTCCAACTGCTCCGGCGCGCGCAGGCGGTAAGGCTCCAGCACCCGCGTCGCCCAGATGACATTGCACTTGCCCGCCTCCGCACAGATTCGCAGCGTGGGCGGCTCCATGCGCGATGATAGCCGCTCCACGAACGCGCTGCCCAGTGGCACAAAGTTACCCACATGGGCGCCCGCTCCCGCTGTCAACTGCTTTCGCTCGCCGTTGAAGTTTACTTGCCACAACTGCTGATCGAGTTGGCTTCCCTCGTTCGAGGCGTAGTCAACCAGCTTGCCCGCCAGGTCCACGCGGTAGACATCGCCCACTTCGAAATCGCCCTGGGTCAGTTGCCGCTCGAGTTTGGCCGTGGCGTGAGCCGGATCGGTCTGATCATAGCTGTAGAGATACAGATGGGTGTGTCCGTCGGCCCAGTCCGTCAGTACGATGCTTCCGTTGCCCACCCAAACGTCGTATTTGTCATCGAAAAACTTATCGTCGTCAAGTTGCAGCACGGCACGCGACTGTCCCGTCTCGGCGTCGGCAAAATAAATGTCGCGATGCCGCTGGTCGCGCGTCAGCGTCTCCACCCACAGCGTTTTCGCATCCACCCAGCCAAAGCGCGGAATGTATTCTTGCCCGGCGCGAATCGGCAGATTGACCCACACGGTCTTGCCACCATCAGCGTTCACTACGCCCATGCGCACCGCTGGATTGGGGTCGCCCGGCTGCGGATAGCGCTGCACCTCCACCGTTGCATGCGTTGGAATCCAGTCGGTAATGGGATACTCCGGCACCTCGGCCTCGTTCATCTCCAGATAGGCCAGGTGCTTGGAGTCCGGCGACCAGAAATAGTTGCTGCGCACGTCCAGCTCTTCTTCGTAGACCCAATCGACCTCGCCGTTGAAAGTGGTCTTGCTGGGCGCGGGAGCGACCATGGTCATCGGCGTTCCCGGCTCCTTTAGCCGCACCACCGCCAGCCCGTGCTCGCGGATGAACGAAATCGATTCGCCATCCGGAGAAAACTTGGGGTCGTCGCCCGAGGCCGCGCCCGTCGAGCCCACCTCCACGCTTGCGCGGGTATGCAGGTCATAGAGCCACAGGCGGCCATTCATGTCGAAGAGCAGATGCGCCGAGTCCGGCGCCCAGATGTAGCTGGCCATCCTGTAGCGCTCGCGATGGTCGCGGTCGGTCTCCGATGCGTTGGCCCCGCTGAACGAAGCGAACCTGGCGCGATTCACGATTACGTACGCATCGTCCGATCCCGGCTCCATCTCCGACAATTCGCTGGCCATCATGAAGGTGAGGTGCTTGCCGTCCGGCGACCAGGCCAACCCATTCGGCGGAGTCCCAATCAGCGGTCCATGCCCGAAGATTGCCTCCACGGTCAGCGGCTTTGCGGGCGCTTGAGCGGTCAGTGGAAGGGTTGTGACTAAAAGGATGGTAAGGATGGCAAGCAGGGGAGCGGTTGTACGAGTCAAGAGAAATTCCTCCAAAGCAAGCCCGGCATGCCCGGCAGATTGCACATTCAGGGATGCGAAGCTTCCAAGGGGCAGTGTAAATCAACAGGGATCATGTTGCGCCGCACGACCTGAGCGGTGTATCTTCCCTGTCATGCACTGGGCAACTCCACAAGAACGGCGCTCTCTGGGCCAGGCGCGGCGCAAGCAGGTTGGCCGCCAGCAACACCACGAACTGAAACCCAAGGCGCGGCAGACTCCCGCCCTCGAACTGCTGGCCCGCTCGATGCATGGCCGCGTGCCCGCGCTCATCCAGCTCAAGTACAAGCTGATGGCCGCGTCGCCCTTCGGCTACTTCCGCGGCGCTGTGCCGGTGATGGCCGCCGACCTGAGCGTGCTGCCTTCGACCGGCATTGTTTGCCAGCTTTGCGGCGACGCCCACGTGCGCAACCTGGGCGCCTTTGCCGCTCCCGACGGCCGCCTGGTCTTCGACATCAACGACTTCGACGAGACCATCCGCGGCCCCTTCGAGTGGGACTTGAAGCGCATGGCCGCATCGCTGGTGCTGGCGGGGCGCGAATCCGGCCATAAGGAAGCCTCGGCGCGCCAGGCGGTAGAAAGATTTGTTGCCCGCTACGCCGCGCAGATGCGCGCCTTTGCAAAGATGCCGTTGCTCGAGGTGGCGCATTTTCAAGTTCACCGCATGAGTGAGGTTGCGCCGGTGCACGATGCGCTGCTGAAGGCCGAGCGGTCAACGCCGCTGCACACGCTGGAGAAATTGACGGAGCTTGCTTCCGAGAAACCCGATGCGCCCCGGCGCTTCATCGAGTCCGAGCCCATGCTAACTCGCGTCACCGGCCGTCAGGCAACGGCCGTGCTGGCCGCGCATGGCCCTTATCGCGAAATGCTCGAGCCACAGCGGCAACATCTTCTGTCGCTCTACCGCCCGGTGGACGTGGCCTTCAAGGTGGTCGGCACCGGCTCGGTGGGTTTGCGCGACTACTGCATCTACTTTGAGGGCAACGGGGCCAAGGACCCGCTGTTTTTGCAGATCAAGGAGGAGCCGGCCTCGGCCTACACGCCGTATTTGCCCGACGCCAAACCTCCGCACCACAATGGCCAGCGCGTAGCTGAAGGGCAAAAGGCAATGCAGGTGCAGTCCGACCCGTTCCTCGGCTGGACACACATCGCCGGGCGCGATTACCTGGTGCGGCAACTCTGCGACCACAAAGGGTCCATCGAATTAGAGGACCTGGAGGGCAGCGGCCTGGAGGCTTATGGTGAGGTCTGCGGCGAGCTGCTGGCTCGCGGCCACGCCCGCTCCGGCGACCCGCTGATTTTGTCCGGATACATCGGCTCCGGCGATGGATTTGCCGAAGCACTGGCAAAGTTCGGCGCGGCCTACGCCGATCAGACGGAGAAGGATTGGAATGAGCTGAAGCGATCGGGCAAGTCAGGGAAGCAGGAGAACTAATCCATGTTCCCTGCCTTTACGCCGGGTGCACCATCCATCGCGAAGTTTGTGAAGGGTGGGAATCAGAATTCCGCTCCGTCCGTTCCTAGCTACTGCATGCTGCCTGAGATAGGTTAATGGTCTCCCACCCTTATCACAAAGGACGTGAAAAGGATGAGGAACCCGCCGATTTGAAGGTCAAATTGTAAGACGGTACGTGTTCGCATAGATCTCACATCACCAAACGGAGGGCATATGGGGATTCACGTTCATCTTGCGGAATTGATGGTTCTAGTGACCTTGCCACTTTCTGCTCAGACCACACCTGCGTCTGCCCCGACTCTTCTCGGACAAGGGTGGGGCGTCGATCACGTCGGGGTTGGAGTACGTGACCTCGCCCAAGCCCAACACGATTACGAACAGCTTGGTTTCAAAGTCGGCAAGGGTGGGCACTTTCCCGGAGGCCTTTCCAATTGCGCCGTCCAACTCCAAAATAACAGCTATCTCGAACTGCTTTCAGTCAGTGGAAGCACGCCTGTTGGTTATGACTCCGAGATCGCCGATTTCGTGAAAAAACACGAAGGCGCGGTGTTCCTTGGCATCAACGTTTCGTCTGCTAAAGCAGCGGTGGACTACCTGAAAACTCGCAACTTCGATGTGTATGGCCCCGACCCCGGCAGCATCATGAAGGAGGGTGAGACCACACTGCCTCCCCCGATGTGGTACACGGTGAGCGTCGCTGATAAGCCAGCAGCCGGCAAAAAGGGAATCACCATACCCATTTTCTGGATCGAATATGTTTCCACCGAACGGCAGGAAAAGAGACGTGCTGCAGGGCTGATGGATCATCCCAACACGGCTATGGGCATACGCGCGGTATGGTTTGCCGTGCACGACACGGAGGCACAGCTACGCACGCTTCGCGATGCTGGTCTTGAAGACGGTGAATTCCGCGAGGCTAAGTTCCTCAGTGCCCACGGACGGGAAGTGAAGGCTGGTCAGGGAGTGCTATTGCTTCTGGAGTCGAGCGATAAGAACGGTCTGCTTACAAAATTTCTATCCGCTCATGACGAAGATATCATCGGCCTCAGCATTGAAGTGGCCGATCTAGGAAAGGCCCGCGAATTGTCTGAGTCCCGCATGGGAAGCAAGCTGGATATCTACAAAGGCTTCTATGGCCCGAGTTTTCTGCTTCCCCCTGAAGTCACGCATGGGGTGTGGTTGGAAATGTTTCAGGCAGCCGAGCACTTGCATTGAAATCGTATAGAGGGACATTGTTGGCGGGCGGCCAAGTCCGATCCGGCCGCGTGGTCGCAGGTCTTCTCACTGATCGGCAACAACAGCATCACCGCGGTTTACGATGGAGACGCGACGTATTCTTCGAGCACGTCCAGCGCGCAGGTTCTCGTACTTTACGATAACTCTGACTAGACGACTACCTGGTCGATCGGTCCGGCGACTCGCTAATTTTGACCGGCTATATCGGCTCCGGCGCGGCTTATGCTGATCAGACGGAGAAGGATTGGAATGAGCTGAAGCGATCGGGCAAGGCAGGCTCGAAGGCGTAGTGCTGGCCGACATGAACGCAATAATACATCTGCTCTGTTGACTTTGATTTTGGTTTTCTATAGAGAGACCATATTTTCACTTGCCTCTTATGCTATCTATCGGTACGATTCTCGTAAGTTTCCCCTGCACAGGAAACTAGGAGGATTCCCCATGATTGCAACTTACGCGGCGCGGCTTTTAGCCTCGTCACTCGTCCGTAGTGTATCTTCTTGCTGTACCGCAGCCGTTCTACTGGTTCTGCTAGCTGCAGCCGCAATCTCCCAAGCCCAGAACGCAGTTACCCCCACCGTCCAGCGGGATGCAAAAGTGGAACTGCGACCGGCCGACGCCACATCGGTCGCCAAAACACCCAGACCTCTCACACCATCCGATAAGCTGCGCGCACCCTTCCCACCCGAGAAGTCCGGATGCGCTCACTTGGTCAAGAATGTTTGGGTATCGGTTCCCTGCGCCACGGAAGAGTACATGAAAGCGCATTATATACCGCCTCCGGTGGTGGCTAACAGCATCCAGTCAACTCCGCACCTGGGCCTGCTAATTTTTGGGCCGCCCATCAGGCGCACTACAATCACGTCTCCATTTACCTGGGGATCGGTTGCGATCAACCAGACCTCCGATCCGTATACGGCGACGGAAGAGAGCAGTGGTAACGCCAGTACCTTCAGCATCCAGACCAATACCAACACATTCACCTGCCCGACCTGCAAGAGCGGCTCTCCATTTGCAGCTACGCCGGGAGTTCCGAATTCGGCCAGCAAGTCTGGGGACCTGGGATGGGTACAGTTTGTCTATCAACAATTTGCAACGGGCAAGGTGGGAACAGGAAGTTCACGGCTCTGCGTGTGGAATGTCGATGTCACCATCGCCTGGGCGACAAACAACGCCGCCGGCTATGCGCCTACCTGCATCTACCCCTCCGCAACCGAAACCGTAGCTCCGCTGGATGGCGCCGGCGCGGCCAATGGAGCCGCAGAGGTGATTGGCTATGTTCAATGCCCGACGGCGGGCTCAGACGCCGGATGCACGCTTTGGGTCGTCGCCCAGTTACCCTGGTCGCCCGACACTTTGGCCGACTCAGGATGGTGGGCTGTATCCGCGCCCGACTTGATGGGCCTGGCTGGTAACTGGACGAATGTGAGCGGGACGATCCTTGGCTCCGGCGGCGGTAATAAGGCAGTCTTTACCGGCTCGCAGTTCCAGAATGTGCTGCGCGCCTACTCCTGTTACACCTCACCGACATCGGCAACCGGTTATACACCAACGGCCTGCCCCAACCCCTCGCCCACTAACTTCTTTGCACGCCTCTTTGAGCTGACCGCCTCGCCTGCCGACTACTATCCGACCGGCGAAACCAACAACCTCACCAGCCAACCGGTCACCATCTCCTGTGGAGACTACGACTGCTGGATGTCGTATAACTCCACCGCGCCCTAGAGCGGTTCTCACTGTTACTCAAATGTAGTTTCCCATCTTTTCCGCAGCTTTCTAAAAATGCCGCGGAAAGAATGGGAACTACGAATCTCGATCGTTTGAACCTCTGGCAGCGGACGCGCCACTCACGCCCGTCCCGCGAACTCGTGCGTCTCGGTATAGACCTTCACCTTTTCGCCCACCTGAATGTAGAGCGGAGCTTTGATCTCCAGGCCGGTCTGGAGGCGGGCGAGCTTGGTGACGTTTCCGCTGGTGTCGCCGCGCGCACATCATTTCAGCAGAAAGCGTATGCGTCTCGAAGCACTCCTGGTTCCTAAAGTGCAAATCCGCGGCGTTACTATATTTATCGGTTGACACAGTACAGACGCAGTGCTAACATGCGTGCCACTTGGAATATCCCTTTTGCCGCTCACAAACGCAGACGGCAAGCGGAGGAGGAATCCCTGAGTATTGAGATTGGAGGATCTGCTATGAAGAAAATGGTATTTCGCATTTTCGCCAGTACATTTCTTCTCGTTTTTGCAATCTGTGACGCCTGGGCAACAAGCTATAACCCAGCCACAGAATTCAGCATCACAAACAATCCCAGTGGCGTCTGGACCTATGGTTATGCCGCCACTCCGGGTGGCACGTTCACACCCTATACTTCCAGTTGCATAGGTTGTGTCAACGGGACGAATGAGGAGTCCTGGTTCTATTCAGCCGCGGACGGCTGGGGTCCTAACGTCGAATACAACAACGGCGGGTATTATAACGACAGCAATGTCGTTTTTGACGCCTACCAACTTGCGGTCGTCGCGGGGGGTGTTGGCAACAGCTTCACTGGTGAGCTCATTTTTACCGCGCCTTCCGCTGGAAATTACTACGAATCGGGCGACTTTACCGGCGACCAATATGGTATTGGGACAAACGTAGGGATTATCACCCCTACAGGCACCGTATTCTCGAGTTCCGTTACATCTGTAGGTGAAATCGTTCCCTTTGAAGACTCGGATTATCTCAATGCCGGCCAGCAGATCATCTTCTATGTGAGCCCCGGGAGCGGTACCCAAAACACCGGCCTTGATCTGGACATCAACTACACCGCCACTCCGGAAAGCAGCTCGGCGCTCTATCTACTCCTGGGCGGCAGCGTGCTTCTTGGCTTCGTGCTCTATCGCCGACTCAGCCATTGTGCCATCGGTACATTTTAGTTCGTAATGCGCGATTCACCTCCGGGCTGGTAGCCCGGCAGCAACGGGTCTCCCGTCTTCGGCAAGTGGAGAGTCGTTTTGTGTTTGGCGGGATGTGAGGGTGCGGCATATTTGACTAGCGATTTGTACGAAGTTCATCACAATCACTCACGCCCGTCCCGCGAATTCCCGCGTCTCGGTGTAGACCTTCACCTTTTCACCAACCTGAATGTAGAGCGGGGCTTTGATCTCCAGGCCGGTCTGGAGGCGGGCGAGCTTGGTGACGTTGCCGCTGGTGTCGCCGCGCGCGCCGCCTTCCGTGTATACAACCTCCAACTCGACCTTCTCGGGCAACAGCAGGCCGATGGGGTTGCCGTTGAACTTGTGCAGTTGGATGATGGCGCCCTCGACGAGAAGCTCCAGGGCATTGCCCATCATGTCGCTGTTGAGGGTATGCGTCTCGAAGCTCTCCTGGTCCATGAAGTGCGAGCCTTCGCCGTCGCTATAGAGATACGACGCCTCGACCAGCTCCAGGTCCGGCTCCTTGAAGCGCTCGCCGGCTTTGAAGGTCTTGTCAAAGACCGCCTGCGTGAGCAGGTTGCGCATCTTGAGGCGGACGAGGGTCTGGCCGCCGCGCGCGGTGGGCGTGGAAACCTCGGCCTCCATGCAGTAGTAGGGGGTGTTCTCAAACTCGAAGTACATCTTGCGCTTGACGGTAATCGCTTCCAATAGTGCGGCCATACAATCCTCAAAAAAAGAGCTAGTGAGCCTGATAATTCGCCTTCGGCTCCTCATCAATTATAGGGTGAGGCCGTCGTGGCTGGATTATCGCGATGAATCCGTTTGAATCTCAAACCCCGCTGCCGGGTTATTCTCGATAGAGGAGGGCGTTCTTCATGATTCAGCTCATGCTCCTGTTTATTGTTGCCGCCACTCTGCTGACGATCACACCCGGCGTGGATACAGCGATGGTATTGAGGACCTCGACCTCCTGCGGACCGCGCGACGGGGCCGCGGCCTCTGCCGGCATTTGCCTGGGTCTGCTGGCCTGGGGAATGAGCGCGGCTTTCGGTTTGACAGCACTCCTGGCAGCCTCCGAGATGGCTTTCAACATCGTGAAATGGGCCGGCGCAACTTACCTTTTCTATCTCGGCATCAAGCTCCTGATGAGGCCGCGAACCGCATTGACTGTGGACGCGGCATCGCTCGAAAGCACGGCGAAAAGCAAGGAAAAGAAGGGTGCATTTTATAGGGGTTTTCTGAGCAACATTCTCAACCCAAAGGTGGGAGTGTTTTATGTAACCTTTCTTCCGCAATTCATCCCGCATGGCGTGAATGTAGCAGGTTTTTCGCTGTTGCTTGCGAGTATCCATGTGCTTATTACCCTGGCATGGTTCGCGCTCCTGATCGCTCTCACCATCCCTCTTGGCCGTTTCCTCTCCAAACCGCGCGTGGTGCGGAATCTGGATCGGCTCACCGGATGCGTCTTCGTCGGCTTTGGCGTCAAGCTGGCGGTAGCGAAACGCGCTTAGCATAGCCGGAGCCATGCCCGTTTCACGCGGACGGCATGGCGCTTTGCGCCGCCCGGGCTTGCGCCTTTTTCCTGTCCGCCGCATCAAAGAGATGAGTCCGCCTGTGCGGGCATCTCTTAGACAAGAACGAGAACGTCATGGCGCGTGAACTGCTTACCGCACGTCTGGAACGCAAAGAGTGCATCTCTGAAGTTGCCCAGTGCTATCACTTCGTCTTTGTCATCGACGAGCTGGAGAACTTTCCCTATGCCGCGGGGCAGTTTGTTTCCGCCGTGGCGCTGGACGCCAAAGGCAAGCTGCAGACCCGCGCCTACTCGATAGCCTCGGCGCCCAGCGGCAACAAATTTGAGCTGTGCGTGAATCGCGTCGAGGAGGGCTTCTTCAGCAACCACCTGGCCGATTTGCCCGACCTGCCCATCGGGGCCGAGATTCAAATACACGGGCCGCACGGGCACTTCATCCTCCACGAGCCGATTACCGACTCGATTCTGGTGGCCACCGGCACGGGCATCGCGCCCATGCGCGGCTATTTGCAGTGGCTGTTTCCAGAAGGCGGGCCGGATCGCAGCAACGGCAAGCAAATCTGGCTGGTCTACGGCACGCGCTACGAGAGCGACGTTTATTATCACGAGGAATTCGAGGCGCTTGCTGCTCGCCAGCCGAACTTCCGCTACCTGCCTACGCTGAGCCGCGCCGAGAAGAGCTGGACCGGCTTGAGAGGCTACGTTCAGGAGCACGTGGCCCGCATCGTCGAGGAGCGCGCCGTGCGGCTGGGCCAGACGCTGCCGCTGCTTCCGGTTGACCCCGCGCATCCGGCAGTCGAGCTGAACTTCGATATCTACGCCTACATCTGCGGACTCAACGAGATGGTCTCCGGCGTGCGCGAGCGGCTGAGCGGCTTCGGCTGGCACAAGAAGCAGATTGTCTTTGAGCGGTACGACTAAAGATTGCGGATCTAGACAATATCATCCTCGGCGAGCTACAGTCCGTATGAGCCTGTAATACGAGGAGTAATCAGAATCTTGCGTAAGACTCAGTCAGACTTGGCTTATTGCACTCCAGAGGTTCCCTCTTTCGATCATTTCAACCCTCAGGCCTGTATCCCCTTCGGGGTTTCTATCGAACACACATACAAGACAATGTTGGACTTTACCGACTTTTTGCGGACTGTGGACACCGAGCTTGTACGCAAGAGAATGGTGCGATTGGAAGATATGTTGATGCCCGCCAACTTTAGCAGCATGGTTGGAGAGTTCATCACCAGCAACCTTCCCAAGCATTGTCCGACAATTGCAAAGAACACCTATCACAACGGTCATCCCGATCTTCTTCCTGCGGGGAAATACCCTGGCAATGCCGCGCAACATGTCGGGGCAGACGGCATCGAGGTAAAAGCCTCGCGCTACAAGAAAGGGTGGCAAGGACACAACCCGGAAGACGTATGGCTCATGGTTTTTGTATTTGCAGGAGGTCGCCCAACCGATGCCAAGAAAGGCCGGACAAAGTTCCGTTTTGAGGCCGTCTACGGGGCGCTGCTGCGCAAATCCGACTGGCAATTTGCGGGACGAAGTCAAACCAGCCGGCGAACAATTACAGCTACAGTTTTGCCTTCGGGCTTTGAGAAGATGGCAAAGAACTGGATATATCGCGCGCCCGAATTAGTGACCAAACCGTAGATCAATCTGATCGCTTTTGACTGGAATGCGTGACAAGGGTCTGATCGCATCTGTTGCCAAATGATAGTAAGACTTGTATTTTTCTACACCTATACTTCTGTAACCAACAGCCTCAGCAGCGGCGATGGTAGAGCCTGACCCCATGAACGGATCGCAGACTATACCCTCCCCCAAAGGCAGAATCGTCCATACCAGTTCCCGTAGAAGAGCCTGAGGCTTCAGGCTCGGATGTGGCGCGATTTCTCGCTCGGCTTTTGGCGTTCGTCCGAAGTCAAGAAGATCAGAAAAAGGCGAACCTTCCTGCAAGCGTCGCAAGCCTCCTGTACCATATCTGCGCAAGCACTCGCCCACGGTCATACCTTGCGGCATTGGCTTGCGGAAAATCCCCCATGGCTCATACGAGCCGCGGGGAAGTGAGCATACGCCTGGGAACTCCTCTTCCGCGTTCTTCGGTCTGTCTCCACCTCGCAATGTGCGTACAATCCTGACGATCTGACCTCGAAACTCAAGCCCCCCCTCGACCAGCGCCGCGTAAACCAGTTGTGCCAAAAATGAGTTACAAGCAAGAATGACGTGCCCACCCGGCAACAGAGCATGAGAGGCGCACTTGGACCATTCCTTAAAAAACCGAAAAAGCTGTCCACGTTCTCTTTCATTGAGTGCAGTGAATCGGGGAAGCGGCTGGCGTTTCGATCCGTCGAACGAAGGCGGAATGCGCCAAATTCCGCCATTTCCGTTACCCCGCTTCTCAATCTGGTCGAATTCGTATTCCTTCACGCCATATGGAGGGTCCGTAACGATCCCATGAATGGAGCCGGAGGGAATTCGTCCTAACCATTCAAGGCAATCGGCATGGAGAATTGTCGCCTTGCCCAGAGTGGCATGTGTGTAGTCCAGAAACAGCTTATCGGATTGGATTGTTGCCGAGCTCATTGATTCCATCGTAGCTCACATATCGGCCTATAGATAGTAGGCAATTAGATTGTTGCCTGATCCGGAACTGTTTTGGGATTTTGTTCATAACGGTGCGAACAGCTCGCTACAGATTAAACAGTTCTCTGAGCCGCTTAGTCTGGTTGCGGCTGACGGGGATCTCGGTTTGCTTTTTGTCGTTCATGCGCAACTGGTAGCTGGACTTGAACCACGGCACCACCTCGCGGATATGGTTGATGTTGACCACAAAGCCGCGATGAGCGCGCCAGAAGAGGGCCGGGTCGAGCTGCTCGAGAAGCTCTTCCAGCGTGCGGCACTTGGAGCTGCCCTCGAGGCTCTGTGTCACCACGCGAATCACTCCGTCATCAATGGCCGCGAAGCAGATATCCGCCTGGTCGATCAGCAGCAGGCGGCTCTGCGCTTGGACGATGAGTTTGGTGGGCTGCGGGGTGCGGCTGGCTCCCTGCGGACGGTTGAGCAGACGGAGCAGCGATTCGATATGCGATTCCGGCAGAGAGCCCGGAGAACCTCCGGCTAACCGTCCACGCACCCGCTCGACGGCCTGCTCGACGCGCGCGCGATCAAAGGGTTTGAGCAGGTAATCCACCGCGTTCACGTCGAAGGCGCGCACCGCGTACTGGTCGTAGGCGGTGGCAAAGACCACCTGCGGTGGGGCCAACTGCGCCTTCGGTGCGCCATCCCTGATCGCCTTTGCCCGGCGGTCCATCAGCCGCTGAATCACGGCAAAGCCGTCGAGGCCCGGCATCTGCACGTCGAGAAAGACCATGTCGGGGTGGTGCTCCTCGATCAGCTCCACGGCCTCGATGCCGTTGGCTCCCTGGGCCACTACTTCCACGCCGCCTACCAGGGCGAGCAAGTAGGCAAGCTCCTCGCGAGCCAGCTGTTCGTCGTCGATAATGAGCGCGGAAAGGTTCATGCGAGCTGAAGAAGAATGCAGCTTGATTGTAGGGAGGCAGCACGGCCGGGTCAATTGCTACGGCTGTTAAGCTGGGCGCATGGGCAAGCAGGAGCGTGACGCGGAAAAGATTGTCCGGGTGAGGCGACGGTTGATGGAGTGGTACGAGCGCTCGCGGCGCGACCTTCCCTGGCGGCGCAATCGCGACCCCTACGCCATCTGGGTCTCGGAGATCATGCTGCAACAGACCCGTGTGGCGGTGGTGGTGGAGCGCTACCAGGCCTTCATGGAGCGGTTTCCCACGCTGCTTTCGCTGGCGCTCGCGCCGGAGCAGGAGGTGCTGGCCGCGTGGAGCGGGCTGGGCTACTATCGCCGCGCGCGCATGCTGCACAAGGCGGCGCAGTTTGTCGCCGACCATCACAACGGCAATCTGCCGCAGACGGCGGCGGAGCTGCGCCTGCTGCCGGGCATCGGAGCTTACACGGCGGCGGCCGTGGCCAGCATTGCCCACGGCGAGCGGGTGGCCGTGGTGGACGGCAACGTGGAGCGGGTGCTCTGCCGGATGGAAGGCTGGAAGGCCGTCAGCCGCGCGGGCGGCGGCGCGCAACTTCGGCGCAAGATCGAGAAACTGGCCGCCGAACTGGTTTGCCCCCAGCGGCCGGGAGATTCGAACCAGGCGCTGATGGAGCTGGGCGCAACCCTTTGCTCACCGCGCAAACCGCAGTGCGAGGAGTGCCCGGTGGCCGGCGACTGCAAGACACAAGGGGAGCACCAGACCTCGCCCCGGCCGCCGATGATCTGCCGCGAAGCGGCTTACGCGCTCTCGGTGCGCAGCGGATGGCGCGCACGCCAGATGCACCTTGAAGTGCTGCTGGAGCAGCGGCCGTCTTCGCTCACCGTGATGCCGGGATTGTGGGAGTTGCCCACGCTGAAGTCTGCCGCCGTTCCCGAAAATGAGCTGCGCCTGACGGTGCGCCACTCCATCATGCAGGTGAACTATACCGTGTGCATCCGCACGGTCTTTGAAGACGATATTGACGCGCTGACTGTGGCAGGCTATGAGCGGCGCTGGGTACCTCTGGGCGAGGCAGGCGGAATGGCGCTGACGGGTCTCGCCCGCAAGGTGCTCACCCGCTTGCAGCTGCTGGCTACCGCGCCTCTGGACGCCATTGCCCCGAAGGCGGGCGGCGACGGGTCGATTGAGGCGCGCTGTTGAAGGCGCCTGAACGTTAAGAGCAGCCATCTAATTTGCGTGCCCTTGCATACTTTGTGCAAGGTGGCTTTTAAGGGAGAAGTCACTCGGCGGTTCATGCGGGTTTCCCCTTTCCGCCGCATTTCACTGGACGGGTAACCCGTTTTATTGCCATAAAATCCGTCCAATATGCTCATTTCAGGAGATTTATCTCGCTAATGTCTGATTTTCGACAAGAAATTCATGTGAAAAGGGTTGACAGGCGTTCCCCAGAAGGTAGATTCATCCCAAGATAGATGTTTCTTTCATCAGGTTTCGTATAAGACGGTTGCCGGCCTCCCTAGTCAGCACTGTCTGGCGGCGGAGTTTCGCCGGCCAATACGGAACCCCTGTGAAGACGTGCAGAACCAATTTCAGGAGGACAGAGATGCGTCGTTTAGCGATGTTCGTGATTATTGTTGTGTTTGCAGCCTTTGCCAGGGCGCAGTTTGACACAGCAACGGTGCTCGGAACAGTAACCGACCCGAGCGGAGCGGTCGTTCCTCACTGCCAGGTTGCGTTGCACAACACAGCCACTGGGGCGCTCGACGCGGCAACCACCGACGACCGGGGAGAGTTCCGGTTCGTGGATATTTCCATCGGCTCCTATGAGCTGAAGGTGACGGCGCCGGGCTTCCAGACGGCTTCAGCTAAATTCGAGTTGACGGTTGGCGCTCATCAACGCGTGGACGTGTCCCTGAAGGTGGCTACGGCAGCCACTACAGTTACCACCACTACCGAGGTAACCCAGTTGGAAACCGAATCGAGCGAACGCGGACAGGTAGTCGATGCGCGCGAAATAGCCGAACTGCCGCTGAATGGCCGCCAATACTCGCAGTTGGTGGAGCTGACCGCGGGCGTCGTTCCCAGCCCCAGCGAGTTGGGCACTACCTACAATCAACGCGAGGGATCGTTCGATATCAACGGCCTGCGCAGTGTCTTCAATAACTACATGCTGGACGGCTTGGACAACAACTTCTATGGCACCTCCAACCAGGGATTCTCGAATCAAGTGGTGCAGTTGTCGCCCGACGCCGTGGCTGAGTTTCAGGTAGTGACCAATAACATGAGCGCGGAGTACGGCCGCTCCGGCGGCGCCACCATCAACGTCGTCACCCGCTACGGAACCAACGAGTTTCACGGCCGGGCATGGGAGTTCCTGCGCAACACAGCTCTGGATGCAAGCGGCTACTTTTTGCCGAACCCCAATGCGGCTGGGCAAATTGAGAAGCCGGCGCTGCACCAAAACCAGTTCGGCATCACCCTGGGCGGTCCGCTGAAGAAGGATAAGCTCTTTTTCTTCGTCGACTACGAAGGTTTCCGCCAATCCAGCTCCACTACACAGGCGTCCACCCTGCCCACCGATGCCGAGCGCGGCTTTACCTGTACCGGGATCAACGGCGCCGGCACCTGCTCACCCTCCGGCTACTACATCATTGACAATCCCGGCGTCGGGAACGGCTATCTGCCGGTCAGCAACCCCTGCCCCTACGTCGGCCCGATCGGCGGCCCGCAGACCGTCGCCGCGAACGTGAACCCATGCACATCGAGCACCTGGTTCGGCATTGGCCTGGGAGCGGGCCCCGCAGGATCGCAGGCTTACTATGGCGGTACACAATACTTGAACCCGCCATATGCGGCACATGCCGGGATTCCCGCGGGGGCCGTCATCAACTATGCCGCGACGATCATGGAAGGAAATGACGGCAGCGGGAATCTGTACCTGCCGCGCGCCAACAGCAGCGCAACAACCAACAACTACATCATTCTGGAGCCTGACACCTTCAACCGCGACAAAGGCGACGTGAAGGTGGATTACGATGTAAAGAAGAACCTGCGTCTGTTTACCCGCTACTCGCAAGCACGGTTTGATGCCTATGACCCCGGAACCATTATGGGCACGGCGGGCATGAACGGCGACGGCCACGTCTATGCCCCGGTGATTCAGATCGTGGGCGGCGCCACCTGGACCATCAGCCCAAAATCCCTGCTGGAGGCCCGCTTCGGTTTTTCGCGCATGAAGGCGGGCAAGAATCCGCCGCTGGCCGGCGGACCCAGCATGTTCTCGCAGTTTGGGATCACAGGCCTGCCCACTGACCCGCAGTACACCGGCGGCATCACTTACGAGCTCTTCTCAACCGGCTTCTCTGCTTTTGGCCGCTTGTGGACCAGCCCCCAGTACCAGGACCCCACGATCTGGAATCCCAAGGTGAACTACACCCGGCTGTTTCCCGGCCACACGCTCAAGGCCGGCCTGGAGTACACTATGCTCCACGTGGCGCAGCAGGACCTGCATCCGGTGATGGGCGGCGATATGTACGCCGCGCAGATGAGCGGCTATGGTTACAACAACAACCTCTATTACAAAATCAGCCCCTCCCTCTCTGTCGCTGGCTCCCCCACTGGAGGTCAGACCTCCCAAACACAGAGAATGTTCGACTACGCCGACTTCCTGCTCGGTTATCGCTACGGAATGGCCCTCTCCAACGCCCCCGTCGCCAACATCCGCGACTGGGGCTTGAACGGCTACGTGCAGGATGACTGGAAGGTGAACAAGCGGCTGACGGTGAACCTGGGACTGCGCTACGAATTCGCCACCCCCATCTACGAAGCCAACAACCAGATGTCCAACTTCAATATCACTACCCAGACCATGACGCTGGCCAGCTCCGGCAATCGCTATACGATCAATTCGAATAAGGAGGACTTCGGTCCCCGTGTGGGCGCGGCCTTCAGCCTGAACAACAAAACAGTGCTGCGCGGCGGCTTCGGCATCAGCTATTCGCACTGGAACCGCGCCGGCTCCAGCTACCTGACCATGAACGCGCCCTACGGCATCATCGCGCTGCAGTATGTTTACCCCAGCCTGCCTACCTATATCAACACCGAGGCGAGCTTTCCGGCCAACTTTGTCAACCCCGCAAACTTCAGCATCTCGAACGCTTCTGACATTGCCCTGCAGTACATGCCGACTCATTCGCCCGACACCCAGGTACGAAGCTGGTTCTTCAGCGTGCAGCGCGATCTGGGCCACAGTTTGCTGGTCGATCTGGCCTACGTGGGCAACAGCGGGATTAATGAAGTCTTCTTCAACGACATCAACCAGGCGGCGCCGCAGCCGAATGCGACGTGCACGAATACACCCGCTTCATCCGGCTGTGAATCTCTTCAACAGCGCATTTACAGCTACCCTGGTTTTGGCTCGATCATCGGCACGCTGCCCTGGGGCACCTCCAATTACAACGGCCTGCAAGCCAAGGTGGAAAAACGCTTCACCGCCGGCCTCTACCTGCTGGACTCCTTCACCTGGTCCAAGGCCATCGACATCGCCGCTCAGGCTCTGGACGGCGGCGGCAATTGCGACAACTGCGGCAATGGCCTCCCTTCGGTGCAGAACATCTACAACTGGCAGGCGGATCGCGGCATCTCCGCCTACAACCATCCGTTTGTCAACGCGACCTCCGTGGTTTGGACACTGCCCGTGGGCAAGGGCCACCGGCTAGGGAGCAACTTCAACCGCGCCTGGGACACGGCGCTGGGCGGCTGGCAGATGACCGATATCTTCCAGGCCCGCAGCGGCGACCCGCTCACCATGGCCTATAGCCCGGACACCTACTCGAACAACCAGGTTTCAGGGCTTATCACCATTGATGGCCGTAATACCTACCGCCCCAACCTGGTGCCCGGCGTCTCGATCAAGAACTCGACTTGGGCATACAACTCCGCCATTGGCGGCATTCAATACCTCAACCCCAGCGCATACTCTGTCCCGTTGCCCACGGCGCCCTTTGGCAATTCGCCCCGCAACGCCGTTCAAGGCTTCGCCTTCTGGCAGCTCGATACGGGTCTGACCAAGGACTTCCCGCTCGTCCGGGGGGCCCACTTCCAGTTCCGCGCCGAGGCCTTTAACCTCACCAACCGGACCAACTACGGCGATCCGAACACCTCGCTCGGCGGCAGCTTCGGCGTGATCAACACACTTGCGGGTCCAGGCCGCGAGTTGCAATTAGCCGCGAAGATCGTTTTCTAGGCGGTTTTTCGGTTTTCGCAAACCCTGCGTATACCTTGCGCGGAGGATTCTTCTTGATGAAGAATCCTCCGCGTTCCTTTATTCGCCGCAACGATCCACGCTTTGCATCATGCGCGAGGAGGCGTGAGAATATTGCATTACACATAGGGAGAGCCGTCCATGATTCAACGACTATTTCGGCCCGGAACAACCATCGCCTGCGCCACACTGTTACTCTCTCTGTTGCCGGTCGCGGCCGCTGCCATGGGCGGCCAACAGACTTCAGCAGCCGTTAGCGCCTCTGCTCCGGACCTTGTTCTGGAAGGCGTGGTTCTTGGCTCGCAAAATGAAACCTACATTCAAGTGCCGTTCGTCGTGCCCTCCGGCACGGAGCGGGTCACGTTGACCTTTGACTACACCGGCAAGGAGCAGCATACGGCGCTCGATCTGGGCTTGCTTGACCCCGCCGAGCTTCGCTGCTGGAGCGGCGGCAACAAATCCCTGCTTACCGTGGGGATTGCCGATGCGACTCCCTCGTGCCTTCCGGGATTGATTCCTCCGGGCACATGGAATGTTCTGATCGGCGTGCCTAACATTCGCCCCAACGTGCAATCGCACTACACCGTGCGGGTGTACTTCTCCTCCACTGGCGCGGCGGCAGACGAACCGGCGGTGTTGAATGCGCCACTCCGCACTGGGTCGGCCTGGTATCGCGGTGATCTGCATATGCACACCGCGCAGAGCGACGGCGAATGTTCCAGTCAGACGGGGAAGATGGCGCCCTGTCCGGTTTACTTTAGCGCGGAGGCCGCGGCCCGCCGCGGGCTCGACTTCATCGCCATCACCGACCACAACGCGACCTCGCAATACAATCCCATGCGCGAGCTGCAACCTTACTTCGACAAGCTGCTGCTGATTCCCGGCCGCGAGATCACCACCTTCCAGGGGCACATCAACTTTCTGGGGACAACCGATTTTGTCGATTTTCGACTGGGCAGCAAAGAGGTTCCCGACATGAATACCCTGTTGCGCAGTGCTGCAAGCCAGGGCGGGCTGACCTCGATCAATCATCCCGGCGACCCCAGCGGCGAAATCTGCATGGGTTGTGGATGGACGCCGACTTTCCCCGTGGACATGCATCTGTTGACAGCCGTCGAAGCCATCAACGGAGGCAGCGAACAGTACAGCATTCCCAACATTCCTTTTTGGGATAAGCAACTGAACAATGGCTGCCGATTGACGGGGATTGGCGGGAGCGATAATCATCGGCCCATGCAGCCGCTCGATGAAATCGGCTCCATCGGTAGTCCGACAACGGTGGTCTATGCAACCGAGCTTTCGACGCCCGCGATTCTTGCCGGCATCCGCGCCGGACACGTGTTTATCGACATCGCGGGAACCCGCGACCGTCTTCTCGAAGTAACAGCGCACGCCGGAGACAAGGTTGCAAACGCGGGAGATCTTCTTACCGTGCCCGCGGGCGCAACAGTGAACTTCGAGTTGCGCGTAACCGCCGCGGTAGGCGGAACAGTCCGCTGGCTGGAGGACGGCCAGGAACTCGCTTTCAAAACCAGTGCGGCGGTTTTATCGGCCGACCAGAGTTTTCCTCTGGCCTGGGTGAGCGATGGCCGCCGTCACTGGTTCCGCGCTGAAGTGGCAGGCGCAGGCGGCAAGATGTGGTTGCTGGGCAATCCCATCTACATCAACTGGGAAATTGCTAATTCGTGCGATAACCACTAATCGAAGGTACGCTTGCCGGATCAGCGCATCCTGGCAGTCGTCTCGCGCATCAACTATATGCAGGCATTTTGTCGCGGCGATTGGGTCTTCCCCTGGCAGCGGCGCATCCGCAACGCAATACCGGAATTCAATCACCCCCAAGGAGGGACAATGGCAAGCAAGGCAAGCGCGGTTTGGACAGGTTCACTGAAAGAAGGCAAGGGCACGATCTCCACGGCGACGGGCGTGCTGAAGGACGCGAACTACTCATTCGCCACACGCTTTGAAGGCGACGCGGCGGGCACCACGCCCGAGGAGCTGATTGCGGCGGCACACGCCAGCTGCTTTTCCATGGCGCTGGGAGCGCAGTTGGGCGAGGCAGGATTGAAGCCCACAAAGATCGAAACCCACGCGGCGGTTACGCTGGCCAAGACGGACGCGGGCTTCGCCATCACACGCATTGCGCTGACCACCACGGCCAGCGTTCCCGGCGCGCTTCCGGAGGTTTTTGCCAAGGCTGCGGCCAACGCCAAGGCCGGCTGCCCGATTTCCAAACTCTTCGCCAACAATACGGAGATAACGCTCGACGCCAAGCTGGTGTAGAGATTCCGGGTGCCCCACCCTCGCGGCGTCTTTGTTTTTGTGGCATCGGGGTCCCCGGCGAGCGGTCTCTGCTCGCTGGGGTGATCAAGGGTGGGAAACCACATAAGCTCCAGTCTTTCCGGCCCGGTCTCACGCGCTAAAATTTGACACTGAGTCCCGCATTTGCGAGACTCAAAGTTGCTGCCGGTTCAGCAGTACGCTGAACTTGTGTCTCGTGCCGAAGTGGCGGAATTGGCAGACGCGCGTGGTTCAGGTCCACGTACTCGCAAGGGTGTGGGGGTTCGAGTCCCTTCTTCGGCACCATATGACTCTAAGTTGTTTAAAATGAGCCATCTTAGGGTGGCTCTAGTTGTTTAGTTAGGTCTTAGTTAGGTGAATGGCTGCAAACCCTGAAAATGCCCAGGCTGGTTGTTTTTTGTTCCGCAGCTTCCTGAGCGCTGGAAGCCTGGCAGAATTGATGCAAAACGGGCCAATCACGGGTAAGCGAACACGGGTATACATGTTCTTTATGGACCGTCACGGCAGGCAATGCCAGTTCCTGGAGGCCGACTTGCGGACTCCCCTGCCCAGACGCCTGCACTTCACTTCGCCGGACAAAATCATTGAGCTGGACGAGCGCGGAGGCGGTCTCCGGGATCAGGAGAGCCGACTGATGCTAGAGCAGCGAATCTCCATGGGCCGGGGGTGGTGTGTTCTTGAGTCTGACCGAGGAGCAGTACGGGAGGCCGTGCATCCACCCGGCAGCGGCCCCCGGATCAACTATCTGTCGCTGGGCTCCTAACCTCCAGTGTAGCGAGGGTAAACCGTAATAGGCAGTAATGCGCAACGATCCTCCTTATCTCGTTGAAATTAAAATGAAACTGAACGTACAGTCTACTCAGCAGGGCGATTTCCGATGCTGGATAACAATCCCTACCTGGTGGAGCATTTCAAGCATGGGTTTGCTTATTGGATCTACGGAGTGATGAGCGTCCTGGCTGCCTTTTTCATGTGGAGATTTGTGCCGGAAACCAAAGGCCGTTCGCTGGAGCAGATGCAAAAATTGTGGCACACGGCTGGCAAGGATACGCCGAAAGAAAAATTGTAGGGTTGATTTCGTAAGACATTAAGTCATTGCCCTTCAGTCATGATGTGCAAATAATCGCCTGGCGCGTCTTACAGGGGCTGAGTATCTCCGCGGCTTGCACAAGCCAGGAGAATAATGGTGATGATGGGACGCAGATACGCTGATCGCGAGTGACTTCGGCGCGCAGGTAACGCATCCTAAACCCGAATAACCCCTCAGCTACCTTATGCTGGGCAGTGAAAACCCTCTACTGCTGATGGATATCGAAGTTCATGTAGACGATGTGAGTCTGAAGGTATTCTTCCAATCCATGTTTCCCGTCTGCGCCTCCGATGCCTGATTTGCGCCAGCCTGCATGAAAACCCTGCATTGCTTCGAAGTTTTCGCGATTGATATACGTCTCTCCAAACTTGAGTTCATTGGCGGCACGCATGGCCACGCTCAAATTGGTAGTGTAGATTGAGGAGGTCAGTCCGTATTCGCAATCGTTGGCCATCTCAATCGCTTCGTCCAGGGTATTGAAGGTAGAAATGGGGAGCACGGGTCCAAAGATCTCCTTTTGCATGATGGCGCTCTTCTGCCTGCAGTTGGTAAGAACCGTGGGAGGGAAGAAGTATCCGGTACCGGTTTCGCAGGCATTGCCTCCACAAACAAGATGCGCGCCATCGTTGATAGCCTGACGTACGGCTTCGCCAACCAGTTCCTGCTGGCGTTTGCTGACCAGCGGGCCCATCTCTGTAACCGCGTCAAACGGATCACCGACTACGGTCTTCTCCATTGCCGCGGTGATTCGTTCAGTAAACTCTCTGGCTACCGACTCATGGACATAAACGCGCTCGGCGCAGTTGCAGACTTGGCCGGTATTGATGATTCGCGAGGCGCGAATGGAACGGACAGCAAGATCAAGATCGGCATCAGCCATCACAATCGCCGGAGCCTTGCCACCGAGTTCCAGCGAAACCTTGGTAACATTTTCCGCAGCGGCGCGCATCACGGCAACTCCGCCTTCCACGCTGCCGGTGAGGCTCACCATGCCTACTTTTGGATGGGAGGCCAGAGCATGGCCAACCACAGATCCGGAACCGGAGACGAGATTGAATACACCCTTGGGCAGCGACGATTGGGCAACAAGCTTGGCAAATTCGAAGGCGTTATTGGGCGTTTCGCTGCTGGGCTTGATGACAATCGTATTGCCTGTGACCAGAGCCGGCGCCATTTTGCGAACAATCAGAAAGAATGGAAAGTTCCAGGGTAGAATGCCGGCGATGACGCCGATGGGCGCCTTATAGAGGAGAATGTTTTCTCCTGCCCTATCGCTCTGAATAATCTCGCCTTCGTAGCGGCGGGCAAATTCCGCCATATAGTCAAGATAGTCAGCTGAAAAGTCCACCTCAACCTGGGCCAGAGAGAGAATCTTTCCCTGCTCCTCGGTAATCACGCGTGCCAACTCCCCGCGGTGAGAGCGAATCAGCGCAGCGATCTCCCGCAAGTGCGCTCCGCGCTGGACTGCGGGAAGTGCGGCCCAGGGCTTTTGCGCTCGTTCCGCTGCCCGGACAGCGCGGTCCACGTCGGCGGCAGTGCCGATGGGGAACTCGCTGATTGACTGTTCAGTCGTGGGGTTTACCACTGGAAGGGTATTGGACGAAGTAACAAATTCGCCGTCAATCAGCATCTCATATGACTTGAGAAAAGCATGCGTAGCACTCATGTGCGGAACTCCCTCTAGCCGGGAGGCGGCAAAGACACTCCCTGGACGCAAACAATCATAAAGTGAAAAGAATAAAATGCGCAATATGGAATAATTTCAATAGTGAATTAACGCTCATGAAAAATGCTTGGATTGGAAACGATATGTGCTAAATGTATTGACCCTGTGTATTCATCCTGTGATTTTCTGCAATGGAGTGATTGGCAAGGTCATTGCAATAGACAAACTACCTCACCCTAGAAGATAATTGACCCTTTGATCCAAGATTTAATGCAATTGGTGACAACCATGCGCGTTTCGCTATTCATAACCTGTTATAACGACACGCTATTTCCAGAGACAGGCAGGGCGGTGGTACGCCTGCTGGAGCGCCTGGGCGTCGAGTTGGAATTCAATCCCAAACAGACCTGCTGCGGCCAGATGCACGCCAATACCGGCTTTCGCCGCGAGGCCTTCGCCCAGGCCAAGAGATTTATCCGCCTCTACCGGGAGACGGAAATCGTTGTTGCGCCCTCCTCTTCGTGCGTGGCTATGATGCGCGACCAATATCCAGGCCTGATCGAGGAGCTGGGCGACGAAACTCTGCGCAGGGAGTTTACCGCGCTGCTGCCGAGGATTTATGAACTGAGCGAATTTCTCATCGACCGGCTTGGTGTGGAGGACGTTGGCTCTTGCTTTCCTCATCGCGTGGCCTACCACGCCAGTTGCCATGGTGTGCGAGCGCTTCACTTGGGCGAGAGGCCTTACCGACTTCTGGGCAAGGTGCGCGGACTAGAGCTTGCGCCAATTCCAAATGCCGAGCGGTGCTGCGGATTCGGCGGAACCTTTTCGGTGAAAAATGCCGAAGTTTCTTCGGCCATGCTGGCAGCCAAGTTGCAAGACATTGTCTCGACGCGTGCTGAATACTGCACTGCCCTCGACAATAGTTGCCTGATGCATCTGGGCGGGGCCATGCACCGCCAATATGTGGGAATGAAGGCCATTCACCTGGCCGAGATATTGGCCACCACTGAAGCGGACAACGAACGATTCCCGGTGGAGGCGACGCGATGAGCAGCGCTATTCCCGAACGCGTCGTACTCGATCCGCGTATTGCGCCGCCGTTTCCGCAGGCCGCGCTGCCTGTGCTGCGCAATCCGCAACTGCGCAAGAACGTGGCGCATGCCATCGACGTGATCCAGGCCAAACGCGACAGACTTGTTGCAGAGAAGACAGACTGGCAGGCGTTGCGTGATGCGGCTTCCGCCATTCGCGCTCATACACTGGAAAATCTGGGCTCTTACCTTGAACAGTTTGAGGAGCGTTGCACTGCTGCCGGCGGCGTGGTTCACTGGGCAGCAGATGCCGGCGAAGCACGCGAAATCGTCTTGGAGTTGCTGCGGCAGGAGAATGCCAAAGAGGTCATCAAGATCAAGACCATGACCTCGGCAGAGATTCAACTGAATCCATTTCTCCAGGCCAACGGCGTAAACGTCTTCGAGACCGACCTCGCCGAAATCATTTTGCAACTGGGAAGAGGAGAACCTTCGCACATCGTGGTTCCCGCACTGCATATAAACCGCAGCCAGGTGCGAGATATATTTTCCCACAGCATGGGTTTGAAGGATCTTTCCGACGATCCGCAAGAGCTGACCAATGCTGCTCGCACTTACCTGCGCCAAAAGTTCCTCACGATTCCGACGGCCATCGGCGGCGGCAATTCACTGATCGCCGAGACCGGCTCGGTTGCTGTGGTGGAGTCGGAGGGGAACGGACGCATGTGCCTCACCCTTCCGCGCACATTGATTACACTGGCCGGCATCGAGAAAGTAATTCCACGCTTCCAGGACCTTGAAGTCATTCTGCAATTGCTGGCCCGCTCAGCGACCGGCGAGCGCATGAATCCCTACACGTCATTATGGACTGGCATAACGCCAGGTGACGGCCCGCAGCGTTTTCATGTGGTGCTGCTGGACAATGGCCGCTCTTCAATTCTCGCCAAGCCCAAGCAGCGGCAGACGCTGAAATGTATTCGCTGCGCGGCCTGCATGAATG
>Ga0326727_10008215_pt1 | contig 26714 bp, 25 predicted proteins | sample MB2enrmetagenome_FD_207643 | JGI IMG/M metagenome (GOLD analysis project Ga0326727, IMG submission 207643) | Lab enriched peat soil microbial communities from McLean, Ithaca, NY, United States - MB29MY | ecosystem: Environmental > Terrestrial > Soil > Wetlands > Peat | place: USA: New York...
CAGCACGGCCGCGCAACAATTCTGCGCCGGCATCCTGCACCACCTGCCGGCGATCGCCGCGATCACCGCGCCCTCGCCGGTGTCGTATCTGCGCTTGGTGCCGAACCGCTGGGCGCCGACCGAGGTGAACATCGTGCAGCAGGATCGCGGCGCGTCGTTGCGGGTGTGCCCGGTCTTCGCCGCCGCCAGCCCGGCCGAGATCGCGCGGCAATACAACGTCGAGTTCCGCACCACCGATGCCTCGGCCAGCCCCTACATGGCGCTCGGCGCGGTGGTGTTCGCCGGTGCCGATGGTATCGCGCGCGGAATGTCATTGCCGCCACCGGGCACGGCCGCCCCGCCGCTGCCGCGCGACCTCGCCGACGCCCTCGATGCGATGGCGGCCAGCACCGCGGTGCAATCCTGGTTCACGCCAACCTTCCTCGAAGCCTATCTGCGCCACAAGCGCGCCGAGCTCGCGACGCTGACCGATCTGGAACCGGAAGAACTCTGCGACCGCTACGCCGAGGTGTATTGACCGTTGCGAACGCACATTGCGGCACGCCCAGAGAATAGCCATTATACCTATTACAGCTACTGGACTGGAGCACAACTTCATGCGTGTAACATCGTTGGAACTGCACCAGAAGCTGGGGCAGACCCTCGACGCAGCTCGCCTTGAGCCGGTCACCGTGACCAGGCACGACCGGGACCATGTCGTCATTCTTTCGGCGGAAACCTACGCCTCCCTGCGCCAAGCAGCCCGCAAGCCGCGGTTGACCGGCAGCCTGACGACGAAGGAGCGGCGACTTGCCGCCGCCGCGACCGTCCCCTCGGGCCGAGAGCGGAAAGCCTACTTGAAGCAGCTAGCGGCAGCCGTCGCAGCGAAGAGTGCTTGATCGCCTGATCCTTGAGCCTGCCCGCGCCACTTCCTGGCCTCGTCATACGCTATCGCTACCTGTGGGCCGATGACGCCGCGGGCGGCGCCGAGGAAGGCGACAAAGAGCGTCCCGCCGCCGTGGTCATGGTGCTCGATCTGTCCAGCGCCAATGCGGCCCGGGTCTTTGTCCTGCCGATCACGCACGCGTCACCGCCGCCGGGCGCCGACGCGATGGAGATCCCAGTTTCGGTTTGCCGCTCGGCGGGTCTGGATGCGGGTCGCTCATGGGTGATCTTGTCCGAGTTCAACGCATTCGCCTGGCCGGGGTTCGATCTCGCAATCGTGCCGGGCCGGACCCCGCGCACCGTGGCATATGGTTTTCTGACGCCGGGCTTCTTCGCGCGCATGCGCGACCGTTGGCTTGCACTCGATGCCGCTCGCAGATCGCGTCGTGTGCCGCGCGACACGTAACGCGCAACGTTATTAAGTAGGGGGGAAGAGCGAAGCGTCATCCGCCGTCGCGGCACAAAAGCGGCGGATGACGCTCCGCTCTTCCGCCCTACGACGGGCCCACAGCCTCCCCCACCAAACGCACCACCGCGTCCGTATCAACCATCCGGCAATAGCCTTGAAAACATTCCAACGCCATCGCATGCCGAGCCTCACTCTCCGCCATGCACGCATCGGTCACGCAGCTCATGAAATACCCCCGATCCGCGCCGTCCTTCACCGCATGATCGACGCACTGATCGGTCAAAAACCCCACCACGAACACATCCTCGATACCAATATTCCGCAACAAATAATCCAGCATCGTCGAGTTGAACACCGACGACGAGCTTTTCGGCAGCAGGATCTCATCGCCAACCGGCACCACCGCATCCAGCGGCTGCGCCTCCCACGACCCCTTCGCATAAAAGAAATGCGACAGCTTGTAATCCAGGCTCCGATCGCGCCCGTCAGCCGTCAGGTTCTCGATCACGGTATGGATCACCTCCAGCCGCGCGGCGCGGAACGCATCCAGCAACCGAACGATATTCGGCACCACGCGCCCGGTCGCCGCGGCATGAAATTCCGGCATCGTATCAGCATGCGTCGCATTGCACGACCCGTTCTGCACATCGATCACCAGCAGCGCCGCGCGCCCGCGCATCACCGGCCGGTCACGCGTCATCCGCGTCATGCCGCTCGCCCCGTCTCCGCCTCGCGCCGCCACCCCGCAACGATCGCCAGCTCGCGTTCCGGACGCTCCCGCACCACCGCGATCGCACCGCGATAGATCGCGCCCGAATTGCCGTCCAGGCTGATCACCTCACCCTCCCCCAGCACCACCTCCCCAATCCGGCACCTCGCCAACGCGAAATCGATCGCCAGCGCCCCACACCCGACCAGACACACCTTGCCAAGCTGGCGCGCCACCACCGCGGCATGCGAGGTACGGCTGCCAGACGCCGTCAAAATGCCCGCCGCCTGCGCCATGCCCGCAATGTCCCCAGTCTCCGTCGCCGGCCGCACCAGGATCGCCGGCGTCCCGTCCGCCGCCAATCGTTCCGCCATCGCGCTGGTGAACGCAATCGGGCCGCTCGCCGCGCCCGGGCTCGCCACGGTCGCGGTCCCAAGCGGCGCAGCCTGCGCCGCCGCGAACCGGGTCCGCACCACCGCCGCCACGTCGATCGCATCAAGCCGAGCCAGCGCCGCACCCGGCGTGAGCAAACCTTCCTCCACCATATTCACCGCCATGCGCAGCGCCGCCCAGGGCGTGCGCTTGGCGGCGCGCGTCTGCAACAGATACAGCCGCCCCTCCTGCACGGTGAACTCGAAATCCTGCGCGTCGTGGAGCTGCGCCTCCAGCCGGCCGGCAACCGCCTGCAAGTCGTCGAACACCGACGGCAGCGCCCGGCGCAAACGATCGGGGTCGGTCGAGGTGCGCCGCCCGGCCACCACATCCTCGCCCTGTCCGTTGAAGCAGAAGTCGAAATACAGCGTCGGCGCCCCGCTGGCCGGATCGCGCGTGAATCCGACACCGGCACCCGAGGCGCCCCCGGCATTGCCGAACACCATGACCTGCACCGTCACCGCCGTCCCAGCCGTGTCGTCGACGCCGTTCATCCGCCGGTAGGTCGCGGCCTTCGGCGCGTCCCAAGAGCGGAACACCGCGGCCGCCGCCTGCGCCAGCTGTTCCATCGGGTCGTCCGGAAACGGCGCGCCGGCCAGGACCGCGAACCGCTCCAGCATGGCGGCCGTCAGGCACCGCAGCGCGCGATGGTCCAGGTCGCACTCGTCGTCCACCTGCTCGGCGGCGACCGCGTCGCGCACCAGCGCATCGAACGGCGCGGTCGGCAACCCGGCGACCACCTCGGCATACCCTTGCAGCAGGCGGCGGTAACTGTCCCACGCCAGCCGCGGGTTGCCGGTCAGCCGCATCAGCCCCTCGACGGTGGTGGGCGTCAGGCCGACATCCAACACCGTCTCCAGCATCCCCGGCATCGACACCGCGCCGCCCGAGCGTACCGACACCAGCAGCGGGCGGCGGCCAGACCCAAACCCGAGCCCGGTGGCCGCCTCCAGCCGCGCGATACCCGCGGCCAGCACCAAGCGCAACGCGGCGTCGTCAGCGGCACCACCGTGGCGCGCGCGGCACCATCCCGTCGGCAGGACAAACGCCGCCGGCACCGGCAGACCGGCACGCGCCAACTGCATCAGGTGCCACGCCTTGTTGCCCACCGCCGCCGCGCCATCCGCCGGCAGCCGCGCACCCGGCACGATCAGGTGGAAGCCCAAGGCGGACCCAGCTTCAGGCACCCAGCACCTCCCCCAACACGCGGTCGCGCAGGATCAGGCTGGCGGCAAGCAACGCGTCCGACGCCGCCTCCAGCCTAGTGGCGAGCTCGGTGCACACATGCAACTCGGCGAAATCGCGCGCGTGGCGGATCGCCGCCCTGGTCAGGGTGCGCTCGGCGTCGTCGACCTGATGCTCCAGCACCGCGATCCGGTCGATCGCGGTGAGGAACGCGTCGGCGTCCTCGGCGGCATTGGGGTCCTGCACATGCGCCGCGTGCAGCAGTGCCTTCACCCATTCCTGCGCCGCCTCGACCAGCAGCGTGGCGAGCGCCTGGAGCGGCTCGATCACGGCATCCTTCGGCGGGTGCACCAGCAGGCCTAGCAGGAAGGCCGCCTCCTCCAGCGCGTCGGCGACGTCGTCGGCGGTTTCCAGCAGCGGCGCGAACGCGGCATGGTCCGGCCGGCGGCGCACCGCCTCGCGCGCGTCGATCACCAAGCGGTCGGCGTCGTGCTCGAAGCGCCGCGCCCGCCGCGCGTGTTTGTCCGCTTTGTTATCGGGGTCACCAATCGCCAGCGTGCCGTCGCGCACCAGCGACGCCAGCTCGAACACCAGCCCGGCGTGATCGGCGGCCAGGCGCAGCAGCCGGCCCTCCTCATTGCTGAAATGCCGCGCCAGCTCGGCATGGATGCGGTCGCGGATCAGCGTCGTGGACTGATGCGCGAGCAGCCCCTCCGTCGCGGCGCGGAACGTGAAGCGCAGGAAGGTTTCCGCCTCCGCGAGGCCCAGAACATCGGACAGCCGGTCGCCGAAATGCATCGCCGAGCCCGCGGTGGCCTCGATCGCCTGATACACCAGGCGGGCGCCGCCCAGCGCGAGGAAGCCGCGATGGCCGATGTCGTTCTCCGCCGCCCAGCGCAGCAGCGCGAGGCGGGCGGCGCCGGGCAGGAAGCCGCGCAACTGCTTGCGGGCGCGGTTCCAGTCGATCAGGAACACCAGCCGCGAGCCAAGGAACGCCAGGCAGGCGCGGCACGATGCCTCGTCGTCCGTGGTGAAGCGGCCGGTGGCAAGATGGAACTGCAATTGCGGACCCAGTTGCGCCCCGACATGGCCGGCCTGGCCGGTCTCCCAGCCCGGCGCGCGCGGAGCCAGCAGCTCCTGGAAGAAACGCAGCCGTTCCGGATGCACATCGGTGTAGGTCACGCTGATCGTCAGCGCCTCGACATGGATGACGATGACATGCGCGTCGGTGGTGCCGATGTCGTTCTGAATGACCAGCCGGCCGCGCGCACGGGTCGCCGTGGTGCCGAGGCCGGGATGGTCGAATTTCAGCCGCGCGGTGCGATTTAGGCCGGCCATGAAGGCGGCGACGCGCGGGCGGTCGGCGGGCCCCAGCCCGTAGGCGGCCGCGCCGTCGATGGTTTCCTCGGCCAGCGCGGCCTGCAACGCGTTGAGCTGCTTGTGCAGATCCATCACCAGGTGGTGGAGGCTGTCCCGCCTGGCGTCGCCGCCCCCCGCCCGGGTACCCGACCTCTGGGTACCCGCCGGCTGATTACCGGACGCCTGGGTACCCCCCGCCTGGGTAATCGCGCTGACGGCATCGCCGTCGAGGGTTTCATCTGCGGCGTCGGGCAGCGCGGCAAGCAACGCGTCCAGCCGCGCCGCGACCTCGGGCTTGCCCGCGTCGATCACCGGTGCGGCCATCGCCCGCATGTCGTTCGCGATGTCCGCGAGCAGCTTCGGCACGCCTGGCAGCTGGTAGCGCCCGCCCTGCCGCCGCGCCGCAGCGACAAAGCCGTCGAGCGCGGGATCGTCGATGCCGCACGCGATGCGCTCGCGCTTCATCGTGGGTGCCGGCTGGTCGGGCGCGTCGGCATGCGCCACCGCCATCTGCAGCAGCGAGAACGCGTATTTGACCCGGTCGTTGGCGGCCAGCGCCGCGTTGACCGCGGCCGGGCGGCGCAACTCGTCCTCCCCGATTGCTGACAGCACCTCGGTTTTCATCAGCGGCCCCCGTGAGTTGCGACAGTGTCCGCTGGGCTGGGATGACGCGCCTTGAGGTGGATCAACCCGCGTACGTGACGCGAAAATGTCACGCAGCCGAAAGTCCTGGCCATGGAGACGTCGGACGCGGTCTGGCGCTCTGATCCTGGAATGGCGATCTGAACTGCACGGCCTTGGCTAGATTAGGCGGGAGCAGTGGAATAGGATCCGCCAGCATCCCGCACCTACGCTGGCCGCTCCGATCGCTTCGCCGCGTCCATATACGCGCGCAGAACGGCGTTGATCCGCGTTTGGTAGCCACGCTCACGGCGCAGCCAAGCCAAAAGGTCGGCATCCAGCCTGATCGTCACCGTTTCCTTGCGCCTGGGCATCACAACATGGGCGTCCCGCCAGAATGCCTCGTGGGTGGGCATGATCTCGGGATCGCGCACCACCGCCTTGTGCGCCTCCGGGTCGGTCATCCGCCGCACCCGATCCCAGTCCGTTGTCGCCTCATCCTTCGATGTGCCGCCAGAAATATCTTCGTTCATGCGGTTCGGCCCTCCCGGCCGAAATCAAGTGGCCCTCGTCGGGGTCGCGGTCGGTGATCACTGTCACCTCGACACCACTCACGAGACCGATGGCAAGGACGCGGACCTCGCCGTGGTCGCAGTGGTCATCCTCGCGCTCGATCGTCGGCCCATCGAAGATGCCGGCGGTATCTCACAATGCGATCGCGTGGCGTCTGAGGTAGCTACGATGCTTGGCCGGGTTCCAGGTGATATATTTACAGATTGTATTGACACATTCAAGCCGGATCAGTATGAAATGCACGGCTTAACCATTTGCGGCGCACGCGAGATTGGCTATTGCTCGCCACCCAGCACGAAAGGGCGATCCGCAGATGCGCTTCACCATCGACCGCATCGACCACGTCGTTCTCAACGTGAAGGACGTGGAGATTTCGGCGGCCTGGTACGGCCGCGTCCTCGGCATGGAGCGCGAGGATTTCGGCCCGGACAATCGCACCGCGCTGAAATTCGGCGGCCAGAAGCTGAACCTGCGTCCGACCAACGCCGACAAGCACAAATGGATCGCGGCCACCGACACCTCACCCGGCACCACCGATCTTTGTTTCATCACCGCCACGATTGCCGAGGATGTGGTCGCCCACCTGCACGATCACGGCGTGGTCATCGAACTCGGCCCGGTCCCGCGCACCGGTGCGCTCGGGCCGATCCACTCGGTGTATTGCCGCGACCCGGACGGCAACCTGGTGGAAATCGCGTCCTATCTGTGACGCCCCCTGTGATGCCGGCATCGTCATGAACAAGTGCCGATGACGATCGGGCGTGGTGTCGGACTGGCCGCGTTTGCCGGCTTTCTTGCCCTCGTTCCGTTGGCGAACTGGATGATCCAGCACGTCGGCACCACCTGCGTGCCGCAGGGACCGTGCCTGGTACCGGTCGCACCCGGATTGGTGGCGCCGTCCGGCGTGCTGACGGTCGGCGTCGCGTTGGTGCTGCGCGACGTGGTGCAGCGCTGTCTCGGACTGGCCTTCGGGCTGGTGGCGATCCTGCTGGGGACAGCCGCCTCGATGCTGCTCGCGCCTGCCAGCCTGGTGGTGGCATCGGGCGCCGCCTTCCTGATCAGCGAGGCCGCCGACTTCGCCGTCTACACGCCGCTGCAACGCCGCCGGTTGATGCTCGCGGTGGTGGCATCGTCCTGCGTCGGCCTGGTGGTCGATTCGGTGGTGTTCCTGTGGCTCGCCTTCGACAGCCTGGCGTTCCTTCCCGGCCAGGTCGTCGGCAAGCTGTGGGCAGTGCTGCTCAGCGTCCCGTTCATCCGGCTGTTGCGGCGCGTCGCGCCCTCGCCCGCCTGACCTTGCGCCTGTCGGATTTCGATTTCGATCTGCCGCCGGAGCGGATCGCGCAACGCCCTGCACAGCCGCGCGATGCAGCGCGGCTGCTGCACGTTTGGCCTGCGGGGCTGCACGACCATACGGTGCGCGACCTGCCATCGCTGCTGCGTGCGGGCGACGTCCTCGTGGTCAACGACACCCGCGTCATTCCCGCACAATTGGCGGCGCGGCGCGGCGGCGCGCGTATCGGCATCACGCTCGATCGGCCACGCGCCGACGGTGCGTGGCAGGCGCTGGCGCGCAACGCCCGCCGCCTGCACCTCGGCGATCGTTTGACCTTCGAGGGCGATGCCGCGTTGGAGGCGACGGTGCTGACGCGCGAAGCAGATGGCAGTGTGGCGCTGCAATTCAACTGCGCGGGCACCGAGTTCGCCCAGGCATTGCAACGCGCCGGTGCGTTGGCACTGCCGCCCTATATCGATCGTCCCACGGGTCCGGGTGCCGCTGATGCCAGCGACTACCAGACCATGTTCGCGGCGCATGACGGCGCGGTCGCCGCGCCAACCGCCGGGCTGCATTTCACCCCCGCGCTGCTCGCCGCGCTTGCGCAAAACGGAGTCACGCTGGCCACCGTTACGCTGCATGTCGGTGTCGGAACGTTCCTGCCGGTCCGGACCGATGCGGTGTCCGACCATCGGATGCACGCGGAACGCGGCGAGATCACCGCCGCCACCGCGAACAAGATCAACCGCCGCAACGGGCGCCTGGTCGCGGTCGGCACCACCAGCCTGCGCCTGCTGGAGAGTGCCACCGACGCTACTGGAACGATCCGGCCGTTCGCCGGCGATACTGATCTGTTCATCCTGCCCGGCTATCGCTTCCGCGCGGTGGACCTGCTGATGACCAATTTCCATCTGCCGCGCTCGACATTGTTCATGCTGGTCTGCGCTTTCGCGGGGTCGGATCGCATGCGTGCGGCGTATGTGCATGCGATCGAGGCAGGCTATCGGTTTTACTCCTATGGTGACGCATGTCTGTTAGAAAGGGACGCTGGCGCGGCTGGTGGTGGCGGAACGTAAAGTTCTCGCCCTCCCCTTGAGGGAGGGGGTTGGGGGGCGGGGTCAATGCGCCCCAGGCGTTGGTGCTGACACCGCCCCCTCCCCGCACCCCCTCCCTCAAGGGGAGGGGGAGAAAATTCGTCGGCCGTTTCGCTATGCTGACACCCACGAGGCATGAGCCGACCATGACAGGCGGATCGCCATGAATTCCTTCGCCTACCGAACCATTGCCACCGACGGCGCCGCCCGCGCCGGCATCATCGCGACCGCGCACGGCGACATAGAAACCCCCGTCTTCATGCCGGTCGGCACCGCTGGCACCGTGAAGGCAATGACCGCCGACGCCGTGCGCGCAACCGGGGCGCGGGTCGTGCTCGGCAACACCTACCACCTCATGCTGCGCCCCGGCGCCGAACGCATCGCCGCCCTCGGCGGCCTGCACCGGTTCATGGACTGGCCCGGCCCGATCCTGACCGACTCGGGCGGCTTCCAGATCATGTCACTCGCGAAACTTCGCAAACTCGACGCCGACGGCGTGACGTTCCAGTCGCATATCGATGGCGCGCGACACCGCCTGACGCCGGCCCGCTCGATCGGGATCCAGCATCTGCTCGACGCCACCATCACCATGGCGCTCGACGAGTGCACGCCCTTCCCGGCAACCTACGACCAGGCCGACGCATCGATGCGGCTGTCGATGCGCTGGGCCGCCGCCTCCCGCCAGGCATTCGTTGCGCGCCCGGGATATGGACTGTTCGGCATCGTCCAAGGCAGCGTTTTCCCGGATCTCCGCCAGGCCTCCGTCGAGGCGCTGAGCGCGATCGGCTTCGACGGCTACGCCATCGGCGGCCTCGCGGTCGGCGAGGGCCAGCCAACCATGCTCGGCGTCCTCGACGTTACGGTGCTGAACCTGCCACACGACCGCCCACGCTACCTGATGGGCGTCGGCACGCCCGACGACCTGATCGAAGCCGTGCAACGCGGCATCGACATGTTCGACTGCGTCATCCCGACCCGCGGCGGCCGCACCGCGCGCGCCTTCACCACGCACGGCATCTTCAACCTGCGCAACGCCCGCTTCGCCGGCGACGCCAGCGCGCTCGATCCGGCCTGCGACTGCCCGGCCTGCACGCGCCATCCCCGCGCCTATCTGCACCATCTGTTCAAATCGTCCGAGATGCTCGGCCCGATGCTGCTGACCTGGCACAACCTGGCGTATTATCAACGCCTGATGCGCGGCCTGCGCACCGCCATCGTGGCCGGCCGCCTGCACGCTTTCGCCACGGCAACCCGCGCCGCCTGGCAGCAACCGGAGGAGGACGCATGACTGAAAGCCCCGCCGGACCGACCCAGCTCGGCCACCCCAGCCCCCTGCCCGCCAACCCCGACGCCGCAACGATCGAATGCGTGCACAATCCCGCCACCGGCAGGCATTACGTGGTTCGCTTCACCTGCCCGGAATTCACCGCCCTGTGCCCGATCACCGGCCAGCCCGACTTCGCGCATATCGTCATCGACTACATCCCACGCGACTGGATCGTCGAGAGCAAGTCGCTGAAACTGTTCCTCGGATCGTTCCGCAACCATGGCGCATTCCACGAGGCCTGCACCATGTTGATCGCGCAACGGCTGACCGCGGCGCTGGACCCGGTCTGGCTGCGCATCGGCGGCTATTGGTACCCGCGCGGCGGCATGCCGATCGACGTGTTCTACCAGACCGGCTCGCCGCCAGACGGCACCTGGATCCCCGCCCAGGAGGTCGCACCCTATCGTGGCCGCGGCTAGCGACCCTCGGGCACTCATCCGCGCCCGCGCCCTCGCCCTCGGCTTCGACGCGATCGGCTTCTGCCGCGCCGAGCTCGGTGCCGAAGCGCGCCAGCATCTGGTGGATTTCCTGGCCGCCGGCCAACACGGCGAGATGGACTGGCTCGCCAAACGCAGCGACCAACGCGCCCAGCCGCGGGCCTTATGGCCGGAGGCGCGCAGCGTCATCGCGCTCGGTCTGTCCTATGCGCCGGAGGACGATCCGCTCGCCGCGCTGGCATTGCCCGATCGCGCAACGATTTCTGTGTACGCACGCAATCGTGACTATCACGCCGTCTTGAAAGGCATGCTGAAGACGCTCGCTCAGTTCATCGTTGCGCGCTTCGGACCGGCGCTGAAAGTGTTCGTCGATACCGCACCCGTGATGGAAAAACCGTTGGCCGCCCAGGCCGGCATCGGCTGGCAGGGCAAGCACACAAACCTGGTGTCGCGCCAGCATGGGTCGTGGCTTTTCCTCGGCGAAATCTACACCACGCTGGACCTTGTTGCCGATCCGGCGCATCCTGACCGTTGCGGAACATGCTCGCGCTGTCTTGATGTCTGTCCGACCGCGGCGTTTCCCGCGCCCTATCGGCTCGATGCAACGAAGTGCATTTCCTATCTCACGATCGAGCATGCCGGTCCGATTCCCATTGCATTACGGCCATTGATGGGCAATCGAATTTATGGCTGCGACGATTGCCTCGCGGTATGTCCGTGGAATCGTTTCGCCCGCGTCGCCAGCCATCCGGGGCTGCGCCCGCGGGCGGAGCTGACCGCACCCTACCTCGCCGATCTCGCCACCCTGGACGATGCCGCTTTCCGCACCATGTTCAGCGCGTCGCCGATCAAGCGCATCGGCCGCGGCCGTTTCGTCCGCAACGTGTTGATCGCGATCGGCAACGCCGGTGACCGCGCGTTGCTGCCGGCAGCGAGGGCGCGGCTGGACGATCCCGATCCGGTCGTGGCCGACGCTGCCGCGTGGGCGGTGCAGCGGTTGGAGGCGTGAGACGAATGAGGCGGGCGAGCATGCGTGGGGAGGGGCACGCGGGGTGAAAGGGCAGTCGGCGTGAGTGGTCTGACCAAGCGTAGCTTTTCACTGGCCGGCCACCGCACCTCGGTTGCGCTGGAGGACGAATTCTGGGCGGCGCTGGTGGCGATTTCCGCCGCCCGCGAGCAGACGTTGTCGGCGCTGGTCACCTCGGTCGACGCGTCGCGCACCGCCGGCCAGACCCTGGCCTCGGCCCTGAGGGTCGTAGCCCTTAAGCACTACCTCTCGATTCGTTAACTAAGATGCAATAACTGGGTGCACAAAGTTCCCTCGTGGCCGAAAACCGCCATCGAGAAGGAAATCTTGATCATGAAAACGCAGCCCAAGTTGCAGACTGTTCGCCCATCCGGAACCAGCACGCTGACGCTGTCCGACCACCTGATCCGACTGGCCGAGGAGGCCGATCGTGCCGGGTATACCAGCACCGCCGCGCGCCTGGTGACGCTGGCCTGCTCGGTGTTCGATGAGGCACCGAAGCTGTCGCAGTCACACTGCCGGACCTCGATGGCGTGAGAGCGGCAGAATGGCGGGTGCCCGATCGGGCCGTCGCCGGCTGCCGCGACGTTTCGCGGTTTGATCGGTGCGGCATTTGATCGGGGCGTCCCGATTGGCTTGTCGCGACGCCGTTGACGGCGAGCGGACATGTGCGCGCAAAAACTGCGCGCGCGATGGCGCGGCCCCAGGATTGGCGCCGGGCACACGCGCAGCGGGCAAACGGGCGCCGGGCACACGGGCGCCGGGCACACGGACGCACGGCACACGGACGCACGGCACACTGGCGCTGGACACACGGGCGTTGGGCAAACGGGCGCCGGGCAAAGGCGGGCGTGGCAAGTCCCTCACCCGGAAGCGCCAGCTTGTGCCGACCCCCGGAACAGTCCGAGGGGCAGGCTGTCTCCCAATGCGGACGGGCGAAAGAAATGTCGGCACGCCGGCCACGGTCAGAAAAGCCGATCAATCTGTTGCAGCGAAGCCGCTGTTGCCTTATGGACGCACGATGTTCGGTATGACGAAGCGCACGATGAAGACCATGACGCCCTCTGGTGGGGTGCCTCGGGTGTGCGCGCGCTGAGATTGCCGACATAGCACAAACGATAGGCCCCGCCGGTCACGGACGGGGCCTTTGAGTTTCTGGCGCCCCGTTCCTCCGGCCACACACAGAAGGAACGACGTGCCATGAGCCTGAACCACCCCTCGGTCGCCATCGTCGGCGCCACCGGCGCCGTCGGCACCGAGCTGATCGCCTGCCTCGAGCAGCGCGAATTCCCCCTCAGATCGCTGCGCCTGTTCGCCTCGCCGCGCTCGGCCGGCCGCCGGCTGATGTTCCGTGGCGACGGACTGCCGGTCGAGGCATTGTCCGAGGCGGCGCTCGCCGACGCCGACATCGCGCTGTTCTCGGCGGGCAGCGGCACGGCGCGGCGGTTCGCCCCGATCGCGGTCGGGCATGGCGCCGTGGTGGTGGACAACTCCTCGGCGTTCCGGATGGAGGTCGGCGTGCCGCTGGTGGTGCCCGAGGTGAACGCCGGCGCCATCGCCTCGCATCGCGGCATCATCGCCAACCCGAACTGCGTGGCGATCATCGCCGCGGTGCCGCTATGGCCGCTGCATCGGGCGATCGGCATCAGCCGGGTGATCGCGGCGACCTACCAGGCCGCGTCGGGCGCCGGTGCGGCGGCGATGGCGGAACTCCGCAACGCAACCGGCGCCTACCTGGCCGGACGGGACTTCGCGCCAACCGTGCTGCGCCACCCCTACGCTTTCAATCTGTTCAGCCACGACACCGCGGTGGACCCGGAAACCGGCGCCAACGAGGAGGAGACCAAGGTTGCGCGCGAGCTGCGCAAGATCATGCAGGCACCGCAACTGCCGATCGGCATCACCTGCATCCGCGTGCCGGTGCTGCGGGCGCACTCGATCGCGCTGACGGTCGAGCTGGCGCGGCCGGTCTCGCCGGCGATGGCGCGGGAGATTTTGGCGGCCGCGCCGGGGGTGCGGATCGTCGATGACGCCGAAGGCAACCATTACCCGATGCCGAACGAGGCATCCGGCCAGGGCGACGTGCTGGTGGGCCGCATCCGGCGCGACGGCAGCGATCCGACCGGCCGGTCGCTGGCGCTGTTCGTGGCGGGGGACCAGTTACTGAAGGGCGCGGCGCTGAACGCAGTGCAGATCGCCGAGCGACTGGTCGCGTAGCGACGCCCCATCGTCATAGCCGTACTTGTTCCGGCTATCGTCATAGCCGGACTTGTTCCGGCTATCGCTGATCGGCTCGTGGCGTAGCGACTCCCACAACGCCACGTCAGGGGGATAAAGTTGGGGGGCTTCTGTTGCCCGGTGCCCCCCGAACCGCGCTTATCGCTTATGCAGCGACAGCGAGCGCCATGTTGTCATTGGCACCTGTGATTTGACCCGATGACGGCGGTATCATGCCGGGCAAAAGGTGGGTCTTTACCACGCGTGTCGAGCCTATTTCGCCCCCATGCCCCGCCGGATCACCGATCCAGCCCGAGGAATTGGTGGAGGCGCCGGGTACCGCCCCCGGGTCCACAACGTTTATTCCACGCACCGTTTATCGCCATAGCCGGCAAGCCGGCAGACGGAATATAGGCGGTGTGCCGCCCCGATGAAAGGGTGGCGTTGAAAGGCGGAGTCGCAATGCCACTGACTGACCAGCAGACCGCGGAAATCGCCGCCGCCCGCGCCGCCAGCGCCGCCACCAGCCGCCCCACCGTCCCCGCCCTGGAAGCACTGCTCTTCCAGCCGCTGCCGCTGCTAGATCACGGGTTCGTCCGCGTGATCGACTACATGGGCGACGACGCGGCGATCGTGCAGGCGGCGCGGGTGTCCTACGGCCGTGGCACGCGCCGCGTCTCGGAGGACGCCGGCCTGATCCGCTACCTGATGCGCCACCGGCACTCCACGCCGTTCGAGATGTGCGAGATCAAGTACCATGTGAAGCTGCCGATCTTCGTCGCGCGGCAGTGGATCCGCCACCGCACGGCCAACGTGAACGAATATTCCGCGCGGTACTCGATCCTGGACCGCGAGTTCTACCTCCCGGCACCGGAGCATCTCGCCGCGCAGTCGGCGTCGAACCGCCAGGGGCGCGGCGAGGTGCTGGGTGGCGACGACGCGGCCCGCGTGCTCGACCTGCTGCGCGACGACGCGACGCGCACCTACGACCACTACGTCGAGATGCTGAACGAGGACGAGGATGGCGCGCCGCGCGACCCGGCGCGGCCTGGCCTCGCGCGCGAGCTGGCGCGGATGAACCTGACGCTGAACACCTACACGCAGTGGTACTGGAAGATCGACCTGCACAACCTGCTGCACTTCCTGTCGCTGCGCGCCGATGCGCACGCGCAGTATGAGATCCGCGTCTACGCCGAAGCGATGCTGCAGACGGTGAAGGCCTGGGTGCCGGTGGCGTATCAGGCGTTCCTCGACTACCGGCTGGGTGCGGCGCTGCTGTCGGCGCAGATGCTGGCGGCGGTGCGCCGGATGGTGGCGGGTGAGACGGTTACGCACGCGGACAGCGGGCTGAACCGGCGGGAGTGGGGCGAGCTGATGGCGGCGCTGGGACGCGACGATTGACGACTATACGCAGATCGCGTATAGCGTCTTAGTCACGACGTTACCGAACCGGTGCGGGGCTTGCCGGGCAAATCCATGCCTATCCATTGGAGCTGCCCATGGCCCCGATCATCTCGTCGCCGAGCGCGTTGCGTATCCTCGACCTCGAAATCGCACCTGGCGACGTTGCGCTTGTGCGGCTGGTTCGGGACGCCGCTGAGATTGAGGCTGTGTTCTACATACGTCTGATTGGGCGTGGTGCCACGTTCAGTCGGTTTGATGTTCAAGGCGAGGGACCCATCACCCTCGGTTGGACGACCTTGCGCACGCTGGCGCAGTCAGTGATGGAGTTACTGGATGTCGACGAACGCCGAATTGAAGGCGCGGCTCGCACGTCTGGGGCCAATCCGGGACGCCGCCCCGCCCCCCTTGTTTTCCGGCGAGCTCGTCACGCTGATCCTGCGGCGGGACGGAAAATATGAGCAGCGCGTTTCCGTCCTCAGGCGGCTACGGGCAGCGGGTCTGACTTTGCAGGCCGCACATGCCGTGATCACGCGCCTGGCCGAGGCCGACCTGGCAGTCTGTCGTGTCGCGGAAGGTGCCGATATCCCTGCCCTGGCGCGCGATCTCGCGCCACTGGACGTCCGCGTCTACCGACGCCGGAGCCTGGCGCCAAGTATCGTCGGTGAGGTCCGTACGCGCCACGGCCTGTCGCAGCGGGAATTTGGCGAAATGCTCGGCATCGACGTGAACACGCTGCAGAACTGGGAACAAGGCCGTAACAGACCGGACGCGGCAGCTCTCAACCTCATCAACGCGTTCGACAAATCGCCCGAACTGATCCAGCATGCGGCGTTCGAACCGGTTGCCTGAACGCCGCACCGATGAACGTCGTCTTCGGCTCGATCAACCTCGACCCCTGCCCGCGATCCCGCGCGACTGAAAGATTGTCCCTCGACCACGTCATGGCCGCGCACCACGTCAACGCCACTTGATATCACACCGCAACGCCGATCGGCGCCGGCATGCGATGTTACCGGTCCAGGCAGGCCAAGACACGCTCCACATCGATGGAGTAGCCGGCCTTCCCGTCGCCAACTTCATGTCCAACCACAAAGCGATACTGCAAGCCAAGCGCGCGGGCGATAAAGGCATAGGCATCGCTGCCGATCTCGGGGTTGAACATTTCCACCACGCTACCAATGCGGCGATGAAACAAAATGTGGGTGAGTCCCATTCCATGCGGAGCGACAATGCAACGCGCATTCGATACCAACGCCATCTGACGGGTGATGTCGTAATCACTGAGCTGCAGATCGACATAGCCCCGCCTGGTCAACGCCTCCACCAGCGCCGCTTCGTTGACCACTCTGCGGAGGCCTGCGTCTCGCCGCGAGATGTAGATTTGCGCCGGCCCGCTCGCATCGAGCGCGATAGTGCGGAACAGGTCGCGCACCAGCCGGACGGTCGCCGGATGGGCCATGTGAAGCGGATGCGTGTTCGCTTCCCGCTGGTCGGAGAAGAACAGCACCTTGTTTTGCAGTTCCAGCACGATCCGCTCCTGCGGAAACACGAAGTGGGAGGCTGGAATGCCCAGTTGCTCCTGCACCAATGAGAACGTCAGGTGATGCAGGGGTCCGGGCGCGCCTCCCATCAGATACACGCACTGCCGTGCCTGTTCGGGGTGAAGCATCGCGAAATAGAGAACCCGCGGCAGCCAGTCGGCCAGGAAGTGGGCAAAATTCCCGCCATCATACTGGTCCTGCACAATCACCAGGGGCTGCTCGACGCGCAGCCGCGGATAGGCGGCGACACCGCGGCCGAACGCGCGCGATGACGCGCTCGGCCAATAAGTCCCAGCCGCCTCATCGAAGGCTTGATAGCCGTACGGGGCGGCGAACAATTGACGTCCCTGGGCCTCGTAGATCCTGAAGGCCGGCCTGCGAGGCAAGCCAAGCCGCATGTTCATCGGCTTCGGAAGCACCGTGTCGCACCACTCATTCGCCGAGGCCGGAAGGATCTCATCGCCGCGCAAATCGGCAGGCGCCGCCGCACTGAAATATGCCTGCGCGAAATCGGGCGCATGTGCCACAAGGAGTGCCTGCGTCAGCTCGCCGTTCACACCCAGAACGTCTTCGCGATCGAGGGCCGGCATGCCCGGCCCACGCAACCGGTTCAGCTCCGCAACAAGCAGCTGCTGTTGATGCCAATTGATGTCGCCATGATACTGCGTGTAGGCAACAATGACACTGCGAAGGGTCCGCGCGGGATCGTAGACGAAACGAAAGAATTCCTCGAGATCACGCTGTTTGACCATGTGGATCATCGTGCCATGCCGAAGGCGGCAATCCCACTTATGAAAAATCCTCTCGCCCGCATGACCGCGCGCACACGATCCTGGCAAACGATCCTAGCAAACAATCCTGGCAAACGATCCTGGCACGGGGGACCGCCTCAATCACCCCCGCACCGCGCGAAACACCCGCAGCCAGTTCCCGGCGCACACCTTCGCCACTTCCGCCTCGGTCATCCCGCGCGCCCGCAGCGCCGCCGCAATCTCCTGGTGCCGCGAGAAATCCGGCATCTCCGCCGCCGCCGCACCCGCCGGCAGATCCGTCCCGATCCCGACATGATCCACCCCCACCGCATCGATCAGCCGGAACAACTGGCGGATCATGCCCGGCAGTTTCTCCTGCCACAGCACCGCGATCCACGCCCCGATCACGCCCCCACTCTCCACCACCATCCGCGCGTAATCCGGGCTGATATACCGCGGATGATCGCCGTCCGGATGCCCAGGCTCCTTCAGGTTGGCGTGCGTGCACAGAAACGGCCGCGTCGCCACCCTCGCCACGCCCTTCACCGTGTCCTCGGAGCAGTGCGCGACGTCGACAATGACGCCCAACCGGTTCATCCGCCGCACCGCGTCGGCACCGAACGCGGTCATTCCGCCATGCACCGCCGGCGCGGTTTGAATATCGCCCGTCTCGTTCACCAGGTAATGCGTCAACTGCACGCTGCGCACGCCGCGCGCCGCCATCGCATCGAGCCGGGTCAGATCGCCCTCCAGAAAATCACAGCCCTCGACCGCCAGCACCAGCGACGGGTCATCGGCGCGGATCTCGCCCGGCTCGCACGCGATACGCATGCCGCCGGCAGCGAAACTATCCAGGTAACCCTCCACGCACGCCAGGCACTCGCCCGGCTCCGGATCGCGCACCTTCTCCAGCCGCTTGGTCGTCGGATTGCGCCGGATCATCGGCAGGTCCGCGATCGCCGAGACCACCGCGGCCGCCACGCCCCCCGGCCCCATGGTTGCCAGCACGGCACGATCGACCTCGCCGGTCCGCCGCGGCCGCCCGGCATGGGTATGCATGTCGATCATCATACAGCCCGGGGTCATCGGCACGGCGTCCTCATCATTCCGCGTCACTGGAACACGCTGGACCAGCCACCGCCTCGCGGCAAGCGGGTTGGTATGGTGCCGCGCTGCCCTCACCCTCGCCGCTTCGCGTCTCGACCTCTCCCGCAATCGCGGGAGGGGTAAGGTGAGGGTCAGTCGCCGCCTTGGGCGGCGCGGAAGCCGCCGACGCCGCGCTCGATCGCGGTGACGTGGCGGGGTAGGAAGCCGGTGGGATCGGTCAGGCCGCAGGCGTGCGCGATGGTCTCCACGTCCTCATGCACGCGCCGCGCGTAGCGCGCCACGCGCACCGCCTTGTCGGTCGGATCGAGGCCGGCGATCAGGCGGGGATCGGCCGCCGTCACGCCGGTCGGGCACTTGCCGGAGCCGCATTTCATCGCCTGGATGCAGCCCAGGCTGAACATGAAGCCGCGCGCCGACGACACGAAATCTGCGCCCATGCACATCGCCCACGCCACCTTGTCGGGCGTGATCAGCTTGCCCGACGCAATGATGCGGATGCGCGCGTGCAGGCCGTGCCGCTCGCGGGCGGCGGCGACGGCGGACAGCGCCTCAGTGATCGGCGCGCCGACATAGTCGATCAGCGCCGCCGGCGCCGCGCCCGAGCCGCCCTCGCCGCCGTCGACCTGGACGTAGTCGGGGCAGCGCTCGGGGTGCATCACGCAGTGGCTGAACCAGGCGTCGAGGAAATCCAGGTCGCCGACGACGAACTTCACGCCGACCGGCTTGCCGGTGACCTCGCGGACATGGGCGATGAAGCGGCCGAGCTCCTCGACGTTGCCGATGTCGCGGTGGCGATTGGGGCTGATGCTGGCCTCGCCCTCGGGGATGCCGCGGATGGCGGCGATCTCGGCGGTGACCTTGGCGGCGGGCAGGATGCCGCCCTTGCCGGGCTTGGCACCCTGCGCCAGCTTGACCTCGAACATGCGCACCTGGGGATGCGCCGCGACCTCGCGCAGCCGCGCGTCGGACAGGTTGCCGGCGGCGTCGCGCACGCCGTATTTGGCGGTGCCCATCTGCATGATGACGTCGCAGCCGCCGTCGAGGTGGTAGGGCGCCAGGCCGCCCTCGCCGGTGGCCATCCAGATGCCGGCCTGCTTGGCGCCGCGCGACAGCGCGGTGACCGCGGCCGACGACAGCGCGCCGTAGCTCATGCCCGAGATGTTGTAGAAGCTTTTGGCGAAATACGGCTCGCGGCAGGCGCCCGGTCCCTCGGCGAGGCCGATCCACTTGCCGGGATAGGGCAGCTTCTCCTCGTCGAGCACCGGGAACGCGGCGTTGCGGAACACGAACGGCGGCACGTTCTCGCTACCGAAGCTGACCAGGTTGGAGACGCCCTTGGCGGAACGGTAGACCCAGGCGCGTTCCAGGCGGTTGAACGGGCGCTCGGCCCAGTCCGGAAGATATTGATATTGCCGCATATATTCGCCGAGCGTCTCGGCGAAGTAGCGGAAATAGCCGACGATCGGGAAGTTGCGCAGGATGGTGTGCTGGGTCTGGCGCTTGTCGTGCACATAGAGCGCCGCCAGTGCGGCCAGCAGCGTGAGCGCCAGCAGCCCAACGATGGTCCAGAAAATCATCGCGTCCCCCCAGACGGCGTGGTTGCCGTTGTTCTTACGTCATGCCGACGGGCGGAAACGTTACCATCCCGTGTCGCCATGCGGGGGATTTATCGGTCGTCGCCTGACCGGTCGCGCCTAGCCGATCGTCGTCTGACCGCCTGGCGCCTGACGGATTGCGCCTGACCGCCTGGCGCCCGACCGATCCTCGCCTGACCCACTCGATCGGCCGGGTCGCCGTCGCCAGGCCGGCGGCGACGAATTACGCGGCGGCGTTGACGAACCTTTAAAGGTTTTCCGCATAAACGCACCCACCCGGATGACAGGCTCGGCGTCGTCGCGGGGTGGTTGCGGGAAAGGTGACACCAGGGCCATGAGACACATGACAGGTTGGTTGGCCCGGCATCTGCCGATCGCCGGGCTCGCGCTGTTCGCGGCCGTGCAGGCGGAGGCGGCGACCATAGGCGTGCCGGAGAACATCGGACCCTGGGGACTGTCGCCCACTCTGCCGGCGGATCAGCGCGGGATTTACGTCAACCTGGCGGAGGCCATGGTGAGCCGCACCAAGGTCCCGCTCGAGATCAAGTTCGTGCCGTACGGCCGGATGCTGCAGGAGGTTAAGTCGGGCGAGCTGGACTATGCGTTCGGCGTCGTCGGGCCGGCGACCACCGAGGCGGGGCCGTTCATCGCCATCGTCGGCAAGGTGCCGATGGTGGCGGTCGCGCGGAAGGGCCTGGCGCTCAAGACGCTGAATGATCTGCATGCGTTCAGCGAGGTCGGCTACCTGCGGGGCGGCAGTTGCGGGGCGGCGGTTGATGCCGACGCCGCGATCAAGCGCGTGCCACAGGACAGCTACGAGAGCGCGATCCGCAAGATGGTCGCCGGCCGCCTCGACGGCTGGTGCAGCGTCAAGGCGGGGTTCACCTACACGCTGCACACGCTCCACATGGATGCCGACCTGGGCGATGAGCTCGACTATGGCGAGGTGAAGATCGGCTTTCAGGTGACCGGGGCCAAAGCGGATTCCGCCGAGGCGCACGGACTGGCCATGGTGGTCGACAAGATGGTGGCCGACGGCGTCTCCGGGCAGATCTTTACCCGCTACCTCGGCGCCCCTTACGCTCCCTGAACGAATGCGGTTGGTAACGCCGTCGGAGGATGGCCATTGCGCCCCATGAAGGCCCTGCAATTATGGAGGCCCCACATTCATGCAGGCCCCACATACGAATGCCCCCCATAAAAGTGCCCTGCACCTGAGCCTGCAAGCCCGCGTAACGGCGCTGGTTGTGCTGGTGGTGCTGTGCACCGTGGTCGGCAAGAGCGCGTTCGATCTGTACAACAGCGCGCGTGAGCGTGAGGCAGCGACGGGCTACCATCTGCAATTGGTGACCGCCATGCAGGCGAAGGCGCTGGCGGCGCCGCTGTGGGACTATAACGTCGAACAGATCACCGCGGTGCTGGGCGGCCTGGCGCGGGAACGGGCCTTCGTCCATGCCACGGTGACCGGCACGAACGGCAAGGTCGCCGCGGAAAACACAGCCAAACGCGACGCTGCGGCGGGCGTTGATGGCGCGAACAGCAATGCCGCAGGGGGGGCCGCAGCGGGCGCCGCAGCGGGCAATTTGTGGTCGTTCGAGGCGCCGTCCGTGGTCGACGAGGGCAGCCGCCATGAGACGGTCGGCACACTCCGCGTCACGTTCTCCCGCCGCGCGCTGGACGATGCGTGGTGGCACCAGATCGTGCAGAGCGTCGAGGCGACCGCAGTGGTGGCCGCGGCGACGATCGCGGCGGTGCTGTTGGCGCTGCGGTTCCTGACCCGTCCGTTGCAGGCCCTGACGGTTGCGATGGGCCGCCTTGCCGACGGCGACACCTCCGTGGCGATCGCGGCGACCGACCGGCACGACGAGATCGGCCAGATGGCGCGCGCCGTCGACGTGTTCAAACGGAACATGATCCGGGCCGAGGCGCTCGCGGCGGAGCAGGCGGCGTCGCGCGCGGCGCGGTCCGGTCGGCAGGAGACGATGGAGCGGGACACCGAGGCGTTCGGCACGTCGGTGTCCGCGGTGATGGCAAAGCTTGCCGGCTCGGCCGAGGAGATGCACCGCGCCGCCGAGGCGATGACCCAGGCGGCTGCCATTGTGCATGACGCGGCGAAAAGCACGTCCGACGGCGCGGAGAATTCATCGCAGGATCTGGCCACCACCGCCGCCTCGGTCGAGCAACTGACCGCAAGTTTCGCGGAGATCGCGCGCCAGGTTTCCACGTCGGCTGAGGTGACACGCCAGGCGGTGCGGCTGGCGGATTCGAGCCAGGCCACGGTGCAGGGTCTGGCCGAGGCGACCTCGCGGATCGGCGACGTGGTCAGACTGATCGATACGATCGCCTCGCAGACCAATCTGCTGGCGCTGAACGCCACGATCGAGGCGGCGCGGGCGGGCGAGGCCGGCCGCGGGTTCGCTGTGGTGGCAGGCGAGGTCAAGGCATTGGCCGCGCAGACCGCCCACGCGACTGCGGAAATCGGCCGGCAAATCGAGGCGGTGCGTGGCGTGACGCAGGCGACAATCGTGGCGATGACCGAGATCGGCGGCATGATCGGCCGCATCGACGAGGTCTCCAGCACGATCGCGGCCTCGGTCGAGGAGCAGAGCGTGTCGGCGCGGGAGATCGCGATGCGGGTCAAGGCGGTGTCGGACGCGACGGTGCGTTCGGCGGAGGCGATGGGCCAGGTGGTGCTGGTGTCCGGCCAGGCCGGGTCGGCCAGTCAGGCGGTGCTGGCCGGCACGGCTGGAATTGGCCAGGAGGCCGCGGCGGTGCGCGGTGAGGTCGAACGGTTCCTGGTCACGGTGCGGACGGATTCGGAGGATCGCCGGCGGTTCGAGCAGGTTGGGGCGGCGTAGGTTCCGCGCCGCCGGCGCGGGTCGGGTGAGTTGCGGTCAGGCGTCGGAGGCGGCCTTGCGGGCCATTGCCTCCTCGGCCGAGGCCACGCCGCCGTGCGCGGCGGACCAGGCGACCGGGTCTTCGAGGAATTTGCGCACTTCGGCCAAGGCGCCCTCGGAGAAATACGGGCGTTCGCGGCAGGCTTCGAGCACGTCCCACCAGGTGCAGAGGTGATGCAGCGCGATGTCCATCCGCGCCAGGGTTTCGAAGGCGCCGGGGAACACGCCATAGAAGAACACCACGAAGGTGTGGTTGACCACGGCGCCGGCGTCGCGCAGCGCCTGGGCAAAGCGGATTTTCGAGCCGCCGTCGGTGGTCAGGTCCTCAACCAGCAGGGTGCGCTTGCCTTCCGGGACGTCGCCCTCGATCAGGGCGGCGCGGCCGAAGCCCTTGGGTTTCTTGCGGACATAGGCCATCGGCGCGGCCATGCGGTCGGCGATCCAGGCGGCGAAGGGGATGCCCGCGGTCTCGCCGCCGGCCACCGCCTCGATGGTCTCGAAGCCGACATGGCGGTTGATCTTCTCGACGGCCAGGTCGCAGATCTTGGCGCGCGCGCGGGGGAAATAGATGATGCGGCGGCAATCGATGTAGACCGGCGACTTCCAGCCCGAGGTGAAGGTGTAGGGCTCGTCGGGACGGAAGTTGACCGCCTTGATCTCCAGCAGGATGCGCGCGGTGGTGAGCGCGGCGTCCCGATCCCAGTCGCTGCTCTGTCCGGCGTTCGCGAGCTTGGCCATTGCTGCGGTCCTTGCGCTGATATCGGGGTGGTTGGGTGGCGACTCCTGCGGCCGCTTGTAGCACCGGCGACGCGGGCGGGGCGACCCCGCACGGCGGCTTGGCAGCGGTGCGCAGGACGGCTGCCATCGCCCCGCAACTACACCTCTCCCTCTGGGAGAGGTCGGCGCGAAGCGCCGGGTGAGGGTGCCGCGGCACGATCCACCGATCGGATCTGCAGCAGCCCCTCACCTCCCAGCCGCGCGTCTCGACCCTCGGAACCAGTCCGGGGGCAGGCTCTCTCCCGCAGCGCGGGTGAGGTAAAGAAAGAACCCTACCCCGCCGCGTTCTGCTTCCCGGCGGCATCGGCCGCCGGTGTCGCATCGGCCCCCGACAGACGGTCGCCCTGCTTCTCCAGCAGACTGGGCACCAGCTGCTCGATAAAGCCGCCAACAATCCCCAGCAGCATGGCGAATTCGATCGAGGTGACACCGTCCATGTCGCCCTGGCCGGTGTGCAGCGACGGCACCAGGCCGGTCGCAAACAGCAGGATCAGGGTGCCACCCGACACCGCGCCGATGATCAGCCGCAAGACGCAGTCGGACAGGTTGCCCCGGATGCCGATGTCGAGCGCGACGGTGCGCCGGCGCAGGCCGGTCGCGATCGACAGGATCGCGCCGACCAAACCCGCCTCGGCGCCGACCCAGATGTTCGTGCCGCCCGAATGACCACTGAGGTAGGTGAACCCGTGCGCGATCGCCAACAGAGCAAAGCCCAGGGCGCCAAGTCCCAGCGTGAGCGAGACATACTGAGCGCGCAATGCGACCTCGCGCTCGCCGAGGATGGAGGTGCGCGCGTCGACCAGCGTCTGCTGCGCCGCCTTGGGCGACGCATCGTTGGCGCTGCCGTCGCCGTCCAGCACAAGCTGCAACGCGGTCGCGATCGACGCGTCGTAACTCTGCCGCCGCGGCCAGTCGGCGAGCAGCGCCTGCAGCTTGGCGCGGTCCACGCCGAGCGGCAGCAGCTTGGCGCGCTGCGCCTTGCGGATCGACGGATCGGAGGAAAGCTGCGCCTGCACGCCCTCGCACGCGGTTCCGCGATGCCACCAGCGGCGCGTCAGCCGGCTGTAGTAGACCACATAGTCCGGATCGCGCGCGTAGACGTATCTGACGGTGTTGCCGCGCTCGTCGCGGTCCCCGACCTTCAGGTCGGGAACCGTCTGCCGCGGGGTGGCAGGGGTCGGCGCCGGCGGTGGGTCTGACGCCGGAGATGGCGCCGGATCGGCGTCATCGTTGGCAGCAGCCGGAGGATTGGCGCCGGCCTGCGGATTCACGACAGGCGGCGGGTCGGGAGGCGGCTCGGGCGCCGAATCGATGGCGGTCAACACGGCGGCGGCGGCATCGACCGACGGCGGTGCATCATTTGGCATTTCGGGACCCTCCCGTGCCAGTTGTAGAGGCGGCCAGATGAGCACGCGACAACGCTGCGTTCTGTGATCCGGGTCACACGGCGGAACATTCCGGGTATGTGTAGACGCGCGTCCGCCACCCCCTGTGATTGCGAGCCGCAGGTGAAGCAATCTCCATCCACGAACCCACCTGGCCAGGCAAGCACCGGGATCAACTCGCGCTACGCGCACGACCCGCGATGTGTCATACTACCCATCTGGCCCTCAACGCGGGGTCAGGAGGAAGAATGCTGGTCCACGAATCTCAGCGTGGGGGCTCATTGCGCACCCGCGACCGTCCACCTGTCCGCTCCTGGGGCACCGCATGAGCGCGACCGCGTATGTCCGGTCGATCGCGCCCACGATCGGCACGCTGCCGCGACGCAAGGCGTTGGCATTCCTCAGCCTCTTCTTCGTGCCCGCAATGGCCCAGGGCATCCTGCTCACCGTGGTGCCGCTGGAGGCGCTGACCCTGGTTGGCACCGCCCGTGCGGTCACATTGCTCTATGTCGCCGCCGGCCTCGTCGCGGTGGCCGCACGCTTCACCATTCCGTACCTGGTGCGATTGATCCAGCGGCGGTTCGTTTTCAGCCTCGGCACCCTGTTGCTGGCATTCAGCGCCGTGTTGATGGCGGCCGACCGGCTGCCCACCCTCGCCGTCGGCCTCGCACTCAGCATCTTCGCCTTCGCCTGCATCGAGGTCACCAGCCAGCTCTATCTGCTCGACAACGTCGCGCGCCACGAACTGCGGCATTTCGAGCCGATCCGCATCTTCGCCAGCGCGGGACCCTGGACGCTCGGCCCATGGCTCGGCGTCTACCTGCAGCACAATGTCAGCTTCGCCGCACCGTTCGCCATCACGCTGACCGCCGCGGTGCTGCTGCTCGGGCTGTTCTGGACCCTGCGGCTCGGCGAGAACGCCACGCTGGTGTCGACGCGCCGCCCGCCACCAAGCCCGGCGCGCTACCTGCGGCGCTTCTTCGCCCAGAAGCGGCTGGGGCTGGCATGGGCGCTCGCGGTCGCCCGCTCGGCATGGTGGAACATGCTGTTCGTCTACGCGCCGATCTTCGCGGTCACCTACGGGCTCGGCGCCGAAACGGGCGGCATCATCGTGTCGATCGGCAGCGGCTGGATGTGGCTGGTGCCGCTGTGGGGCTGGGTCGGCCGACGCTACGGCCTGCGCCGGCTGCTGCGCGTGGGCTACGCCGTCGCCGGCGCGCTGACGATCTGCGCCGCGCTGACATTCCATGTGCCGTGGCTCGGCGCCGCCATGCTGATCCTGGCGGCGTTCGGGACCGAAACAATCGACGGCGCCGGCAACCTGCTGTTCCTGCGCGCGGTGCACGCACACGAACGGCCGGAAATGACCACCGTGTTCATCAGCTATCGCGACGTCGCCCAGCTCGGACCACCCATCGTGTTCTCGGCGCTGCTGTCGGTGTTCGCCCTGCCATCGGTGTTCATCGCCACCGGCCTGCTGATGCTGGCATCCGCAAGCCTGGCGCGACACATCCCCCGCCGGCTGTGACGAAGGTTGGGGCTCCGCCCCAAACCCCGCGAGGGGCTTTGCCCCTCGACCCCCACCAGAGGCGAGCCTCTGGACTCCTCTTTGGTTTGGCTGAGGGAGGGGCGGTCCGGCGGCGGGCATCGCGCCGGCGATCGCCGGCGC
>Ga0326727_10008217_pt1 | contig 26705 bp, 33 predicted proteins | sample MB2enrmetagenome_FD_207643 | JGI IMG/M metagenome (GOLD analysis project Ga0326727, IMG submission 207643) | Lab enriched peat soil microbial communities from McLean, Ithaca, NY, United States - MB29MY | ecosystem: Environmental > Terrestrial > Soil > Wetlands > Peat | place: USA: New York...
GAAGAACGCGGGCCGGCTGCCCGAGGAACTGCAGGCCAATCTGCAAACGCTGCGCTCGCTGGAGACGCAGTTGGCCGGCGTCAACGACTCCATCAACCGCATCGGCCAGGACAAGCTCATGCTGGAGGGCCAGATCCGAATCTACCGGGAGCAGTTGACCGCGCTGAGCCAGGGCGCCGACTCGATCACCACCCGCGTCAAGGACGAGCGTTTGGCGCAAGCCGACCACGACCTCTCGGTGGGCGAGACGGCGCTGGCCGCGCTCAAGCAGCGCTACAAGGACACTCATCCCGACGTCAAACAGGCCGAGGCGCAACTGCAAGTGCTCCGGCTGAAGCGGGACGCCCTCCTCAAGGCCGAGGCGGAGAAAGCTCCGGAAACCGGGCCCAAGACTCTCAGCCGGCAGGACGCTAGAGGCGGCCAGGAACTCGAGGCCGCCATCTCCAGGGTGCAGAGCCAGATTCAGGTCCAGGACATGGAGCTGGCGGACCGCAACAAGGACCAGGCGAAGATCAACGAAGCGATCGCCGCCTACACGGCGCGCGTCCAGGCCAGCCCGATCATGGAGCGGGACTATACCGAGCTGTCGCGCGACTACACCATGGCCAAGAACATCTATGAGGAGCTGAACGCCAAGAAGGCGCAGTCGGAAGCCGCTACGGCTTTGGAGAACCGGCAATATGGAGAGCGCCTGGAGCTGCTGGAGTCCGCTTCGCTGCCCGAAACGCCGGCCAAGCCGAACCGCTTGATGATCATCGTGGCCGGGGTGGGCATCGGCTTGGCGCTGGGGATGTTCCTGACCGGCGCCCGCGAGATGAAGGATACCTCCCTGAAGAACTTGAAGGACGCGCGGGCTTACACCAATCTCCCGGTGCTGGGCACGGTACCGTTGCTGGAGAACGATTTGGTGGTGCGCCGCAAGCGGCGGCTTACCTGGCTGGCTTGGTCGACGGCCTGCATCCTGGGGATCCTCGTCATGACTAGTTCCATCTACTACTACTACTCGACCAAACTGTAACCTATGGAGATCCAATGAGCCGAGTTCACGATGCCATGCGCCGGGCGGAGCTGATGGGGGCTGCCGCCACTCCCGCTGGGGAATCTCCCGCCGCGGTCTCCGCTTCGAGCGTCGCCGAAGACGCCCCCAAGCGCCTCGTCAAGCCGGATGCCGGCCTTCTCGATCAGGTTCAATCGGTACCCTTCACTCCGGCGCCCGAAGCGCTGCTGATCGATCACGAACGTCCCCAGGAGGCGCCCAGCGAGGAATTCCGCAGCCTGCGTACCCGGCTCAACCATTTGCAGACCTTGCAGCCCATTCACACCGTGGTGGTCACCAGCCCTTCGCCCGCCGAGGGGAAGTCCTTCGCCGCCGCCAACCTGGCCATCTCGGAATCGCATCTGGCGGGTAACATGACCCTGCTCGTGGACTTCGACTTCCGCCGCCCGGTCATACACAACCTGTTTCAAATCGAGCGCGCTCCCGGCGCCACAGACTTCCTGCTCGGCAACGCCCCGCTGGCGAAATGCCTGAAGCGGGTGGCGGGCACCAACCTGTTCCTCCTGCCCGCCGGAACCTCCGTCAAGAACCCCCTGGAACTGCTCAGCTTGCGCGAGGTGAAGGGCCTGTTCGAGGATCTGCCGAAGTGGTTCAATTGGATCATCCTGGACAGCCCGCCCCTGCTGTTCTCCGCCGACGCCAACCTGCTGGGCACCCTGACCGACGGCACCATTCTGGTGGTCCGCATCGGCGGCACCACCATCGACATGGTGCATCGCGCCATGCAATCCCTCTGCGAGAACAACGTGCTTGGAATCATCGTCAACGGAGCGCGGGCCGGCGAACTCTATAGCAAGTACACTTACTACTATTCGAAGTACGGCCACGAGACCAAGCCGGAGCCCGAAGCCGAAGGCGAACCGGTGGATTAGCCTACCAGCGTCCGCGTCCGCCGCCGCCCCCGGAGCCGCCCCGGCCGCGTCCGCCGCCTCCGCCCGAGCCGGTCCGGCCACCACCACCCTCGCGTGGAGGCCGCGCTTCGTTGATCACCAACGTGCGCCCGAGCAGGTCCTTGCCGTTACAGGTGTGGATAGCCTTTTGGGCCTCTTCGTCGTTGCCGATTTCCACGAACGCAAACCCCCGCGGCTCGCCCGAGAAACGGTCGCGCACGATATTCACACTCTCCAAGCTCACCCCAGCCAGGGTGAACAGATTCCGCAGATCTTCGTCCGTGGCCTGGTACGGAACATTCCCCACGTAGAGCTTCACGTTCTCTCCTTCCGCCCGGACGGGATCCCGCCCGGCGCTACCGGCTGAAGAGGCAGGTGCGGAAAGCAGCCCGCAACCTACGCTTGGCTCGCCCGCTCCGCCTCCGATGCTTCAGTCGTCGCCCTATCATGGCGGAATCGCCCGCCCAAGTCAACGCTCGCCCGGCTTTAGCGGTGAACGAACGGCCAGTGGGCTATGAAATGGTAGCCAAACCACGGCAGCACCAGGTAGAGCAGGCCTGCCACCACGGCCAGTATTCCGCCCGTCCAACGCAGCACCTTCCACCACGGGAACCGCCGGTGCTCGCGGTGCAGCGTGAGCAGGTACCCGGCGAAGATGCCCACGTAAAACAGCGCGCACATGGGGACCGCAAACAGCATCATGTTGAAGGCGTCCGGCGTGGGCGTCACCACCGCGGCGATGATGGTGATGGCCAGGATGGCGTAGCGGCTGTGGTTCATCAGAAACGCCGGAGAGGCAATGCGCAGCAGCGTGAGGAAGAAGATCAGCACCGGCAGTTCGAACACCAGCCCGATGCCCAGCATCACGTTGACGAACAGATCGAAGTACTCCGTCACCGAGACCATCGGCACGATGTTGATGTTCTGGCCGATGCCCAGCAGAAACTCCAGGCCGTAGCGGAAGGCGAGGAAGTAGCCGAACAGGCCGCCCACGATGAACAGGCCGGCCGACGTGAGCACGAACGGGACCGCCCAGCGGCGCTCCCGCTTGTACAGGCCCGGCGAGATGAACGCCCAGACCTGGTACAGCACCCAGGGCGAAGCCAGAAAGAGGGCGACCAGCAGCGGCATCTTGAACCAGACCGTCATGAAGGTCTCCATGGGCGTGATCTGGACCAGCTTCGTCTGCGGATATCCGAGGTGCTTCAGCGCGTAGGTTGCCGGCTCGCTGACGATCCTCCAGAGATCGTTGGCGAAGTACAGGCAGCACACGGCCACAATGCACACTCCGGCAAGCGCCTTGAGGATGCGGCTGCGCAGTTCCTCCAGGTGCTCCATAAAGGACATGCGCAACATGCCCTCTTCTTCGTCGTCGCCTGCTCCCCCGGAGGGTGGCGGCGGGGGAGCCGATCCGCTCCCGCCCCCTCTGAGCAGCGCCAGCAAACCGGCAGTCCACGGGCCGGGCCTTACGTTCTTGTCGTCCTGCAATGGCGGCCTCTATCCGATCTGATTTCAGACTTTCGATTCGGCGGATGGCGTTCCATCGGCCGGTTTGGCCGTCCCCGGAGCGATCGCGGCGGGTTCTGCCGCTGCGATGGCGGCGGTGACGGGAACCGTGCCTTCCGGAGCCGTGCCGGAGTGCGATTCGGCGCCCTGCGTTGCGGAAGCGCTTACTGTGGACATTTGTGTCGCGGTGGAATCGTCGGACGGGGCGGGGTAGCCGCCGTCGTAATAGGAAGAGTCGTAGTTGTAGTCGTGGCTATACGTCTCGGGATGGTAACTACTCGTGACTTCCTTGAGTGACTCGTTCTCGCGCTCCAGGCTGCTCATTTCGCGATCGAGCGTGGCTTTCAGCTCGTTCGACGCGCGGCGGAACTCCGAGATTGCCCGCCCCACCGTTCGGCCGATTTCCGGCAGCTTCTTCGGACCGAACAGGAGCAGGGCAACCAAGAAGATGACCACCATCTCTTGCATGCCCACCGAGCCCATGAATCTTCCTCCGTCTCGCGGGGAGACAGTTTCATGATAGCGGCCGGGTTCCAGGAGAGTCAACCGAACGGCAGCGCCACTACCGGGCTGCGATCCTACTTCCCGGCGACCAGGCGGCGGGCGATCGTGGCGGCGTGCCGCCCCTGGAAGCGCGCGATGGCCAGTTCGTTCTCCGAGGGCGGGCGCTTCCCGTCGCCGCCGGTAATGGTAGTTGCGCCGTAGGGCGAGCCGCCCGTGATTTCGCTCAGGATAGTCTGGCGCGGTTCGCTGTAAGGCGCGCCAACCACCACCATGCCGTGATGCAGCAGCGTGATGTGAAAGCTGAGCAGCGTGCTCTCCTGGCCGCCGTGCTGTGTGGCGCTGGCCGCGAAGACGCCGCCCACTTTGCCGATCAGAGCGCCTTTGGCCCACAACCCGCCGGTCTGATCCAGGAAGTTGCGCATCTGCGCGCACATGTTGCCAAAGCGCGTGGGAGTTCCGAAAAGAACGGCGTCCGCCTCCGCCAGTTGCGCGGGCTGAATGACCGGAACGTGGGCGAACGCCGCGCGCGCCGCCTTGGCGCCGGACCGCTCCAGCGCCTCCTCCGGCATCAATTCCGGCACCTGGTACAACGCGACCTCCGCGCCCTCCACTTCGCGCGCGCCTTCCGCGACCGCCTCCGCCATCCGGTAGATGTGGCCGTACATGCTATAGAAAACTACCTGTACTTTTACCGTCATACCCAGATGATGCGCGCAAAACGGCCGGGATTCAAGCTACATCGCTCCGGAATTCTGCTTCAGCAGCGACAGGAACTCGTCGCGGGTCTTCTTGCGCGTACGGAAGGCCCCCAGCATGGCGCTCGTGATGGCGCCGGAGTGCTGCTTCTCCACCCCGCGCATCATCATGCAGAAGTGGCGCGCCTCGCAGACCACCCCCACGCCGAGAGGGTCCAGCACGTCCTCCAGGCATTGCGCGATCTCCTGGGTCAGCCGCTCCTGGATCTGCAAGCGCCTCGCGAACATGTCGACGATCCGCGGGATCTTGCTCAAGCCCACCACCTTCTGCTTGGGCAGATAGGCGACGTGGATCTTGCCGAAGAACGGCAGCAGATGGTGCTCGCACAGGCTGAAGAACTCGATGTCCCGCACGATCACCATCTCGTCGTACTTCACCGCAAACATCGCGCCGTTGACGACTTGCCGGACGTCCTTCTGATGGCCGCTGGTCAGGTAGCGTAGCGCCTTCTCGACCCGCTCGGGAGTCCTGGCGAGGCCTTCGCGCCTCGGGTCCTCTCCGAGTTGGCGCAGCACGCGCTCCATCAGCGAAGCAATCGAAGCTTCGTCACGGCTGGGCGTAATCGCCTTCACAACGGCTCTGCTATTCATGGTAGTTCAATCGCGTTCCTTTTCGTTTCCCGGATGCGGATTCTCTCCAGGCGCGGCCACTCGCCCGGAAATACCGCGCCCCACTTGGCGCGCAGCCGCCGCTCGATTTCGAGGGCCAGGTTCTCCGCCGTCGGGACGGTAGAGGCGAACTCGGCTACGTCCTGGTTCAGGTTGCGATGGTCGAATGGGCGGATCGCTTCGCTTCCCACCAGGCCATCCAGAGCGGCCACGTCGGCTACCCGGCCCGAGCGCTGGTCCACCGGACCGCGCACGCCGACCTCCAGCAGGTAGTCGTGGCCATGCCCGCGGGGATTGTTGCACTGCCCATAGATCTCCCGGTTCTGGGCCTCGCTGAGCTGAGGCGAGTCCAGACGGTGCGACGCCGAGAACCGGTAGCGGCGAGTGAGCCGGATCACGGCTCCTCCCCGAAGTACTCCACCCAGAGGTCCTCGGTCTCGTAGACGCGTACCGAATGCAGGCGCGCCGCGGGCGAATTGAGGTGCGGCGCCACGCGCTTCCAGATCTCTATGGCCAGGTTCTCCGGCGTGGGCACTACGCGGTCGAAGGGCGGCACTTCGTAATTCAAGAATCGGTGGTCCATCGGCCCCACCACTTCGCGGTGCAGCACTTCCTTCATCCGCTTCAGATCGAAAACCATGCCGGTGACGGGATCGGGGCGCCCTTCCAGGCTCACCTCCACCGCGAAGTTGTGCCCATGGCCGTGCGGGTTGGCCGATTCGCCGTACAGCGCCCGGTTCTCGCGCTCGTCCAGACCCGGGCTGTGGCAGACGTGCGACGCCGAGAACTCCACCCTGCGCGTGATCAACATGCCTCAATCCTAGAGATGCCCGCCCGCCCGAATGGGTACACTAAAATCATAGGGATTCCCGATGGCAGCCGTCAAAACCGACCGCATCCTCCAAGCCTCGATCGCCGTCCTTCTGCTGGCGCTCGCCTGGGTGGTCTTCGACACGGCGCGAGAGAAGGTGGTGGTGGCCGGCGACACCGCCCCCCAGTTTTCGATCGCGACCGACTCCGGGCGCACCCTCACCCGCTCGGATTTTGGCGGCCAACTGCTGGTGCTCAACTTCTGGGCCACCTGGTGCCCTCCCTGTATCGAGGAACTGCCCTCGCTCGACCAGTTCCAGAAGACCTTCGCGGACTCCGGCGTGGTGGTGCTCGGCGTGAGCGTCGATCAGAACCCGCGCTCCTACAGCGGTTTCCTCGCTAAGACCAAGGTCGCGTTCCAGACGGCGCGCGACCCCGAGGGAAAGATCGCCGCGGACTACGGCACCTTCAAGTATCCGGAAACCTACATCATCAACCGCCAGGGCGTGGTCGTCGAGAAGATCGTCGGCGCGGTCAACTGGACCGACGAAGGGATGATTGCCCGGGTGAAGCGCTTGCTTTCGTCATGATCCCCATGGCGGACCCGTTCCAAGTTGCAGCCCAGTTCTACGATGCCGACTACGCGGCGCTGGATTACCACGCCGATACTCCGTTTTATGTCGAGCTGGCCCGCGCCGCGGGCTGAGAACGGTTCCCGGTCCAGGCGTAGTCGATGCGGAAGTTTTGCGCGGCGAGTTCGCGCTCCACGAACTCCCGCTCCAGTTCGTTCACGCCGAACTGTCCGTCCCTAAGAACCGCTCCATCGCCGTCGCCGTGGCGATAGCCGCCGGGCCGCACCTCGCCGCAACGATAGGTGTAGACGTCCCCGTCCAGCAAGTTGCGCAGGTTCAAGGCGAACGTCTCGCGGGTCTGCAGCCAGCGTCCCGTCTCCGGCGCGGCCATCCGGTAGACCATCAGGATCGTCTCGTAAGCGCGGTCCGAAACCTCGGTTTCGGGATGGAGCTCGTGGCCCGCGATCGGCTTCAGCCGCGGCGCGCCGAACACGAATGGCCCGCGGCCGTACTCCGCAACGAAATGCCGCGCCTTGGCGATTTGCATGAGGGCGTCGTAGCGGAAGTCGGCCAGGCCGAACAGCGCGCCCGTCGCCACCTCCAGGCCCGCCGCCAGGGCCCGCTCGTGATTGTCCATGCGCTCCCGAAACGCGCGCTTGTGCGGGCTCGCGGAGTGCCACCGGTCGTAGGCCCGCGGGTCCAATGTCTCGTCCCACTGCACGATTCCGAGCAGGCCGGCTTCCTGGAGAGCCTCGTAGGCCTCGCGCGAGAGGTGCCCGGTGCACAGCAGCGCGCCCGAGCCGGGTTCGTTCCCCAGCGCCTGAACGAGCTGGCCGACATAGCGCACGTGCCGATCCGTCGTGAATTCGGGGTCCGTGGCATACACCAGCTCCACCACACGGGCGTCGCGCTCCAGCACCGCTTCGATCTCCGCCCCCAGATCCCCGGGCGTCAGGCGTCTGCGCACCGCGGCCTGGCGGAACGCCGAGAAGTTGCAGTACGCGCAGGTGTCGATGCAGAAGCTGGAAACGTAGATCGGCGCCACGTAGCGCACGCTATTCCCCGCCGGCTTGCGCCACCGCTCCAGAACGAACCATCGCAGCATCTCGAACTGCTCCACCGCCTCCCCGGTCCGTCCGATTTCGAGAAGTTCGGCCAGCTCCGAAAGCCCCGGCAGCGCGTCGCGGCTGGCGGCCAGCAAATCCTCCAGGCGTTGCACGGAAGGACACCGCACGCGAGCCAGGATCTCGCGAACCTCGGCGCTTTTCTCGTCGAACACTGTGCTGAATGCGGGCATGAAAGACTACCACGATTATCCCTCGATCGAACATCCCGGCGCGGCCGCTCGATACGATGGACCCCCTGGAACCGAAATCGCTCTCGGGCCGCGTCGCGCTCGTCACGGGGGGCAACCGCGGCCTGGGGAAAGCCATCGCGCTATCGCTCGGCTCTGCCGGAGCAAGTCTGGCCTTGGTGGCCAGGTGCGTGGTTGATGCGCCTCGCCCGCCGGCCGCCATCCTGGCTATGGGTGAGGTCGCCGATTGGGCTGAACGGGTATCGACCTGCTAGCCGCTTTCCTCCCCAACCAAGACCGGCTGCTCACACATTTCATCTTCCGATTGCCCGTTTTTCGCATTCCACCCATTCCCAATGGCACTCCAGCAAACGGTCTAGGTTCTCTTGCCGATAGCACTCGGAAGGACTCAACGCGGCGCCTCCTCCTTGCACCTCGCGTGGACTGTCTGAGGGAAAACCAAACCTCCGCCAAAACTCGATCGAGGCCGGCAACCCATAGAGCGGGTCTTCCGGCAAGTTTTCCAGTAGTTCCTCCAGAAGAACCAGCCGCCACTTCCGCAGCTCGGTCCTTGGATCGCCTCGGTCCAACGCCGACAGCCGGCTCAAGACGTCCTCGATCGTTTGCCGGTTGCCCGTTCGTAGATCGAGCGAGAGTAATTCTGCGATGAGATCCAGCTTCATCGAATCCGAGGAGGCTGCCGACCTTTCGTCGGCGTACCTTGCGATCTCGTCGCCCAAAAGCAGTGGCGGGAACTCAGCCCAATGGCTCGGCCACGGAGAGAGCGCCCCGAGACCCTTCCAACCAACGAGGACAGTTGTACAGTTCGCGTCGAATGTGGTTCTAAGCTTGGCGAAACCGCTCATGGTCCGATTGGCATTCCGTTGCGCGTGCCACCCGGTACAAAACATTATCCCTTCCGCGGCAGCGACCAGTGCGTGTGGATGATGCGCCAGCCCCGCTCAGTGCGCCGGTAGACTTCGGTCGAGTGCCAGCGGGTCGGGACGCCCTGGTTCCAGGATTCGAAGTCGTAGCTCAGCACAGCCAGATCGCCCCAGATCTGCACTAACGGGAGCTGGAACTCGTAGCGGTCGATGTGCACCTGGCCGCGCAGGTCCTCGTAGATCCGCGCGAGCGCCTCCCGGCCGTCCACCCGGCGCTCTCGGAACGGGTCGAAGTACGTGACAGCGGGGTCGGAGATCTCCAGAAACCCGCCCGGATCCCCGCTTCCCCAGCGGTCCATGGCGGCGCGCTCGAGCGCCAGGATCGCCTCGGCCGCACTCTCTCGGGATGGCAGTTCGGACATGACTGTATACTAGCGTGATAGGAGTCGATTCCTTGCGCACCGTCGGGGCCGTCTTTCTGCCGACCGCACTAGCCGCTCTGGCGCTCGCTCAGGCGCCGCCCTCCATCCCAGCGCAGGCGCCGCCGCCCTCCGCCCCGGCGCTTGCCCAGGCGCCGCCCTCCGCCCACTGGGAAGGCGCCATGGAGGCGGCCCGCAAGGCCTACGAGCAGGGGCGCTACGAGGAGGCCGAGAAGCAACTGAAATCGGCGCTCCAGGACGCCGAGGGCTTCGAGCCGCGCGATCCTCGTCTGGCCACCACGCTGGAACAGATCATCACCGTGTACCGCACTCAGGGAAAGATGGCGCTGGCCGAGCCGCACTATCACCGCCTCCTGGGGTTTCAGGAAGGCGCTTGGGGCCCCTTGGACCTGCGCCTGGTCCCCACGCTCAACGGGCTGGGCATGGTTTACGCCGCCGGGCGCCGCTACGAGGAGGCTGAACCCATCTATCAGCGGGCCCTCTCGATTCGGGAAAAGGCTCTGGGCGATGCGCATCCCGACGTCGCCGCCAGCCTCGAGCACCTGGCGGCGCTCTATGGCGCGGCCGCCAAGTTCGACCAGGCCGCCGTGTTCTACGGCCGGGCCCTGGACATCCGCGAGAAATCGCAGGGCCCCGATCACCTCAGCGTGGCCACTACCCTGGATTCCCTGGCCGCCCTGTACCGCGACCAGGGCAAGTTCGCCCTCGCCGAGCCGCTCTACCGCCGCACGCTCTCCATCCGCGAGAAGGCCTGGGGACCCGAGCATTCCGATTTGGTCCCCACGCTCGACAGCCTGGCCTGGGCCTGCTACGGCCAGCGGAAATTCGCCGAGGCCGAGCCGCTCTACTGGCGCTCCCTGGTTATCTGGGAGAAGGCCGTTGGGGCCGACCACCCCACCGTCGCCACCGCGCTCGACAACCTGGCCGGCGTCTATGTCGCCGAGGAGGCCTTCGCCCAGGCCGAGCCGCTCTATCGCCGTGCGCTCGCCATCCGGGAGAAGGCCGCCCTCGCCAGTTTCGACAAGCTCGCCTCGCTCTACATCGACGAGAGCAGATTCCCCGAGGCCGAACAGCTCTACAAGCGCGCCCTGGCCATCGCCGAGCGCATGAACGAACCCGTCGAGCTGGGGATGGTGCTCGAGAAGTACGCCGAATTGCTCCGTTTCCTCGATCGCTACGCCGAGGCCGCCGAAGTCCAGGCCCGGGTCAAGACGATCCGCGACAAGCTGGCGGCGGAGCGGTTGGGGGAGCAAAAGCCCAAGCGCTGAGCGGCTTGGCGGCAACGCGCGATCAGAAGACATCCCTCCACAAAACCCTCCCCTCCCAGTCCAGGTACCTCAACTCGTGAGCGCTCCCAGGGTACTGGGCGTTTTCGGGGAGAGGCTGCTCGCTCAATCGGGACCCATAGGGCCAGACGCGTTCGAGTTGGTAGATAACATATTCCGACCGTTCGATGTGAACCGGATCGATGGAACCCGCTGGAGGGCGGCCCCTGCCGTGGTAGTACCGCCCCTCGTATTCGACGTGGATACGCCACGCCCCGCTAGCCTCCGGCTCTACGAAGTCGGAAAAGACGAAATCATCGCCCATCATATTCTGCAACCTCACCGTCATGGTTCCCAGCCGATGCGCGTGGAAGTGCGTCCACAAAAACTCCCGAATCGTGCTGCGGATGCGCTCCGTGTTGCCAGATTGATGCCACGTCATGGCCCTCGTCACATCGAATGGGCCGAGGACGTCGTAGGCCCGCAAATCCCGAGTCCTTTTCGGGGCGGGAGCCGCCGTCTGCGGAACCGCGCTAATCGCGGAAACCACTTCTCTGGCCGCCTCGCGCTGCGGCTTGGACGCCCAAGCCGGAATCCCCCCAAAACCGCAGAACCCATGCTTGCCGCAGATCCAAATCTCGGAGACCAGTGGCACGCGGTGCGCCAGCGGTGCCTGCGCATGAGTGAAGACCACCAGCTCGTAAGGATCTTCCAGCGCACTCAACCGCCTTTCGAGCCTGTCCGTTGGTATCGCGGAGACAGTCGCGGGGCGATCCTGGATGATCGTTGGTTTGGAACCCCCGAGCTCCTTTATCGTGGCGTTGACGTCCCGGCCCAGGTCCGTACTCGTATCGACGAGCACCGCGATTCGAACGCCGGTCTCGCGATGGTGGCAAGCGGCACATAGGAACGCCGCACCTAAAAACGCCCAACTTCGGAGCTTCCACATTTGCGTCTACCCCGACAAACTGTACCGCAACCAGAATCAGTCGCCCGCAATGTTCCGTATCGCGTAACCGTCCCGGCTCAAGAGCTCCAACACGTACACCCGCCCGGGATACTCGCCATCTTCGGGCAGCAACGCACCCTGAAACGGCGTCCCCGTCGCGCCGGTACGTTTCAGCTTGTACGCGTCTTCCTCCCACCTTTCGAGGTCAACCACCTTCGCGCGCGCTCCCGCGCCAAACCTTTCGTAGCATGTCACCTCGACGTAGATATGGACACGCCACGTCCCGTTTTCGTCCGGCTCAATGAAAAAAGACTCCACGTGCGCCTGGTCGCCCTCCGGGTTGTATCCGGTCGCCTTCATGGTTCCCAGCCGGTGCGCGTGGAAGTGGTCCCACAGGAACTCTCGCACGACACGGCTCATGGGTTCCTCCTTGCCGGGCGCAAGGTAGACGTTGGGTATCCGATCGAACGGGCCGGCGACATCGTACGCCCGTAGTTCCCGGACCTGCTTCTGGACGAGTGGCGCCCTCGGCGGGGTCCTGGCGCACCCAACCACCAGTGCGATCGCCAGGACCAGCAGAGCGCTTGCTCTCCGCTTGGGCTGAAACGGTGGAACTCGACTCATGATTGACGCCTACAGGCATCGCCGGACGGGCCCGGGCCACTCACACTCCTGTCCAGTGTACTCCAGGCGGCCAACTCTTGATCCTCCGAGTTGCAGTTCTCGTTTCGAGAGAGTCGCGTTCCGGCCTCTTCCGCCGGCGAACCCCCGCGCATGCGTAGAATAAACGGTAGTGCGCCGGCCATCGCTGGTTCTCTCCGCGTCGATCTTTCTGGCCCTGCTGGCCGCCCGCCTTTGCTACCTCCACGTGCTGTGGGTGGACGAGGCCTATCCCCTGGCCGCCGCCGCCCGCTTGCTGCGCGGCGACGTTCTCTATCGCGACGTCTGGTTCGACAAGCCCCCGCTCTACGCCTGGGTCTATCTGTTATGGGGAGCGCAGACGGGCTGGCTGCTGCGCCTGGCGGACGCCCTCTTCGCCACGCTATGCTGCCTTCTCGCCGGGCTCGCCGCGCGCCGTTTGTTCGGGCCTTGGGAAGGCCGCGCCGCCCAGTTGCTGCTGGCCTTCTTCCTGATCTTTGGCCTTCCCTCCGCCACCGTTCCGCTGGCGCCGGACCTGCTCGTGGTTCCCTTGGCCCTGGGTGGCGTGCTGGCGGCGGAGACGGGCAACGGCTTCCTGGCGGGTCTCGCGGCCGGTGTCGCGGTGTTCGCCAGCGCCAAGGGACTCCTGCTGCTTCCGGTGATCGCCGTTTGGAAGCCCCGCGCCTGTTGGCGTGTGCTGGCCGGATTCGGCGCTGCGGTCCTGGCCGGCGCCGGATGCCTGCTCGCCCAGGGAGCGCTCCGCGATTTCATCGAACAGGTCTGGAGCTGGGGATTCCTATACTCTCGCGACACTTTCTTCGATCACCCAGTTGCCGAGGGTCTGCGGCGCACGCTGAACTGGGCGGGATTTCACGCGGCGCTGGTCGCCGGAGCGGCCGTCTATTGGTGGCGCACCAGGGACCGGAAGGCCTTTCTAATGGCCTTCTGGCTGCTCACCGCCTTGGCCAGCGTCGCGGCCGGCTGGCGCTTCTTTCCGCGCTACTACTTCGCGATTCTGCCGGTCCTGGTGCTCGCCGCGGCTCGCGGATTCGCCCTGCTTCCCCGGCGCGCCAGGGTCCTGGTCCTCGTCGCCGCCTTGTGTGTTCCGGCGGTTCGTTTTGGCTCCCGCCACGCCATCCAAGCCGCGGACTTGCTCCTCCGGCGACCATCCGAGTGGCGGGACCTCGCCATGTTCGACGATTGCCGCGACGCCGCCTCCATCCTGGCACGCTCCGCCCGCCCCGGCGATACGCTCTTCGTCTGGGGTTACCGGCCCGAGCTCAACGTCCTGGCCGGCCTGCCCGCCGCCACACGGTTTCTGGACTCCCAGCCGTTGACCGGCGTGCTGGCCGACCGGCACCTCTCGATCAGCCTTCCGACCGCCTCCTGCCTGGCGGAAGCCAACCGCAGGCAACTCGCCGCCTCGAAACCGACTTTTGTCGTGGATGGCCTCGGCCCCTACAATCCCACCCTCGCCATCGGCCAGTTTCCCGACCTCCGCGCCTGGTTCGCCAATTACGAGCTGATCGCCGAAACCCCGGGCTCGCGCATCTACAAACGGTCCGCGACTCCGCGCGCATGGTAGTATCGGATCGGTATGGCAACCCGCGGAAAGACTTCCGTCGCCAGAGTGGGGCGGCTCAGCGAACACGAGCGGTTGAGCCTCCTGAGCGCCTTCGATGCTCTGGTCCCGCGGATTCCCGCGCGCGACGTACGCGAAGTCGAGCGCGAGGCCCGCTCAGTCCGCCGCAACCGCCGTTTGGCCGGCCGCCCGCCCGCCTGACGGCGCGCTCCTCTCAGCCGCCGCTTCCCCTCGGGCTTAAACTAGAAGAACCCGCACGCGCTCAGACTTTTTCGGCGCTGCGGGCGTCTTTGAACAAGGAGCCAGAGTTGATCTTTCGGGAGGTCGAGGACCGCGACCTGGTCGCCAAGGCTCGCCGGGGAGACGTCGAGGCTTTCAACCTGCTCGTCTCCCGGTGGGAGAAGCGCGTCTTCAACTACCTGTTGCGGCTGGCCCGCAACCGAGAGGACGCTCTGGACCTGTCGCAGGAGGTCTTCCTGAAGGCCTATCAGAATCTCGGCAAGATCGAGGACGCCGGGCGGTTTGGCTCCTGGTTGTTCCGGATCGCCCATAACGAGGCATTTTCGCTGCTGCGCAAGCGCAAGCCGGAAGCGGATGCGCCGGAGGCCGAAATCGACGCCCGCCCCCGCCACAGTTTTCCCATCGAGCTGTCGCTGGCCGTCGAAAACGCCCTGGCGCGTCTGGCCGCCGACCAGCGCGAGGCCGTGATTCTGAAGATCTACCAGGGATTCAAGTTCGAGGAAATGGCCGAAGTTCTCTCCTGTCCTGTCTCCACGGTGAAGTCGCGGTTGTACACAGCCCTCGACCTCCTGAAAGACACTCTGGCTCCAATTCAAACGCGAGGTGTGCAATGACCTGCTCGCCTTATGATCCGAAGGATTTCCTGTTCGGGGAACTCTCCGCCGCCCAAGGCCGCGAGATCGAGGAGCACTTGCAAAGCTGCCCCGAGTGCCGGGAGGAGTTCGAGCGGCTGAGGCTCACCCAAACGGCGCTCCATTCGCTACGCGAGGAAGAGCCTCCGCGGCGCATCGCTTTCGTCTCCGACCGGGTGTTCGAGCCGCGCTGGTGGAGCAAGCTCTGGCAATCCGGTCCGCGGCTGGGCTTTGCTTCGGCGGCCATGCTGGCCGCGGCCATCCTGATCCACGGCTTCGCCCGGCCCGTTTCCATAGGTCCGCCCCCGCCCGATACGGCCGCCATCGAAGCGCGGATCGGCGCCGAGGTGGCCCGCCGGATCGAGCCGGCGGTGCGGGCGGCGGTGGCCGAAAGCGAAGCCCGCCAGGCCAGGAAGACCGAGGAGTTGGTCGCGGCGGCGCGCAAGAACTTCGAGCTGCAGCGGGATGCCGACCACGTAGCCATCGCCGAGACGCTGACCCTGCTCCAGAAGAAGTACATGGTGCAAGTGGCGAGCGCGGACTGGGGAACCCGCCCATGAACGCCCGCCTGCCGCTCGTCGCGCTGGCGGCCGTGCTGGCGTTCCCCGCCTCCCAACCGCCGCGGCCACCTGTTACGCGCGCCGCCTTCGCCAGCGTCGAAAAGAATCTCGACCGCAAGATCGTCGCCTTGAACGTCAGCGACCCCTTCGAAATGCTGGGCACCGTGCGCGGCGTCTATCTTCAGGGCTACGGCGCGGTCTTCACCACCGAGTTGAGCCTGGTGGTTACCATAGTCTCCCCGTTTATGCCCGATCTGACTCCGGCCGACATCCGGAAACTGCACCAGAAGAAGCTGGCCAAGCTGGGCGCCTTGAGGCAATTCATGCGCCAGATGCTGATCGAGGCAGCCGCCGACCTGGACGCCGTTCCCGCCAATGAACAGATCGTCTTTGGCGTTACCCTCTTCAACCGCTCCTTCGAAATCAAGGACGGCCTGCCCGGCCAGGTGGTCATGCAGGCGCCCCGCCGGGCCCTGCTCGATTACAAGGCCGGCCGCATCAAGAGCTCGGCGCTGGACGCCGTCATACGGACTCAGGAACTCTAAACCATGCGCCTCGGGGAAATGCTCATTGCACGGCGGTTGATCGAGCCGGACGACCTCGATCGGGCGCTGGAGATCCAGAAGGAGCGCGACGAGAAGATCGGCAAGATCCTGGTGGATCTGGGTTTCCTCGCCACCAAGGACCTGCTGAGCGCGCTCTCCGAGCAACTCGGCGTGCCGCTGGCCACTCTCGACGGTTCCCCGCCGGCCACTCCGGAGACCGAGGGTCTGGCCGTGCGCTTTATGCGCCAGTGCCGGTTCCTGCCCATGGCGGTCCGCGACTCCACGCTCACTATCGCCATGGCCGATCCGCTGGATTTCGAGACCATCGCGGCGGTGCGCGGCTTCACCGGCCTCTCCATCGAGACGGCGCTGGCTTCCGAGCAGGAGATCCTGGATTCCATCGATCGCAACTACGGCCAGGCGGAGAAAGAAGAAACCGGCCTGGAAGCGCGCGAGGGAATCGCCGACGAGGACCTGGAGCACCTGCGCGACATGGCCTCCGAGGCGCCCGTGATCCGCCTGGTGAACTCCACCATCGCCCAGGCCATCGAGAAGCGGGCCAGCGACATCCACATCGAGCCTTTCGAGAAGGAATTCCGCGTCCGCTTCCGCGTCGACGGCGTGCTCTATAACCAGGAACCGCCGCCGCGAGAGTTGAAGGCGGCCATCATTTCGCGGGTCAAGCTGATGGCCAAGCTGAACATCGCCGAGCGGCGCCTGCCCCAGGACGGACGCATCAAGATCAAGGTGATGGGCCGGGAGGTCGATCTGCGCGTCTCCACTCTGCCCACTCTCTACGGGGAAAGCGTGGTCATGCGGTTGCTCGACCGCTCGGCGGGCGATTTCTACGATCTCCGGAAGCTGGGCTTCGACGAGTATATGCTGGAGCGCATGGAGCACTACACCTCCCTGCCGCACGGCATCTTCCTGGTGACCGGGCCGACCGGCAGCGGCAAGTCCACCACGCTCTATTCGGCGCTCAAGCGCATCAACCAGCCCGACAAGAAGATCATCACCATCGAGGACCCCGTGGAGTACCAGATGGACGGGATCAACCAGATCCACGTCAATCCGCAGATCGGGCTGACCTTCGCGAGCGGCCTGCGCCACATTGTCCGCCAGGACCCGGACGTCATCATGGTGGGCGAGATCCGCGACCGCGAAACCGCCGACGTGGCCATCCGGGCCGCGCTGACCGGGCACTTCGTCTTCTCGACCCTGCACACCAACGACGCCCCCAGCGCCGTCACCCGCCTCATCGACATGGGCGTCGAGGAGTATCTGATCAGCTCCACCGTGGTGGCCATTCTGGCGCAGCGCCTGGTGCGCGTCATCTGCCCGCACTGCCGGGTCGAGGCGGCGCCCGTGCGCACCCCCGACGGGCAAATCGTGAAATCTTTCCGCGGCGCCGGCTGCGAGCGCTGCTTCAACTCGGGATTCAGCGGCCGCGTGGGCATCTTCGAGCTGATGGAAATGAACGACGAGCTGCGCACCCTGATTCTGGCCAAGGCCGACGCCATGCAGCTCACGGCGGCCGCCCGGCGCAACGGCATGCGCAACCTGCGCGAGGACGGCTGGATGAAGGTGCCGCAAGGGTTGACCACCGCTCAGGAAGTGCTGCGTGTGACCCAGGAACTCTGATGACCACCTTCTTCTTCAGAGCGGTCGCCTCGGATGGGAAGGTGCGGACCGGTTCCCTGAGCGCGGACACCGAGAAAGCCGTGGCGCGCGAATTGCGCAACCAGGGGCTGATTCCGATCTATGTGGGTGTGCAGCCCAAGAAGTCCTTCGCGCTGAAGCTGCCCGCCTTCACGCACGGCCGGCGCCGGGACGTGCTCTTCTTCACCCAGGAGCTATCCACGCTGCTCAACGCCGGGGTGCCCCTGGACCGCGCGCTCTCCATCACCGGCGAGCTGACCGAGCACGCCAGCTTCCGCTTCGTCGTGCTGGACGTGCTGAGGGTGCTCAAGGGCGGCCGCTCGCTGGCCGACTCTCTGGCCACGCATCCCGATCATTTCCCCACGCTCTACGTGAACATCGTCCGCGCCGGCGAGGCCAGTGGCGCTCTGGGCGCGGTCTTCGAACGGCTCACGCAGTTCGAGCGCACGCGCGACGACCTGCGCGGCTACCTGATCTCCTCCATGATTTACCCGGGGCTGTTGGTGGCGGTCGGCCTGTGTTCCATCCTGGTGCTCATGAATTTCGTGGTCCCCCGCTTCGCCCAGGTCTTCGAGGAATCGCGCATGCGCATGCCGCTGCCCACCCAGATCCTGATCGAGACCAGCCGCATCGTCAAAACGTATGGCTGGATGGCGATCGCGGCGCTGGTGGCCGCGGTAGCCGGTCTGCGCGCCTACATCCGGACTGTGCCGGGCAGGCTGTGGTGGGATTCCTTCCGGCTGCGGCTTCCCTTGCTCGGAGATGCGCTTCGCAAGGCCGAAACCTCGCGTTTTGCGCGCGCCATGGAAACGCTGGTGGCCAACAGCGTGCCTCTGGTGCAATCGCTGGGGATCGCCGGAGCCATTCTGAACAACCGCAAGATCGCCGCGTCGCTGGACGCCGTGGCGCAGGGCGTCAAGCGCGGCGAGGGTCTGGCCGGACCGCTCCGGCGCAGCGGCCAATTCCCCCCTCTGGCCGCCCACCTCTTGAGCGTGGGCGAGGAGACGGGGCGCCTGGACCAGATGTTCGCCCGCATGGCGGACATCTACGAAAGCGATACCCGCGCCGCCATCCGCCGGTTCACCTCGCTGTTCGAGCCGATGGTGATCCTGGTGATGGGTATCTTCATTGGGGCGCTGATTCTAAGCATGTTGCTGGCGATCACCAGCATCAACGAGGTGGCAGTGTGAGCACAACCAAACGTAGATGGGCCGCCCAAGCGGGCGTGACCCTGATCGAGATGCTGGTGGTGGTCACCATCATCGCGCTGTTCGCCGGCTTGGTGGGGCTGAGAATGTGGAAGCAGGCCGACAAGGCCAAGATTACGGCCGCCCGCACACAGATTGGCATCCTGATGGGCGCGCTGAACATGTATAAGATGGACACCGGCGTTTTTCCGACCACCGAGCAGGGCTTGCAGGCTCTCCGCGCGGCGCCGGCCGGCGTCAATAACTGGCAAGGTCCCTACCTGGAGCGCGACGTACCGAACGATCCCTGGCAGAACCCGTACGTCTACCATTACCCGAGCGAGCAGGGCGATGAGCCCGAAATCATCTCCTATGGCTCGGACGGCCAACCCGGTGGAGAGGGGTCCGCTGCCGACATCGTGAGCTGGAAGAGCCAGTGAAGAACCGCCGCGGGGTGACGCTGCTCGAGATGCTGATCGTGGTCGCCCTGATCGGGCTGCTGGCCGGCATCACTTTTCCCGCCGTGACTTCGGGGATCGAATCGCTGCGGCTCTCCTCGGCTACCTCCTCGGTGGTGGGAGCGTTCAACGAGGCGCTGATTCGCGCCGACCGCCGCCAGCAGGTCGTCGAGGTGGCGATCTCGAGCCGCGAAAGGACGCTGTGGCTGCATTCCAGCCAGCCCGGATTCGAGAAGCGCGTCGTGCTGCCGCCGGGCATCGCCATCCTCTCGATCCAGCCCGAACCGTTGCAGCCGGGGGAAGGCCTGCGGCGATTCCTCCTGTACCCCGGCGGGGCCGTGCCGAAGATCGAGATAGTGATCGCCAATGCCAAAAACGCTCGCCGCGCGGTGCGCCTCGACCCCATCACCGGCGTGGCCACCGTCCAGCGGTTGGAGCCGTGATGAGGATGAGCAAGCCCACGGAGTTGCGCGGTGGATGATCCCATAAGCACTGTCGCGACAGTACTCGCGGTGCTGCTGGCATTGGTGCTGCTGGCGCTGCTTCTCCGAGCGTGGGGCATTCGCCGGTTTCGCCTGGCGGTCACGGTGCAACACGAGGCCTATCGAAGGGGGGACTATGAGGGCCAATTGCAGGCCGCGGAGGCTCTCAAGAAGTCGGTGCCACCAGCAGCGCACCTCTACTTTCGCAGCGCGGCTTTCTTTGAACTAGGCCGACTGAAGGAAGCAGAGGACTGCCTGACCCAAAGTTGCGCGATGGAGTACAACTCGTACAGCATGGCGCTCTATAAGGACGAACTGGGACAGGTCCTGACGGAACTGGGGCGGTACGAGGAGGCGATTACTTGTTTCGCGGGTGGTATCCCGCACTGGCCTCGGCGCGGTGGCTGTTATCGGGGGATTGCGGCGGCTCTCCTGCGCCAAGGAGGGCACGAAGCCGAGGCGCTTAGATGGGCCCGTCTGGCCGCGGCACTCGACAAGATACATGAAGCGACCCGGCCTGGGGTTCACGATCTCGATTCTTGCGAGGCACGCACTTGGAACCTTGGACAGTCGCGGGCAATTCTGGCTTGGGCTGAGGCCGAGAATTCGGGAGACGCCGAAGAAGTGGAGTGGTCGCTCGCCAAAGCTTTCACGCTCTGCCCGGAGACCGCAGTGCCTGTCGGCGCCCAAGTGCGCTATCACGCGGGCCGCGCCTACTCGGCTCTTGGCGACGCCGAGGAGAGCGCGAGCCAGTTCGAGCGCGCGGCGAGCCTGGACCCCCACGGCAACTACGGGCGGCTTGCGAAGGCGGCGCTGCCATGAGGCGCTTCGCCGTGGCCGGGCTCACCCCTTGCGCGTCGATAACACGTGAGCGCGGATTCACGCTGCTCGAGATGCTGGTGGCCACCCTGATCATGGGCATCGCGGTGGTCTCCCTGCTGGCCAGCATCTCCGGGTCGTTGCGCAACGCCGGGCGCCTCACCGACTACGACCGCGCCGCTCTTCTGGCCCGGCAAAAAATGGACGATCTGCTGCTCGACCAGAGTTTGCCCCGCATGGCGCCCCTCGAGGGCCAGTTCGATCCCCAGGTCACCGGCGGAGTGGAGGCCGGCTGGCGCGCCCAGATCGCGTCCTTCGAGGCGCCCCCCGAGCCCAAGCCCGGCGCTTTCATCCTGGAGCGCGTCGAGCTCGAGATCTGGTGGATGAGCGGCGGCCGGCGGCATACCTTGGCCCTGGAAGGATTCCGGCAGTCCAGGCTGGTGGCGCAATGAACGCCCCCGCACGCTGGCGTTTGGGAGGCCGGGACGGCGTCACGCTGATCGAGCTTCTGATCGCCATCTCGCTCCTCAGCCTGCTTTCGGTTGGCATGCTGATGGCCCTGCGCGTGGGCCTGAGCGCGCTCGACAAGGCCAATTCGAAGCTGATCGCGAACCGCCGGGCGGCCAGCGTGCAGCAGATCCTGGCCAGTCAGATCGCGGGCTTGATGCCGGTATTCGCGGACTGTCCGTCGAACCAACCCGATGGGCGGCCGATACGAGTGCCGTTCTTCGAAGGCCAGCCGCAGGCCATGCGTTTCGTTTCCACCTATTCGTTGCAGGAGGCGGCGCGCGGCTATCCCCGCATTCTCGAGTTCCAAACCATCCCGGGCGACCCGAGCGTCGGCGGCTTCCGTTTGATCGTCAACGAATCGCTGTATAGCGGTCCGCTCTCGGTGGGGGCCAGTTGCCTGGGGTTGTTCGCCGACCCCAACCTGGGTAACGCCGTCCTGCCCCAGTACCGGCCCATCGAGGCCGGGCCGAACTCTTTCGTGCTGGCCGATCGCCTCGCGTTTTGCCGAATCTCGTACAAGGAGCGGCTGCCGCCGCAGGCGCCGGAGAGCTGGTTGACGGAATGGCGGCGGCCCAGATTGCCCGCCGCGGTGCGGGTGGAGATGGCGCCGCTGGTCGCCGATCCGTCGCGGGCGCCGCTGGCCGGCGTGACCGTCCCCATCTACGTCAGTAGGATGCCGAATGTCAGGTACACGGACAGCTTCAACTAGCCCCCCGCGGCGGCCCACTTCCGGAAGCGCGCTGCTGGCGGTGCTATGGCTCTCGGCGGCGCTCTCGGCGATCGCCTTTTCGCTGGCTGTTACGGTGCGCGGCGAAGCCGAGCGCAGCAGCGCCGCCCTCGAATCGGTGCGCACCCACTTCCTGGCCACGGGCGCTCTCCAGCGGGCGCTGCTCTACATGAACTGGGGACGCTCCTACTTCGGCCCGGACGGCCAATCCCTCTACTACACCTGGGGGCAGCCGGGGCTCAGTTTCGATTTTCCAACCGGCAGCGCCGAGGTCCTCATCACGCCCGAATCCTCCAAACTGAACGTGAACCTGGCGACCCCGGAGGAGCTCTACAGCCTGCTGGTTTCGCTCGGCGCGGAACCGGAGCGGGCCCAGGCGATCGCCCAGGGCATTCTGGAATGGCGAACCCCCATAGCCAGCGCCCTTCCGGACGCTTCCGAGCAGCTTTCTTTGGCGCTCGCACCGTCTTTTCCGCCCCGCCATGCGTCCTTGGAAGAGATTGAGGAACTGCTGCTGATCAACGGCATGACTCCGGACTTGTTCTACGGAAGTTTCGGGCGCGATGGCCAAGGACGGCTGGCGACGAGCCCCGGCCTGCGCGACTCCCTGACCACCTACGGCGCCGGTGGGGCGCTGGACGTGAACACGGCCCAGCCGGCCGCCTTGAACGCGGTCGGAGTGAGCCCGGATGCCATCGCGCTGATCCTCCAGCGGCGCAGTGTGGCGCCGTTTCGCAAGCCCGAAGAGCTGGCCGCTTTGTTCCAGGGCGCGCCCTTCTACAGCCGCCTGCGCATCGGCGGCAACGCCATTTACACCTTGCGCGCGACGGCCCGTCTGAGGCTTCCCAGCGGAGCGCTCTCCCCGGATCGCCGGTCGGTGGCGGCCATGGTGAAGTTCATGGGCCGGGGCTTCGACGACGTCTATCACGTCCTGCGCTGGTACGACAACGTGTGGGTGCAATGAGGTTGGATCTTCCAGGTTTCCGCAAGTGGCTGGCCATCGGCACTGGCGCCGGCATACAGATGGGCGAACTTGACCTGTCGGTGGCCGTGGTGCGGGTTCGCCCTACCGGCTCCGAGGTCCTGGGAGCCACCACCATCCAGCGCTTTCGCGAGCGGAAGGCCGCCGATTGGGGCGCCGAATACACCGATTTTCTCAAGCGCTTGGGAGCCAGCTACCTTTCGGCCACGGTGCTGCTGCCGCGGCGCGATCTCATTGTGCGGCAATTGGCGCTGGGCGGCGTCGCCAACCGCGACCTGACCGCCGCCATCCAGTTCCAGCTCGATGCGCTGCATCCTTACGGGGAGGACGAGGCCGCTCACTCCTGGTGCCGGCTGGGCCGCAGCGGCGCGGTGCTGATCGCCATCCTCCGCCGCGAGGTCCTCGAGCGCTACATCGCCCTGTTTGACGAGGCCGGCATCAAGGTCGCCGGGTTCACTTTCGCGGCTGCCGCGGTGCACTCCGGCGTGCGGCTGCTGGGCGCCCCGCCGCGGGCCGGTTTTGTGGCCTTGGCGGAATGCGAAGGGGCCCTCGAGATCTACGGCGAGAGCGAGGCCAAGCCCTTCTTTTCAGCCGCTTTCGAGTTGCCGGGCGACGACGCCCCGGCGCTGGCCGCCGCCGAGTTGAGACTGCCCGCCGAAGTTCGACCCATGCAGTTGTCCGCCCTGCTGCCGCCTCCCCACCCGGCCCCGGCCGATTACGATGCATCCCGCGGCACTATGGCCTATGCGGCCGCCCTCGCCTCCGCCTGTCCCCGCCTGGCCCTGCCCCTGAATCTGCTGCCCCCGGAGCACCGGGTTTCGGCCTCCCGTGCCATGTTTGTGCCCACCGCCATCCTGGCGTTTCTTCTGCTGCTGGTCCTGGTGGCGATGGCCTCCATCACGCCTCTCGAGGATCGGAAGTTCCTGGCGGCGCTGGAGCGTGAAATCTCCCGCTTCGAGCCGCAGGCCAGGAAGGCCGCGACGCTCAAGAGCGCCATCGAGGAGACCCGCGCGCGCGCCAGACTGCTGGACGATTTCCGCCGGCGTTCCAAGGCCGACCTGGATGTGCTCTCCGATCTGACCAAACTGCTGCCACCGCCCGCCTGGGTGAACTCGTTGGAACTCAATCGCAGTTCCGTGGTGCTGAGTGGGCAGGCCGAGCAGGCCGCGCCGTTGCTTAAGCTGCTCGACGGCGCGCCGCAGTTCCAGGGCTCCGAATTCACCGTGCCTCTGGCGCACGTTGGCAAGAGCGAGGTCTTCCGCATCCGCACGCAGCGCAAAGAGGTGGCCAAGTGAAGCTCGGCGAGCGGGACAAGCGGGCCCTGGCGGCGCTGGCGGTGGCCGGCGTGGCGGCGCTCGTCGTCTACGCCCTTTCCGGCGCCAGTGCGACCTCTCAGGTGGCGGGCGCGGCCGATTCCATTCCCGGCGCGGAAAGACGCCTGGCGCGCGCCCGGCGGCTGGCGGCCGGCGTCCCCGGGCAGGAACAGGTGCTCAAGCAGGTTTCCGTCGAACTGGCCGACCGCGAGAAAGGCGTGATCCAGGCGGACACCGCGGCCCAGGCCCAGGCCCAATTGCTGAATATCGTCAAGCGGGTGGCCTCCAGCCAGGGCCCGCCGATCGATTTTGGCACCGTCGAGTTGGGCCAGCAGGTCGCTCGGCTGGGCGAGGATTACGGCGAGGTGCAGATCAGCATGCCCTTCACCTGCCACCTGGACGAGTTGTTGAACTTCCTGGCCGACCTCACCGGCCAGCCGGAAGCGCTGGCCACCACCGATCTGCGCATCTCCGCCGGGGATGCCAAACAGAAGACCGTGACGGTGCGCCTGACGGTCGCGGGCATCGTTCCCAAGCGCTTGGTGCCGCAGAAGAAGGCTCGGTTTTGAGTATGCGGAAGAAGCTGCTGCTGTTGGATATTCTCCTGGTCGCCCTGGTGGTTGTGCTGGGGGCGCGCGTGCGCGAGACCTGGCTGGAGGCCCGCCACAGGGAGAGCGTCGCGCTGGGGCAGCCGCTGGCGCCGTTGCCGCCTCCGCATTACCCGCCGCTCGCCCCGGTCGAGCCTCTGCGCGCCGTCTCCTACGCCGATGTCGCTCAGCAGATGCTGTTCAGCGCCGACCGCAACCCCACCGTCATCGTCGAGGTCAAGGCCCCTCCCAAGATGCCCCATTTGCCGGTGTTCTTCGGGCTCTTCATCCTGGGCGGCGAGCCCACCGCGATCCTGGCGGAGAATTCCGGCGCGAAGCACCAGGAAATTGGGATCGGACAGAAAATCGGCGAGTTTACGCTGCTGAGCATCGACCGCGAACGGATTGTTCTGGAGTGGATGGACGAGAAGGTGACCAAGAAGCTCGAGGATCTGGTGCCCGCCGTTTCGCCGGACTCCAATGCGTCTGCGCCGCGAACGCCGACCGCGCCGCCCCCACAGGCTACGACCACCCAGACCATCGCGCCCTCCGTTCCGGCCGCCCCGAGCTTCGATCTGGGCGGCGGCCACCGCGCCTGCGCGCAAGGGGATGTTTCGGGGGCCGGCGCCGTGGTCAACGGTCTCCGCAAGGTGATTCGGGACGGTCCGTTTGGACCGATCTGCGAGTGGGTGCCGGCTAACTAGCCGCCGGACCCGCAAGGAAGAGGAGTAGGTTATGACGAGACTTCGATTCGCATTGCTTGTTCTGCCGTGCATGTGGCTGATGGCCGGCGATCAGAAGGCAGCCGACCAGGCGCCCGGCGATCAGAAGGCCGGCCCTCAGAAGGCCGGCGGTCAGAAGGCTTGCTGTCAGAATGCCGGCGGCCAGAACGCCGGCGGCCAGAACGCTGTCGGTCAGAACGCTGGCGACCCGAAGGCCGGCGATCCGCCGCCCAGTTCGGCGATCACTGTGGTCGACAACTTCCCCGACCCGGCGGGCCTGCCGGCCGGCGCCGTCAAGATCGGACCCTACCGCTGGCGCTATACCGATGCGCAGGGCAAGGTCTGGATGTATCGCGACACCCCATTCGGACTCACTAGGGTCCCGGATCAGAAGCCGCCCGAAGAGGTGGCGCCGCCCAACTGGAAGGCGGTTCGGATTGGCGACCAGATCCAGTTCGAGCGCCCCACCCCCTTCGGCGGCATGCGCTGGACCAAGAAAGAGGACCAGCTCGACAGCCTCGAACGCAAGGTCTGGGAGCGCGACCGCCCTAAGAGCGAGCCGGCCGCCCAGCCCGCTGCCACCACTGTTCCCGCCAAGGAGTAAATGCGCATGAAATCCTGGATTGTCTTGATCTTAGCCGGTATGTTGCCGACCCTGGCCTGGGGCCAGAAAGCGGCCATGCAGGGCGATAGCGGCGCCGGGTACAAGGCCATGCCGCAGCAGTCCCAGCCGCAGCCTTCCCAGGGTGCGCCTTCCGCCGCTCCCGCGACCCCGCGTAGCACGGTCGAGGCGCAGCTTTCCTCCGAGATGCCCGTTCTCAACATCCAGAACGCCTCGCTGACCGAAGTGATCGACATCCTGGCCCGCAGTTTGAAAATCAATTACATCCTCGACCCGCGCGTCAAGGGCGGCGTGACCCTCCAAACCTACGGCGAGATCAAGCCGGTCAATCCCCGCGCCATGCTAGAGACCATCCTGCGCATTAACGGCGCCGCCATGGTGCAGGTGGGCGACATCTACCGCATCGTCCCCATGGGCGTTTCCGTGTCGCAGTTGCCGCTCAGCCCGCAGGTGGATGCCAAAACCTTCCCGGACGACGAACGGATCATGCTAAACCTCGTTTTCCTCAAGTACTCCACCGCCGGGGAGCTGTCCAAGCTCTTGCAGCCCTTCCTGGGAGAGGGCGCGCAGATGACCGTCTACGAGCCGGCCAATCTGTTGATGCTGCTCGACAACAGCCGGAACATGCGGCGGACCATGGAGCTGATCGCCCTCTTCGACAGCGACACGCTGGCCGGCCAGCGGGTACGGCTGTTCGAGGTTAAGCACAGCCGGCCCAGGGACATCGCCAAGGAATTGGAGACGGTACTGCAGTCCATTTCCCTCGGCGACAAGGCCGGCGTCGTGAAGTTCCTGGCCGTCGACAGAATCAACACCGTGGTGGCCATCGCCTCCAATCCGGGCGCTTTCAAGCAGGTCGAGGAATGGCTGAAGAAGCTCGACATCCCGCAGAAGGCCACCGCTG
>Ga0326727_10008219_pt1 | contig 26700 bp, 24 predicted proteins | sample MB2enrmetagenome_FD_207643 | JGI IMG/M metagenome (GOLD analysis project Ga0326727, IMG submission 207643) | Lab enriched peat soil microbial communities from McLean, Ithaca, NY, United States - MB29MY | ecosystem: Environmental > Terrestrial > Soil > Wetlands > Peat | place: USA: New York...
CTCCGCCTGTGGATTGAACTGGGCATCGATGAAATCCACGAGCTCGGAAACCGCGACGTCACGCTGCCCGCGTTCTCCTACGGCTGAGAGAAACTCGGCAAACGGCATCTGTTTTTGATAATGCTCCTGCATGCCGGTTCCCAAAACGACCAGATCAAGGGAGTCCAAGCCGAGTTCGCTGAAGAGCAGAGTGGCAGGCCCCACAGGCTCGGAATAGTCCCAATCCTTTGACAGTTCGTTCAACGATTCCAGTACATAGTCCAGGATTTCCTGGCGGCTTTGCGTCATTCGTTTTCCTTAAGCGGATGCGGATCGTGCCTTGTTCATTGGGGTAAACGATCGGGGCCACAAGTCAAATCTACGTGTGACATCCCTTGTTCGACATCCAAAAGCTCTGGCTTTCCGGTCCGGTGTTCAAAACAGGGGAATACCAAATCCTGGAAGGGCGGTAGAACGTTTATGGTAAGCCGCAAAGGTCAGTGGTGTCAATGTTTGCCGGTTCCCAGTACCGCCTAAATCAGGATAAGAATTCTGTAATATTGGCGACGGGATTAGGCCGCGCGTACTGGTTGTCATCGGCTGCGGATGGGTGCTAAAATGAACGTCTCACCTCGCTCCATCAGACAACACATCGGAATGTCAAATAAGCCGAATATTATTTTGATTAGTGCGGATTCTCTGCGCGCCAACCATCTGGGCTGCTACGGCTACGGACGCGAGACCAGTCCCCAGATTGACCGGATGGCGGAGCAGGGGGTTCTGGCGGAGCAGATGTTTTGCCCGGTGATTCCCACCCAGCCTTCGCATACAACTTTGTTTACGGGGCAAAGTCCGCTGCGCCACGGCGTTGTAGCGCATGGCGGCAAGGCAAAACTGGCAAGGACGGCGCCGTTTCTGCCCGAGATTCTTCATGAAGATGGCTACGCGACCTGTGCGGTGGACACTCTGTTTCGCGAGCGCATGTGGTTTGCGCGCGGTTACGAATACATTTTCGACCCTAGTATCAATCACGTTTTCTATGCGAATGTGACTCAGGAAGAGCTCAATGACAGGGCCATTCGCTGGATCAAGAACTTCGCCAATGAAGATCCGTTTTTCGTATTCATTCACTACTGGGACGCGCACTATCCCTATGTACCTCCCAAGAAGTACCGGGAGACCTTTTATCCCGGCGGCACGCCGGTTGACCCGGGCAATCACGCGCTGGACGGATGGTGGAAGCACCCGATTGGCGCCATGGCTAAGGACACCTGGCTGCGCACTAAGAAGGGATTGATTACGGATCCAAATTACGTTACCGGACTTTATGACGGTGAGGTGAAATATCTGGATGACGGCATCGGCCATCTGATGGCGTCATTGGCGGAAATGGGCCGCCTGGAAAACACCATGATCGTGTTCATGGCCGATCATGGCGAAAGCATGACGGATCACCGCATTTACTACGACCATTACGGGCTTTACGATTGCACCATTCGCGTGCCGTTCATCGTGCACTGGCCGGCGGGAAAGCTGAAGCAGGGGCTGCGTTTGGGGCCGGTGCGGCAGTCTTTCGACGTAACCCCCAGCATTCTTGAGGCGTGTGGAATTGAGATTCCCGCTGAGATGGACGGGACCAGCTTTTACCGGCAATGGACGGGCGAAGCGGAGCCGTCGGGGTATGACCAGTTTGTGACGCTGGAATCCACGTGGCAAGCGAAGTATGCTTTGCGAACCGACACCCATAAATTTATTGTTTCGCGTGAGCCCGACATTCTTGGCAATCCGATGCGCGAGCTTTACGACCTGGTGGCGGACCCGGGCGAAGATAACGACATCGTTGCGTCTGAGCCGGCGCTGGCTGCGGACATGGACCGCCAACTCGAAACCTGGATCCAGGAGAAGTTGAAGAGTGTCGGCAAGACGAAAGACCCGGTAGTGGAGGAAGGCGCCGTCAATTACGCTCTATGGACGGGCGTGAAGGCCACCGTCGCATAAAGTTCATGGCAGACCTGGAAGCGATCACAAGAGATTATCTGGCGGCTTTCGAGGCGCGCGACCTCGATAAATGCCTTTCGTTCTTCGCCGACGATGCGACGATCGATTTTCAAAACGTGGAATACGAAGGGCACGATTCCATCAAGGAATGGCACGAGGAGCGCTTCAACGCTAACCTGCGGCTGACCAAGATCGACAACGTGCGGCTAAAGGGTAACACGGTGATCGTGGATGCAGTGGCAAGTTCGGATCGTTTGGCGGCTTGGAAGATCAATGCACTCAAGAGCAAGATCGAGGCCAAGTTCGAGGGCGACAAAATTCAGGAAGTGAAGCTGAAGGCAAGCATCACGAGTGTTTTCAGTATGATTCGCGCAGGGGAGTAGCTTTGGCGCGGAAGAGGCGCTTATCATGATGAACCCAGCGGCACCATTCTACCGCCAGGAGTTTTCCTTCTGAGTGGCGCGGGTTGAATAGATAATTCAACGACTCGGGCGACGGCGCGGAAGGTACTGCAAGCAGAGCTGAGCTTTCGGCTTGCAGCCAGTTGTTACCTGCGAGTTGCGTTTCCCTCAAGCTGTCTCGCCAACCGGTCGAAAGGGTGTCGACCGGGAAGAACGCCGTTGAAACGACCTCCTTGGCGTTGATTTTCATGAGCTGGTAGCGATCCGGGAAAAGTGCGGGATTCCCTTTCAAATTAGCCAAGGCCTCAATAAGAGCCAGCGCGGGATGTTCCGCGAGGTAGACGATCCGCTTGCCTCGGTACGCTGTGTGCCAGCGTCCGTCTGACCTTTCGCCACCCAGACCTTCGAGATCACTGTGGTTGCTGATGCGCCACAGCGTCATTTAGCTATAAACGCCTTCATCGATCTGCCACAGCATGCCTTCAATCAGGCGACCGCCGGCTTCGGTTCGGAGCATGCTGATAGGCGTGCGTCCCGCGATGCGGTCGTCCGGCGTCCGGAGCCAAAGCAGAGCCTTGGCATGATCGCCGAAGACATTTTCAGCCAGGGCGACGATGAGCGCCACCCGCACCATGCGATCCGTTTCCTCGTGCGAGAGGTTTTCGCCTCTGCTCTTCCGATGCTTCAGCGTGCGCGGAGCGATCACTGTGTCCGAGATTTCTGAAAAGCTCAAACCCTTTTCCCTCAGAAAGGAAAGACTGCTGGTGGGCAGGCCCGTCTCGACGATCGCGGCAAGATCAAATTCAGATTCCGGAGCGACTCCGATGTACTCGCTGATGTTGACGGTGGACATGTTTTTTTTTTGCCTCTAGGGACATTATGCCATGAAAAGGGGAGGCAAAGTGGCGGGGGTGGATAAATCTATTGGATTTGAATCTGAACCAGATTCGAAACTAAGCCATCCACGTTCAGCGATACATCCACCACACCCGAACCCGCCAGACTTGCGGGCAGCGGCACATTGATCTGATCGAGGCCCTCGAAATCCGGCTGGGCGCCCGCGTAGGTTGCCGCCACGGTTTGGTTGCCCAGGGTGACAGTAACCGGACTTTGATAGTGTCTGACTCCAGTTCCATAGAGCACCAGGACCGCGTCGCCGCCCGAAACGTCTACCGGTGAGGTGGTACATTGCGCAGTACAAACGTACACGGGGACGTACGGCTGCGTCGTCGTCACCACATAGGCAGCGGCTGGGCCGGAACCGCTTCCGAGGATCGAATAGATGCCGGGCGCCGCGTCCTCCACGTCAAAGATGTCTTCAGTTACCGTTCCATCACCGCTGGTGGTTAGCACTGTGGCGGGACCAGGCGCGGTTCCCGTGGGTACATACCAATTCACCTGATTCGGGCTGGCGAAGAACAGTCCAGCCGCACGCGTGGTCCCTTGCGCATCCGTAACCGCAACCGTTGTGGACGCGAGCGATGCCGGGAGGGGAATGGCGCTGGCGGCCTTGGTGGCATTGGCGAGATCTGCACCGAAGCTGGTCGCGATCGAATCCGGCGCTTGCGGATAGTTCACATAGGAAGCCGAGGAGGCCGTGGTCGAGCTGGGCGTCAGCGTCATCAGCCAGATGGAGCCATTTGAACCGAGGCTGCTGCCACCGCTGCTATCTGGATTGATCACGTAAATTACCGACTGAGTTCCGTCGTGGTTCCAATCGTTATCGCCCACGGTTTCGTTAGCTGGAAATGAGGATGGATTCGTACAAGTGGTCGACTGGCAGGCCATGGCGCGGGCGTCGGTAAACCACGTCATTTTCTTCTTGTCGGTTCCGTCGTAATTCATGGTCCAGTATTCGAGCAGAAGCAGGGCCTCGGAGGTGGTTGCGGTACCGGTACTCGAAACCCAGATGAGCTTTTCCTGATTTGGCGCGGGACGCGAATGTTCATCCCACGCGTCCGGCGAATTGGTGAGGTCCACGAAATTGCCGCCCTGCAGATTCGATGAGTAGATGTCGGTGCCGAAGTGTCCCTGACACGTGGGGTCGCCGGAAAAGAAAATAGTTTGATCGTCGAGGCTGAATCCGTGCGTCTCGTAAAAGTCATGGCACGGGCCCGGTTGCAAGCTGTTTGTGATGGTGACGACCGGAGCTCCATTCACGATTGCAAAGGACGCCACCTGAATTTCCCAGTTGCCGTCGGGAGGGTTATTCAACACCGGCGAATCGGTTAACTGGGCCCAGATCAGCGTCTTGCCATCATGCGAAAAGTGGGGGTGGAGCACTCCGCCCTGGTGCTGGGCGTAAGCGCTGTTGGGCAGAATCTGCCAGTAGTTCTGCCCCGCGGCATCCATGATCCAGAGAACGTTGTCGATGCCGACTCCCGGAGTGGCGTTCTGTTCGCCTTCGCTTAAGTAAGTGATATCGGTCCGCTGCGCCTGGAACACGATGTAATCACCGCTGGGGTGCCAGTCAGGGTTGCCTTTGTGGTAACCCGGCTCGAAATTACAAGTCAGACAGACTTGATTCGAACCGTCGGGAGGCATGGTCCAGACGTCATAAAACCCGGAGCTGTTGGCGCGGTCGAACGCGATGAGATTATTTGCTCCGGGGGACCAAGCCACGCGGCCGCCATTCGCGGTCAGTTGCTGGAAGCCCGTTACGATCATGTCCTGGGCGTGGGCCGCAGCACATGCCGTTACCAGGAGCAGGAATAGAGAATGGCGCCGCATCAATCGAGCTTCTTCTGGAAGCGCGCCGCCGCGAGAAACAGAATGGTCACACCGTAGACCGCGAGAATCAGCAGCTGGGGCCACAGCACGGAAATTCCAATCCCTTTCAGAAAGATACCGCGGACGATTTCGACGAAGTAGCGAAGTGGGTTCAGGTAAGTGAGATACTGCACCGGCACCGGCATGTTGCGGATGGGGAACGAGAATCCGCTCAACATGAATGTCGGGGTGGCAAAGAAGAAACTGGACATGACCGCCTGCTGCTGAGTCCGGGAGATGGTTGAGATAAACAATCCCGTGCCGAGGCTGGTGAGCAGAAAGAACGTGGCGCACAGCAGAAGGAATAGGAAATTCCCACGGAACGGCACGCGGAACCAGACCAATGCCAGCGAAGTGACCAACGTGACATCGATCAGACCGACCATGGCGAAGGGGAGGGTTTTGCCGATCATCAACTCGATGGGGCGAATGGGCGTCACCATCAACTGCTCCATTGTGCCGATTTCTTTCTCACGCACGATGGCCATTGCCGTCAGCATGACGGTGACCACCATGATCAGGTTGGCCATCACTCCGGGGACGTAGTAGTTGCGGCTTTCCAGGTCCGCGTTGAACCAGACGCGCGGCCGCGCATCGATGGTGGCGACCTTCATGCTGATGGAGCCAGGAGTCATGGATAGCAGTCTGCGAGCATCCGCCTGCTGCACCAGTTTCTGATCGAAGCTGGCGACAATCTCATTGGCGTAGTTCGACACGAGCGATGCCGTGTTCGAGTTCGTTCCGTCGATAATCACCTGCACGGCGCCCGCGTTGCCGCGAGCGATGTTACGCGCAAAGCCCGGCAATATGCGCACCACAGCCACCACCTCCGTGCTATCCATGAGGGTTTGGATATCCTTCTCGGTGGATGCCGTGCGGATGATGTGAAAGCGGCCCGACCCGCCGAAATTCGCGACAAGCTCACGGCTCAAAGGGGTATGATCCTGGTCCATGATCGCGGTTTTGACGTTATCCACGTCCAGGTTGACCGCATAGCCGAAGATAATGAGCTGGAACAGCGGCGGCACGAACAACGCCGTGCGCATGCGCCGGTTCCGCAGAACCTGCAAGAACTCCTTGCGAATAATTTCTCGAATGCGTTCCCACATAATCCGTTTTCCTTAAGCCAGCTTTTGCTTCAGCTTCGCGGTCGCCGCGAAAAACACCAGCAAGCTGAAAGCGATGAGAAAGGTGAAATCTACCCACACCACTTCCAACCCCACGCCTCGCAGGAAGATGCCCTTCAAAATTGTCACGAAATATCGAGCCGGGACAAAGTGCGTGATCACCTGAATGGGAACCGGCATGTTGTCGATGGCGTAGAGAAAGCCCGAGAGCAGGAACGACGGTAAGAACGACGTCACGATCCCCAATTGATAGGCCAGCAATTGCTGCTTGGTAATGGCGGAAAGTAAAATTCCCCAGCAGAGCGCTCCAAACAAAAAGACAAACGATGTTACCGCCAGCAGCAGCAGGCTTCCCCGGAACGGGACCTGGAAAATGTAGATTCCGACGACCACGGAAATAATGGTGTCGAGCACGCCGACGATGAAATAGGCGGACATCTTACCCAGCACCAGTTCCGCCGGACGCAAGGGCGTAGAGAGCAGCTGTTCCATGGTGCCCATTTCCCATTCGCGGGCTATGGTGAGCGAGGTCAGCAGCGCCGAAATCATCATCAAAATGACCGCAATCAATCCAGGTACAACATAGTTCTTGGATTCCAACGTGGCGTTGTACCAGACGCGCACTTGCGAATCCACCGGGACGGCTGTTTGAAAACCGGCATGCACATTCTGGCCTTGATTCCGCAAATTGAGTGAGTAGGTACGCGTGACCGCGTTCACGTAGCCCAGCGCGATGGATGCGGTGTTCGAATCGCTGCCATCGATCAGGATCTGCACCGGGGCGCTTTGATCTCCCGCGATGTGCTGTCCGAACTGGGGTGGGATCACCACCGCGAGGAATATCTTATTGCGGTCGATCCCGCTTTCGATGGATTTGTATTCATTCGCGTAACCCACGATTTGAAAAAAACGGGAACTGGCGAACTTCTGTATCAGTTCGCGGCTCTGGGAAGTATGATCCTGATCATAGATCACCGTGGGGATGCGGTCCACATCCAACGTCAGCGCGTAGCCGAACAGTACGAGCATCAGCATGGGTTCAGCCAGCGCCATGATGAGGCTGCGCGGGTCGCGCAAAATGTGTTTGATTTCCTTGCGGGTAACGGCTCGAACGCGTCTGAACTTCATGCTTTCTTCCGCTCCTCGTTTTCAATCAGCGATACAAACAGGTCTTCCATGGATGGCGGAATGGATTCGAGTTTGCGCACTTCAATCTGATCCGCCGCCAGCTTTTGCCGGATGCGGGCCACGGTGACCTCGGCGTTGGCCACGGTGACGTGCAGGCCTGCGCCGAATACTGCTACTTCGAGTACGCCGGGCTCGCCATCCAGCAGCTTCATGGTGGGCACCAGCGCCGAGGTTTCCAGTTGCAGCAAATGATTGGAATACATGTCGCGTTTCAAGTCCGATGGCACGCCCATGGCGATAATTCGACCGGCGTGCATTAAGGCGAGGCGGTGGCAATACTCGGCCTCTTCCATGTAGTGCGTGGTGACGATGACGGTCTGGCCGGCGCCGGAGAGTTGATAAATCAGATCCCAGAAATCGCGGCGCGCGATAGGGTCGACGCCCGACGTGGGCTCATCAAGGAACAGAATCCGCGGCTCATGGAGAATAGCGCAGCCCAGCGCGAGCCGTTGTTTCCATCCGCCGGGCAACAGGGCGGTCATGGTTTTCGCGCGCTCTTCGAGGCCCGCCATTTGCAACGCGTAGGCTTTGCGGGCAGGCCGCTTCTCCTCGGGAACGCCATAAATACCGCTGAAGAAATGAATGTTTTCCTCAACCGTCAAGTCGTTGTAAAGCGAGAATTTCTGCGACACGTAACCCAGATTCTTGCGAATGGCCTCAGGGTCTTTGGCCACATCGAGCCCACCGACGATGGCCCTGCCGGAGCTTGGTGTCAATAGTCCGAGCAGAATTCGGATGGCCGTTGACTTACCCGCGCCATTTGGTCCCAGGAGGCCGAAGATCTCGCCTTTGTTGACGTGGAAGGTGATGTGGTCGACGGCTGTAAAGTCGCCAAAGATCTTCGTCATGTTATCCACTTCAACAGCCAGATCGGGATTTGGAACCATGACTAACTCACCCGAGCCTTATCTTCATCGGTCTTCTGCACGGTGGCGATGAACACATCCTCAAGGGAGGGAGTAATTTCCTTGTATTCGCTGCCAAACTTTGCATCGCGCAACAATCCGGAAGGCACGCCACCCTTCAGAAAGACGTGCAGGGCGACGCCAAAAGGCTCGGCGCTGATTACGCGCTCGTCGTGGAGAAGCTGCTCGCGGAATCCACGCACATCCCTGGCCACCACCTCGTAGCAATCCGGCAATTCTTTCCTCAGCGCTTCAGGGGATTCGCATCGAATCAACTTGCCGCGGTGCATTAGCCCCACGCGATTGCAGCGCTCGGCTTCATCGAGATAGGCGGTAGTTACAAAGACGGTGACACCTTCTTCCACCAGTTGATACAGGATGGCCCAAAACTCACGACGCGAGACGGGGTCCACACCATTGGTTGGTTCATCCAGAAACAGGATGTCCGGCCGGTGCAGCAGCGTACACATCAAAGCCAGTTTCTGTTTCATACCGCCGGAGAGACGGCCCGCCTGGCGGCCGCGGAACTTTTCCATGCGCGTCATCTTCAGCAGCCCGGGGGCAAGGTCGGCACGAACACTCATCGGGACGCCAAACAAATCGGCGTAGAACTCCATGTTCTCGTCCACCGTCAGATCCTGATAAAGACCGAAGCGCTGCGCCATGTAACCGATCCGGTCTTTCACTTCTTCGATCTCTTTCACGACGTCATGCCCAGCCACGCTGGCGCTGCCGCTGGTAGGGTTCATCAGGCCACAGAGCAGCCGGAGCGTGGTGGTCTTGCCGGCCCCATCCGGCCCGACCAGGCCAAAGATCTCGCCCTTATTCACGTTCAGGGTCAGGCGATCCACTGCCACCAGGTCCGCGAAACTGCGGGTGAGTTCGCGAGTTTCTATGATTGATTCCATGTCGGGTTCGGTGACGCCGCTCTAGTTGACGTGGATCGCGGCATCCGCCGGCATGTTGGACTTCAATTCATGCTTGGGGTTGTCGATCTCAATCTTGATTCTGTACACCAGCTTGACGCGTTCATCCTGAGTTTGAATCTGCTTGGGTGTGAATTCCGCGTCGGAGGAAATGAAAGTGACGCGGCCGTCGAAAACTCTGCCGGGGAATGAATCCGTTTTGACATCGACCTTGGCGCCCAGTTTGACGCGCCCCAGTTCCGTCTCCGGAATGTAAGCGCGGAGCCAGGGATGGTCCAGATCACCCACGGTTACAACTGACGTTCCCGGCGCGATCACTTCGCCCACGTCCACCGACTTCACCAGCACCACTCCCGACATCGGCGTGACGGCTGTGGTATCGGCCAACTGGGCATCAATGAGCGCAATCTGGGCTTTTTCGCGGTCGATATCGGCCTCCTTGGCCCTGACATCCTGCTGCCTCACCTTGATATCCAACGCATTCGCCTGGCTTCCGCGGATGGCGGCCTTGGCGCGAATCAACTGTGACTGCGCCTGATCGATGTCTTCGGAGCGTGAACCCTCTTTCACCAGCGCCTCGTGATCCTTAGCCTGCTTCAAACTGGATTCGGCGCTCAGGAAAGTCCGCTGGGCCATGTCGTACTGGGAAGTAGAAATATCGTCGTCGGCGTGGAGTTTCTGTGACCGGTCCCAGTCCTTCTTCGCGCGATCGTATTCCGCCTGCGCCGCGGCCGTTGCTTCCGCCGCTTGCGTGATCTCCTGCGGACGCGAACCATGCTTGAGTTCCTCAAGCCGCGATTGGGCGCTGTCGGCATCGGCTTTTCGTCCATCCAGATCGGCCGCAACACTTTGAGTGGTCATATCGACACCCGTCCGCGCCTCTGCCAGATTCGCCTCGATTTCCTGCAAGTAAGCCATTTCACGTTCGCGCTGGCGGACCAACTGGTCCCGGTCCAATCGCGCGATCACCTGGCCCTTCGTTACGTTGTCGCCCTCGTTGACCGTTCTCTCGATCACCTTCCCAGCGGTCTTGAAGGAGATGTTTACCTGCTCAAGCTCGATATTTCCCGAAACATTGATCACGTTCGATGGACCCGCGTTGTAGTTGCGGTAAAAGAGGTAGCCGCCTACGGCGAGGACTACCAGCACGAGGGGGAGAATAAATTTTTTCATGGGTTTGTACCTGGCTAATCAATCATGGAACTGGTCTTGCCCAGCGCTTGTCCGAAATCGATTCGGGCGGCGTTGTGGTTAAATAATGCGTCGATCTTGTTGGTCCGCGCGCGCTGCAGCTTATCGGAAGCATCGGAAACTTCGAGGCTCCCGGCGACGCCAGCGTCGAAACGCCGCCGTGCCTGGGCCATTTCCCGTTCGGCGAGCTTCAGGCCATCTTCCGCAACCTTCACTTGCTCATCGGCTGACTTGAGGCTGTCCATCGCCAGCCGGACATCCAGTTCAATCTGGTCCCTCAGATCGGCGGTTTTAATGCTCTCCTGCCTCATTTGGGAGAATGATTCAGCGCGGCGCGCATCACGGCGTCCTCCGTCAAAAATGGGAATGCGGACGCTGCCGTAGAACTCGCGCGTCGGGAGAAGCGCCACTGTCGGCGGTCCGATCGTACCGTAATTGGCCTGCGCCACCACCGTTGGCATACGCTCGTACTTCACCGAACTGGCATTCAGCTTGGCAGCGTCCTCATTCTGCAGTTGAGCTTTGAGATCGGGCCGGTTAGCCAGCGCTTGGGAGATGGCGTCGTCCACGCTCAACGTATCGAGTGGTTTGTACTCCAGTTTGTCGACTAACTCCACCGGGGTATCGAGACGCATGTTCATGACACGGAGGAGTTGCAAGTGCGACTTGGTTTGATTGTTCTTCGCGACCAGCAGCAACTGCTTGTCGTTGGCCAATTGAACGTTGGCGCGCGTTACATCCATTCCCGTCCCGGATCCGGCTTCCTTCGAGTGCTCACTCTGTTTGAGTTCAGCCTGCGAAAGATCCACATCGGCCTGCGAAGCCTCCACATCCGCGTCTGCGCGGAGCGCTGCCAGATATGCCTTCGCCACCTGCGACGACACGGTTTCGTCCGTGGAGTTGACGTTGTTCTGGCTCGCTCGCACCGTCGCGTGCGAAGCCTTCAGCTTTTTTATTAAGCTGAAATCGAACAAGTTCATTGAGGCCTCGCCCCTCATGTCCAAAGTGTCAAACGGGCCAATCCTCGGCGGGATTGCGAATGTGACGAGGGGTTTGTTTTCGGCCTTGTTGAAGTCGTTTATTAGATTGATGGCATCCGTAAGGGCCGGAGACTGAATATCGGTGAACCCCCCTGCCGCCAAACTGCGAACCGACGACCCCACACCCACGTAGGCCTCCACATCCGGCAGTAACCCCGCCAGAACCTCCCGCGAGCGATCCTTCGCCTGCTTGAGGCTCTCGAGATCCAGTTGCACGCGCGTGTTCCCTTCGGGAGACGTGGCGATCTGCACCGCGCGCTTCATGGTCAACTTCAAAGGCCCCCGGGCGGCGATTTCATCGTTTGCCGCCGCTGCCGCTGCCTCCGGCGAGAACATCACCGAATCCGCCGCATTGAGACCTGCGACACCCGCTATCAGGGCCAGCACAATCCTTGTCGTCTTCATTTCTTCTCCTTTGCGGAAACGGCCGCGGAAACCGCCGCGGTCCGGTATCGATTCGCTTCAAGCGGCGCGTGAAAACCCGCGCTCAGAAAAGGGATTACCCGCTCCATCATGGAATTCCAATCCGGCGAACTGCCGTCGTTCCCGCCTGCCAGGCTCTTGATCATCGGCGCATCGCGCATCACCTGCGCGGTGGCGCCCATGGCGAGGCGTGCGCGCAGAAACAGTTCATTAGGAGCGAGTTCCGGAAGCGCCCGCGCCAGCGCATCGGCAAATCGCAGCAACACCGGACCCAGCCGGGATTGCACGATGTTCGGGAGCAGGTCGCTTTCCGCCTGCAACCGTCCCAACAATCGGACGAAAGGATAGCCGCCCTGCGCGGGCTCCGCCGCCATTTCAAAGGTGGGACTGAGGAACGCCCGTAGAATCTCTTCCACCGAAGGACGTGCGCCCGCCAGCCCGCCTTCATACTCCTGAAGCAAGCGCAGACGCTCACGATTAGCCGCTTCCATGCGCCGCATGAGGACGGCCTCCAGCAGCGCCTCTTTTGAACGGAAGTAGTAGTGCACGGCGGCGACGTTTACGCCTGCCCCGGCCATAATGCTCCGCAGCGAGGTAGCGGCATAACCACCATCCGCAAAAGCCTTTTCCGCTGCATCGAGAATTTTATCTTTTGTTTCAATCATATGATTGAATCATTCGATTATCCCGGAACGAAAAAGAAGAGTCAAGCTTTCCAGTAGCGTTTTAGCATCAAAAGGTCGCTATTCTTTTTGGAGGAGAAGTTGACGATGACCAGACGAGACGTGATTTCAGCCTGCGCGGCCTTGGGAACGGCTTTGGGGCTACGAGCCCAGACGCCCGCACCTTCCCCCGCACCCGCCCCTACCGGACCGTTTACCTTGCCGCCCCTGGACTATCCGTACGACGCGCTAGAGCCCTACATCGATGCGCAAACCATGCAGATTCATCATGATAAACACCACAAGGCGTATGTCGACAACCTGAACAAAGCTGTGGCCGCCTATCCCGATCTGCAAAAGATGACACCGGACCAGTTGATGGCGAATCTGGCGAATGCTCCCGAAGCCGTTCGAACCGCTGTTCGCAACCAGGGCGGCGGCCACGCCAACCACTCTCTCTTTTGGACGACCCTGTCGAAATCGGGCGGTAGTACTCCCAAGGGGGAATTGGCGGCGGACATCAATAAGTCTTTCGGCAGCCTCGCCGCTTTTCAAGACAAGCTTTCCGCGGCTGCCATTGGCACTTTTGGCAGTGGTTGGGGCTGGCTGGTGCTGGATCACGGCAATTTGAAGGTGATCTCGTTGCCCAATCAGGATAGCCCGATCACGGGTGGGGCGCAGCCAGTGATGGGAATCGACGTGTGGGAACACGCGTATTACCTGAAATATCAAAATCGCCGCCCGGACTACGTCAAGGCCATCTGGAACGTCTGGAATTGGGACGCCATCAGTGGGCGTTATGCTTCACTGAAGAAAGCATGAAATTCTCCCTAATCCTTGCGGCCGCGCTGGTCACCGCGGCGTGCGGCGTAAGCAGTGTGCCGCCCATCACGAAACATCATATTCACGGTGTGATCCAAAGCCTGGATGCGAAGGACCACACCGCAACCATCAAGCACCAGAACATCGAGGGCTTCATGTCAGCGATGACGATGGAGTTCCCAGTGAAAAACGACAAGGAGTTTGCGGCGCTACGCGTGGGCGAGACCATCGATGGCACCGTGTTCGTGCAGGACACCGACTACTGGGTTGGGGATATTCAGGAAGCCAAGTAGGGGAAAGAAGGGACGGGCAGCCCGTTCGCTGCCCGCAATTATTTTTGGAGCCCTTGCAGAACCTTCTCGATGCCGAGCTTATCGATGGTCTTCATGGCCCTGGCGGAAACGCGTAGGCGCACAAAACGACCCTCGGACGGCAACCAGAAGCGCTTGGAATGCAGGTTCGGCAAGAACTTACGCTTGGTCTTGTTGTTGGCGTGGGAAACTTTATTGCCGCTCATCGGCTTTTTCCCGGTAATTTCACAAACTCTGGCCATGACCTACCCAGTGTACCCTATGCGCAAAGGCGAAGTCATGCTTACTTCGCGCCCGGCATTACGGCCGCATGGGTCTTGGTGCGAATCCGGCACAAATAATGATCCGCCGCCATGTAAAGCGTGGAGCCATCATCGCCCCAAGCGCAGTTGGCCGTCCGCTGGCCGGTCTCGATCCGCCCCAGCAGTTTACCGCCCGGCGATATGACGTTGATCCCGCCCGGCCCAGCGGCAAATAAATTTCCGCTGGCATCCACTTTCATGCCGTCGGGCAGCCCTGGCAGACCTTGTTTCACCGCTGCTGTGACGTCCAAAAAGACCTTCCCTTCGCCTAGCGTTCCGTCGGGTTCCACGGGATACTTCATCCACACGGCATGGTCCGGATCGGAATTCGCCACATACAAAGTCTTCTCATCCGGCGAGAAAGCCAGACCGTTGGGACGCGTCAACTCTCTCGTCAAGAGCGTCATCACGCCATCTTTCGAGAGACGGTAAACGCCGCAGAAATCCAATTCCCTGCGCGGGTCGTCAAAGTTCTTTGGCAGCCCATATGGCGGGTCCGTGAAGTAGAGATCGCCGTTGGATTTGAAACACAAATCGTTCGGGCTGTTCAGTCGCTTGCCCTGATAGTTGTCCGTCAGCGTGCGTTTGCCGCCATCGGGATACAGACGCGAAATACGCCGGTCGCCGTGTTCACAAAGCGTCAAACGGCCTTGGTGATCGAGCGTGAGCGCGTTACTGCCCGGCTCGCGTCCATAATCCACCGTTCCGGTAAACCCGGAGGGTTTCATGAACAGGCTGAGCCCATCGGCCTCGCTCCATTTCATGACGGAGTTTCGGGGGATGTCGGAAAACAGCAGATAGCCTCCGTTGGCGATCCAGACCGGGCCTTCCGACCACTCAAATCCAGACGCCAGCATTTCAATCTTCGCGCCGGGAGCGATCAAGTCATCCATTTGCGGGTCGAGCCGCACGATGTCGCCCATGGTGGGACGGTTGGGAGCGTTCGTCTGAGGGGATGCGGTTGCGGCAATTAGGGTCATAAGGAGGAAGGCCTTCATATGCTGGCCGATGTTATCAAACTACCGGACGGACCTAGGCGAAGCGCCGACCCCTGGCTAAGGGAGGCGTTGGAAATACTCGACCAGGTCTTTATTGTCGACCAGAAAAGCGATGAGCCCGAGCAGTTCCGTGCCATCGGCTGGTGTGGATCCAGCCTTACCGTTCGTAAAGAAACAGGGTATGGCTCCGGCCCGTCCCGTCATCCTCGACGGTCTCAATCTGCGTCGGGCGCCAGTTGCGGAACTCGAAATCATGCGCCACCACGCGCGCCCCGCGCTTCATCTCGCGCTCCAGAATGGGCTGCATCAAGTCGTTTGTCTCGGGCAGCATGTAGACCGTGATCAGGTCATAGGACGAGTAGCGCTGCTTCAGAATGTCCCCGTGGATAATGTGCGCTGTTGCGAACAGATCCAGTTTGCGGATGCGCTCCACGCTGTCTCGAAAAAGCGTGTCGTCCAGTTCGATGCCGGTTGCGTTGGCGTGATATTCCCGCGCGGCGGCGATGACAATCCGCCCGTCTCCGCTACCCAGATCGCACATTTTCTCGCCAGCCTTCAGGTGGCCCAGCCGCAGCATACGCTCCACAATGGTGTCCGGCGTGGGAAGATAGGGCGCCAGAATAGCGGATGGCGGTTCATCCGCCTGCTGAAACAGCAGAAAAAGGGCGCATAAAGGGTAAAGAAACAGCATGGAACGGTTTCAATTTACCACTTCCTTACTACCGCTATTCACTTCGTAAGGCAACCGCGGGGTCCACGCGGGACGCGCGACGTGCTGGAACGTACCCCGCAGAAAGCGCAACCACGCTCAACAAAAGCACCGTTCCAGCGAATGTCACGGGGTCCGAGGGGCTGATGCCGAATAGTAGTGATCCGATCAATCGCGCGACCACGACCGAAGCCACTGTTCCAACCGCGACGCCGGTGAGCGCCAGCCGCAGCGTCCGGCCGATCACGCTCATTTGCAACTCTCCCGGCGACGCGCCCAACGCCATGCGAATCCCGATATCCCGCGTCTGCCGCGCTACCGAATAAGAGATCACGCCGTAAATGCCAAGCGAAGCCAGCAATAACCCAAGTGTCGCGAACGCCGTCACCATCAGCACGAAGAAGCGCCGCGGCGAGATTGATCGATCCACCAACTGCTGTAGCGGTTTGAAATCGGTCACGGTCTGGTTCGGATTTATTGACCGCAGGGTGGTTCGCACGGAAGGCGCAATGGATTCGGCGGGAAGCCTGGTCCGCATAACCAAATCAAGATCCGACGAGCCGCCTAAAGCCTGCGTGGCGGGCAGAAACATTTCGTTGCCGGGCTCCTGCTCCACGCTGCTCTCGCGAACATCGGCTACCACCCCTACAATCCGGGAGTCGGCGCCGCCCGCGTTGGCGATACGGCCGATTGGATCCAAACCCGGCCAGATGTGCCGCGCCGCAGATTCATTGATTAGAATCACCTTCTCGCTCTTCTCCGCGTCGGCCCACGTGAAGTCGCGGCCTGAGCGCAACCGCATGCCCATCGCATCGAGATAGCCCGGCGTGATCACGTAAACAAAGGCGCTGGGATATGCAACCGCAGGATAGTTCTTTCCCTTTGCCGCCAACCCCCACGCTCGGTTTTGGGCCAGCGGAAGGGCGTCCGCAATGCCAACTGCGTCAATGCCGGGAAGGGCCTGCACCCGGTGCAAGAGTTCCTGCAAGCCGGAAGGGGGTCCCTGGAAGCTCACCCGCAAGTCGATCGCGCGCGTTGGCTGAAAGCCTAAATCCACATCCAGCAGATGTACAAAGCTTCGCAGCAGCAAGCCTGCGCCTACCAGCAAGACACAAGCCAGCGCCACTTCCGACACCACCAGCAGCGCGCGAAAGTTGGCATGACCGCGGCCTTCACTCGATCCGCGGGAAGATTCCTGAAGCGCCATCTGCATTTTCCCGCCCGCCGCCTTCAATCCTGGTGCGAGCCCGAATAGCACCGCCGCGCCCAGCGTCACCAGCATCGTGAACGCCAGCGCTGTTCCATCCACGCGCACATTCTGCAAGAGCGGCAGGGCGATAGTTCCCGAAGATGCCAGATAGCGTGTCAGAGCAAAAGCAAATCCGAGCCCCAGCACCGCGCCTCCCGAAGCCAAGACCAGGCTCTCCGTCAGCAACTGGCGAATCATGCGGCCGCGTCCCGCGCCCAGGGCGCTCCGCAAAGCAAACTCCTTACCGCGCGTGGCTGAACGCGCCAGCAGCAGGTTGGCCAGATTTACGCAGACGATCAGCAAAATCATTCCGATGGCGCACCAAACCACAATTAAGGACCGGCGCAGCTTGCCGCTCACGTAGTCTTTCAATCCATCGAGGCGCGCCCGGAACTCCGAATACCATTCGGGATGCGCTTTCTTTAAGGCGGGCTGCAGCGCCGCAAATTCCGTTCGCGCATCTGCCACCGTAAGGCCCGGTTTCAGACGCCCCACGATCGCCAGGGTGTTCCCGTAGGTCCGGATGTCGTCCATCACGCATGGCACATAGAAATCCACACGTGTCCCCGGTGCGAACACCGACCCGAAATCCCAGGAGGCGGGAAGTACGCCCACCACGGTAAACGTGTTGCCATCCAGAGTGAGCGACTGTCCCACCATTCGGGGATCTCCGCCAAAGCGCTGCTGCCACAGTGCATGGCCCAGCAGCACCGCGCGACTTCCATTCTTTCGGCATTCCTCATCCGTGAACTGCCGGCCAAGGATAGGTTGCACCCCCAACATAGGGAAGAAATTCTGCGCCACAGGTAACCCCACCAGGCGCGCCGGCTCTCCCCGTCCGGTCAGCTTATAGTCGCCGAACCCGAAGAACGCGAAATAAGCCGTCATATCCTGAAACGAATGATTGCGCGCGCGCAGGGCTTCAAAAACGGCGACGGGAAACGTGGCGGACGAAAGCCCTTCATGCCCCTGCTGGTCTTCCACCCACACCAACTGGCTGGCGTCCCGGAACGGGAGCGGCCGCAGCAGCACCGTATCCATCACGCTGAACACCGCTGTGTTCGCGCCAATTCCCAACGCCAGAATCAGCACCGCGATGGTCGTGAATCCGGCGTCCCGCCGCAACGTTCGCAGCGCATACCGCACGTCCTGTTGGACGGTGTCAAGCCACGGAAGCCCACGCGCTTCACGATGAACTTCTTGCGCCATCGCAATTCCTCCGAAGCGGATCATAGCCTGCCGCAGGGCTTCCTCCTCAGACATTCCGCTTCGCTTGTTCTCCTCAATTGCCATTTCCAGATGCGCGATCATTTCCTCGTTGAGATCGCCGTCCAGTTTCCCCTTGCGAAAGAACGACCGAATGCGTCCGGCGAGTTCGCGAACGGAATCCATCATGCATGGCCTCGTTCCGGTCTCATGGAGAGTACGCGGGACATTACATCCGTGAGCCGCTGGTGGTACGCCGTCTCGTCCGCCAACTTTTTGCGGCCGATCTTAGTAATCGAGTAGTATTTGGCCTTGCGGTTGTTATCCGAGACGCCCCACTCCGCCGAGATCCAGCCCCGATTCTGAAGCCGCACGAGCGACGCATAAATGGTCCCCTGGTTGAGCAGCACCTGTTCGCCACTCACCTGCTCGATACGCCGCGCGATGCCATATCCGTGCTGTCGCCCCATCGCAAAGAGCGTGTACAGCACCATGACGTCTAAAGTGCCTTGCAATAAATCGATTCTGTTGTCCTGTGCGGTTGCCACAGGAATAGATACGGAGTCCGCGCGGAAAGGTTTGCAAAAAGTGGCCTGAAATTTCCAGGACCCATGATTGGTGTCCGCGTAAGAAGACCAGGCATCACTTTGAACTCAACCGGGATGGCGGAAGCATCGATGTGCGCGCCAACGATGTGAAGGATGTCAAAAAGCTCGCGCACGGCAAACGGCCGTTCCATGAGCACCGCTTCTATGGATCAAGGATCACGAAACGGGCGATTGTCCCATGGTTAGATAGTCTCTTTCGCGCGACCTCACCCAGGCAATCAACGCGAACGCGCCCATCACAAAGATAGAAACAAGCACACACGCCCCGGTAATATCGCTTACGCGCCAAACCACTCCGGCTGCATCCGAAACGACTGGAGGCCCAGGGCGAGGAATCGCCAGCAGCAGATTCCCGGCGGCCGAAACAGCGTAGAAGACCACCGGCGTTCGCCAGTAACCTGGCGCCAGTTCACGCCTCACCTCGCGGCCTTTCAAATAGAGCGCGAATAATTGATAGAAACAAAACACCGTGAAATACCACCCGAGGAAATTGCTCACGGGCACACCAAAGTAGCTTCCCCCATCCCGCCAGACCCACGCGTGCAGAATAGTGGACCAAACCGGATCCATCGAAAAATCCCAGGCCGTCATCAGGAACCCCGCCACCAGCGGCACCGTCGCGATGCGCGAACCGCTAAGCGGTCGTCCCGCGTCGCCCAAAATCAAACGAGCCATGGTCCACGCCAGGTAGGCCATTCCCACGTACGCCATGCCCAGCATGATGGGGACATCCAGAACTTTGGGCCCCATCAAGCCGGTAAAGTTGTAGTGGCCAAAAGGAAAGCCAGTGCGAACGCCGGAATTTTCAAAGACATTTCCCACCGCCAGGCAGACTGCGAAGAATACCAGCATCGCGCGCCATCCATACGCGGTCGCACCATGAATCCAGGCGAAAATGGCAGGCGGGACCACGTGCAGCGCCACAACTGCGACCATGGGAAACGGGCCTGGGAACACCTGCAAAACTCTTGAGAAGGAGTAGATGGCAATCAGCGCCCAAACGGCTAGTTTCATTCTGCTAATAATCGTCGCACGCGCTCCAGCAGCACTTCTGCGGTGAAGAAGTTGGGTAGAAACTCGGGCTGTCGTGCAAATCCGGAAACCCCTCGTAACAAGTCCCGATCAAAATGGGAGATCAACAGCGTGCTGATCTCGCGAGTTGAAGCCTCCAGATGCTCCGCCAAATGCACGCCGCTATGACCGTGGAACATTACCTCGGTAATGATAAGGTCGATGGTCGCGATGCTATCGGCAACCAACTCGGCTTCTTCGACGGAACTGGTGATCAGCACCGCATAGCCATGCTGGTTCAGAATGCCACTGGTGCGGTGGCGGCGGGTGTTGTCGTCGTCCACCACGAGGATCACGTGAATGGCATCGCTGTGCGGCGGCTGACTTCGTTCAAGTAGATCCTTCAATTTCACGCAGAGCGCATCCGCACCAAACGGCTTTTGAATAAATGGCAGGGGTTGCGGTAGGCTCAATTGACTAAATATTCCGCCGCCCGACATAAAAAGCACCCGAATGTCCGGCCTTGCCTTCTTGATTTTCCGGTAGGCTGAGAATCCATCCATTTCGGGCATTTCCACATCCGTCAGAAAGACGGCAATGGGCACCGGTTCAGCCATAGCCAACTGCAACGCCTCATTTCCGTTGCCGGCCTGGATGACGTTGTAGCCCGCTCTTTCCAGAAAGGAACGAATCAATGAGCAGATCATTGGCTCATCGTCTGCCAGCAGAACCAAGGGTTTCGTTCCGGGGCAACTCATACGATGCACCAATCCAGGCGCTAAGCTACAAGCGGCAAGGAGAACTTTTCGCCGCAAGCCGCGCCAATGCTTTCTTTAGATACCAAAATACCATGCGCAGGTTTACAGATTTCGCACGAATTCCCGGTCGACATTCCCGCCCGATAATAAAACGCCTACTTTATTCAGCCCGGCCGGCAGTTTCCCGAACAAAGCGGCAGCCGCGCTGACCGCGCCGCTCGGCTCCACCAGCAGCTTCAAAGTGTAGAGAACCTGGCGCATGGCTTCCAGAATCTCCTCTTCGCTGATCAGAAAAATCCCGTCGACAAGCTCCTGTATCACCGGAAAGGTCAACTCTCCAGGAGACAGCGTGCGTAATCCGTCGGCGATGGTATCGGGCGGTGGAATCGCAATCCGCTTACCGGCGCGTAAGGATTGCCAGACGTCATTGGCCCGTTCCGGTTCCGCGCCGAACACACGTATGGACGGGTTGATGTCTTTAGCGATAGTCGCCGAACCGGAAAGAAATCCCCCGCCGCCTACGCAGACCACCAGGGCGTCCAGATCCGGCGCATCCTCCATCAGTTCTAGCGCCGCGGTGCCCGCACCGGCCATGATCAGGTGATGGTTGTACGGGGGAACAAGTGTGCCGCCGGTCTCTCTAAGGATGCGTCCGGCGATCTCCTCGCGGTCTTCCGTAAGCCGGTCATAGCTCACGATCTTCGCCCCGCGGGCCTGCGTTGCCTCCATCTTCGATCGCGGCGCGTCCGACGGCATGACGATCGTCGCCTGCACTCCCAATTGCTGCGCGACAATCGCCGTCGCCTGGGCATGGTTCCCGGAAGAAAACGCGACGACACCGCGCGGCAAATCCGCCTTGGGTATCGAGAGAATTCGGTTTGCAGCGCCGCGAACCTTGAACGCGCCCCCGCGTTGCAGGTTCTCGCACTTGAAGAAAAACTGCCCGCCCGCGCCTTGCCAGGAAACCACCGGCGTCCGGTAGGCGAAGGGGTGAATCCGATGCGCCGCCTCACGCACCAGAGCCGCCGAGAATTTTTCAGCCATTACCTGGCAGCCTGCTGTAATTCCAGCTTCCGCGCCCGCATCCAGCGCATGCGATCTTTTTGTTCGCTATAAAGCGTGCTCAACCCCGCCCAGTAGTAGCCGAACACAAACAAAGCCAGAAAAGGCACAGCCAGGAAATTGTAAGTGGTGATCGCAAAAGCCACCATCAAAACGAAGTAACTGCCTACCGCCAATTCCGCCCAGGGAAGCCAACCACTGCGTCCTCGATACTTCTTCTCTTCCGTCTTCTGGCCCAACCCGGAACCGAATTTGGCGGTCCGCACGAAGCTGGTCTGCACGCCAAACAGCGCCTCCAGAACGGCGCGAGTGTTGATGAGCGTCAGCCCAATCCCTACCGCCATCAGCATAGGCAGCAGCAGTAGAGCCCGCTTCCAGGTCTTCGGATGCAACTCGCGGTAAGCAATGATATAAAACGCGGAAATTGACCAGAACGAAGCAAAAATCAGCGGGAAATCGATCAGCACCATCTGCCACACGCCCATGTAAAAGCGCACGATCATCACCGGCAGCATCAGAGCCGACACCACAATCATCAGCGGATACGATACGTTCGGCGTTAGATGCAGAAATGCCTCTATCTTGATCCGCCACGGAATATCCGCTCTCCAGATTCGCCCCACCAGTTTCCGCGCCACCTGCGTCAAACCCTTGGCCCAGCGCGATTGCTGCACCTGGAACCCGTGCATCTCCACGGGCAGTTCTGAAGCGCAATGGAGTCCCGGCATATAGACGAAACGCCAGCCCTTCAATTGCGCCCGGTAGCTCAGGTCGGAATCTTCCGTCAAGGTGTCGTGCTGCCATCCGCCCGCGTCGTCGATCATGGTGCGGCGCATAATTCCCGCCGTACCGTTGAAGTTGAAAAACAGACCGGCCCGTGAACGCGCCCCATGCTCTAGAATGAAGTGTCCATCCAGCATCATCGCTTCCACTTCGGTGAGGAAGTTATGGTCGCGGTTCAGATAGCTCCAGCGGGTTTGCACCACGCCCACCTGGGGGTCCGTGAAGTGGTGAATGGTCCGCATCAGAAAATCCTGCGGGGGAACGAAGTCGGCATCGAAGATCGCGATAAACTCGCCCGTCGCCGTCTTCAACCCTTCCTGCAGCGCACCCGCTTTGAATCCGTTCCGATTGGTCCGGTGATGATACTCAATGGGATATCCCATGTTGCGGTAACGCTCTACCAGAGCCTCCGCGAACGCGTGTGTATCGTCAGTAGAATCGTCCAACACCTGAATCTGCAACCGGTCTTTCGGATAATCCAACTTCACCACCTCTTCAATCAAACGCTCCACGACATAGCGCTCGTTATAAAGAGGTAGTTGCACAGTTACCGCGGGCAATTCAATAAAGCTGGCAGATGCCGCGTCAACCCTCTTCTTGCGATGCTTGAAATAGGTGTGGATGGTGGCGTACCGGTGCAGGCCGTACACGGATAACAATCCCAGAATGGAAAAGTACGGAATCAACAACGCCCAGTCAAACCAGCTCAACTGATGCACGCCGGCAAAGGTGTCGTCGAACATCCCGTTCATGAAACGGCTGGCCGAGCCGAAGCTGGCTAAGGCTGCGAATGGAATCATTTCCAGCTCCTATTCTAATGTCAGACGGAATCTGTTTCTGTGCGGTCCCATACAATGGTTACAATGCACCCAAGCCGTTTGGTACTCCTTTTTCTGGCCTATTCCTGGTTCACAATACAAGCTTCAGCTGCTGTTCTCCACGTCACCGTAAAAGACCCCAGCAAGGCTCCGGTTCCAGAAGCCTCGGTCCACTTAACCACGGAATTGGGAATTGACGCAGGCATCAAGGGAACGGGCCAGGATGGCACGGCGGCCTTTCCCGATCTTCCGGCAGGGAAGTATTCCATCACCGTCAGGCATGATGGCTTCGCCGATGCTCAAAAGTACGTCGAACTCACGGAGAAGGCCGACACCAACGTGGAAATCGATCTGGTGATCGCGGCTCAGGAAACCACTGTGGAGGTGGAATCTCATTCTTCATTGGCTAATTCGGATCCCAACTATAAGAGACTCAGGAACGCGGAGATCGCCGAGACGTACCGGGTTGAGAACCTCATCATCAAGCGCGATATGGGAACCATCACCATGAAGAGCGGGGCCATCAGTTTCACCGCGCCGGTGCTCGGCCGTGTCGCTGTTGCCGTGTTCAGCGGTGAAGGCTCATTCCAATTGGCGCCGGCGATGCGCCTGGAGGCCATGCATCTGCTGAAAGCAACTGGCGATTCCAAGTTTTCGGACGATTTCGAATCCGCAGTTTTCCTTTTCGCCGACAACACTTACCAGGAACTGAAGCAGACCCTGAAAACCACTGCCGATGGTGGCAAGAACGCCGCGATACTCGAAAACTTCCGGCACCACGTCAGGCGCCACGTCGAATTCCCGCAGTCCATGACCGAGTACCTCATCCAGGGGGATGGCGTGCGCAATCTGGATGCGGCTCTCCTCGCCGAGCTCTATAACCCCAAGTACGCGGGATCGTTCACCGCCTACATGCGCGGGCACAAGCACCCCGACCTGCGCTTCATCGTGGACCCTCTGGGCGCGCTTCCAGAAATGCTGAGTCCCGAAGAAGTCGCTTTGGTCAGCATTGACCCGGGCACTCCGCAGGATGGGGTTCTCTATCTCACGCACTACGCGGTTGAATGGGAGAAAAACACCGCTAACAGCGATGAGGATAAGCGTCTGTTCACGCCGCTGCACTATAAGATTGAAACCGTAATCGGCAAAAACGCCCACTTAGCTTCCACCGCCACTGTGACCTTGCAGGCGCTCCGCGATGGGGACCGCATGGTTCCCTTCACGTTGCTGCCCAACCTGCGGGTCTCCCGCGTCAGCCTGGGCGGTAGTAAAGACCTGCCCTACATGCAGGAATCGCGCAAGCAGGACGCGGCTTACTATGTCGTGCTGCCCGAGCCCACCACACCCGGTCAAAAGTTCGATCTGCAGATTGAATACGCGGGCGACAAGGTAGTGCGCGACGCCGGCGGTGGAAACTTTGCCGTCCGTGCCCGCGAAAGCTGGTACCCCAGCCTGAACGTGTTCAAAGACCGCCCCACTTACGATTTAACTTTTAAAGTGCCGCGTCAATACACATTGGTCAGTATCGGAAAACTGGCCGGGAAAGAACGCGAAGGCGATTACGCCGTCACCCATTGGACGACCCCTCCCATGGCCGTGGCCGGATTCAATTACGGTGATTTCAAAGAGAAGGAAACCAGCGATCCCGATTCGAAATACACTATCGAAGCCTACGCCACTTCTGAACTCCCCGGATATCTGAGACGCTTTGAATCGGTGGCGAATATGACGCCGTCGCGCATGGCGGGCAACGCCATCATCGACGCCGAAAATTCCGTTCGCTGCTTCAAGTACTGGTTTGGAGAAACTCCGTACGGGCGCGTCGCCATCACCCAGCAGCCACAGGCCAACTTCGGTCAATCGTGGCCCACCCTGGTCTACCTGCCGGTAACATCGTTCCTCGATGATACGCAGCGTTATATGATCATGGGCTCGAACGTTTTTCAATACAACAACTTCATCGACGAAGTCACGGCTCACGAAGTCTCGCACCAGTGGTGGGGCCACTTGGTGGGGTGGAGCAGCTATCACGATCAGTGGCTTTCCGAAGGATTCGCTTACTTCTCGGCCGGCCTTTATTTGCAGGCCACCGAAAAGAACCCAGAGAAATATCTCGCGTACTGGAAGCGCGCGCGCAGGGAGGTTCTGGACAAAAACAACTTCGGTAACGCCCCCAATGATGCGGGTCCCCTGTGGATGGGCGAGCGTTTGGATACTTTCAAGACCGAAGGCGCGTACAACTGGCTGGTATACCGCAAGGGCGGCTATGCGCTCCACATGTTGCGATACCTTATGCAAGACCCGAAGACAGGTGATGACGACTTCATCGCAATGATGCACGATTTCACCGTTAAATACGCCAATAAGAACGCCAGCACTGAAGACTTCCGCGCCATCGTCAACCAGCATATGAAACCGCAAATGGACCTTGGCGGGAACAATACCATCAACTGGTTCTTTGCCCAGTATGTTTATGGGTCGGAGGTCGGCAGCTACCACTTGAACTACAAACTCACCAACGAACCAGACGGCAAGGTTCTATTCACCGGAACGATAACGCAAAGCGGCGTGGGGAGCCAATTCCGCATGCGCGTTCCTATCTATCTTGACTTTGGACAAGGCTTGCCCATCAAGATGGCTAACATTGCGGTGGCCGGCAACGGCACCAGCAGTGAAATCAAAGTGAGGCTGCCCAAGCGGCCTAAGAAGGTCCTGTTGAATTACAACTATGACGTCCTGGCTCAGGACGCCTCCGTCTCCGAAATGTAGCGATTCAACCGTCCCGCCGCGGTAGCAATGACGATTGGTTGGTAAAATCCGCTTTCCGCCGGGAGTCGCCAGCGAATATTTGTGAATCCGCGCGCCGCTAGAATGCCGCTGATCTCTTCGCGCAGGACCGCTCGATATATCGACGTCCCGTGGTAGTTCTCCCATCCGTTGGACGTTTCCTTCGTGATGAACAGGTGGAACATGTACCGGCGGTCGTCCTGCCAATCCCAAACCTGAAACAGAATGCGGCGCTTCCCTTCATCCGAATAGAAGGTTGGACCCTGCACGACGGGAGGCTGGGCCAGGATTGCATCGTAGTCCCGGATGCTCGCCATGAACGTTCCACCGGTACGCAGTTTCGCCCGGATCTGCCCCGCAGCTTGGGCCAGGTCCGACTCGTTAAGCAAGTGGGGCAGTGCGTTGTCCATGCAGATCACGGCGTGGAAACGGGCAGCCGGCACTTTGTCGAGGCTCCGCATATCCGCGGCGTAGAACGGAATGTCCAGATTTCGCGACGCTGCTTCTGAGCGAGCACGCTCGACTGCCCCGACGCTGACATCCGCTCCGGTGACGCAGAAGCCAAGTTTCGCTAAGCCGAGCGCCTGCGTCCCTATGCCACAGGCGCAATCGAAAACCGTCTTGCCCGCCATGCCACACTCCCGTTCGAGAATCGGGCCGATGGTAG
>Ga0326727_10008220_pt1 | contig 26697 bp, 27 predicted proteins | sample MB2enrmetagenome_FD_207643 | JGI IMG/M metagenome (GOLD analysis project Ga0326727, IMG submission 207643) | Lab enriched peat soil microbial communities from McLean, Ithaca, NY, United States - MB29MY | ecosystem: Environmental > Terrestrial > Soil > Wetlands > Peat | place: USA: New York...
CGGCGGTAGCCCTTGCATCATCACTAGGCCTTCACCTCCCTCAGGTTGGCCAGAGGACTTTCACCTCCAAGCTGCTGAGCATGCCCAGCACACAACCAAGCCGCCCGTGCGGCGGACGCTGCGCGTGCGTGTTGCCCACAGGACTGCCCTAATCAAGCTATTGTCGGGTCCTAAGGAGGTTCCCTATGACCCGTTTACGCAAAATGATGCTCGAAGAACTCGAGCGTCGAAATTACTCTCCGAGGACCATCGAGTGTTACATCCCTGCGGTGAAAGATTTTGCCCGTTACTTCCATCGCTCTCCGGACCAGTTGGGTCCCCAGCACATCCGCGAGTACCAAGCCTATTTGTTCCGCCAGCGAAAGCTGGCTCCGAGCAGCGTTACCCAGCGACTGGCCGCACTGCGCTTCTTGTTCATTAAGACTTTGAAGCGGCCCTGGAGCGTGGCGGAAACGCCCTATCCCAAGAAAGTGCAGCGCCTGCCCACGGTGCTGAGCCAGGAGGAAGTCGCCCAGCTCATCAACGCCGCGCCCACTCCCTTCTACCGCATCTTGTTAATGACGCTCTACGCAACCGGAGCGCGCCGTGACCACGACCTGCTGGCTCATGCTCTGTACGTTTAGTTTGAAGTCCGAGCGCACGGTTTCGCGGGCGGGCAAAACGACTCCTTCGTTCTTGACCGGCGCGAAGCTCTGCGCGGAAACGGTGATCGCGTAGCTGCCGGGATCCATGTTCACAAAGCGATAGTCCCCGCTGTTGTCAGTGTGAGTTGTGAGTGTTACGTCGGTATCCTGGTTCCTGGCCTGAACTTCTGCACTTGGGATGACTGAACCTGACGCGTCCGTAACCGTTCCCAGGATTATTCCATAGGTCGACTGGCCAACTGCCGGACCGCTGAAGCCGATGGCAAGAATGATTGCCGCAAAAATGAGCAGGCACTTCACCCTGAACTCGATCCCCTTCATTGCTACACCTCCGTTTGATAGTTTCGGACTACTCTTAGATTACTCGGAGGCGAGTGTGACCCGGCTTCGTGAAGCAAACGTTACGGCAGGAAGATTTCGTGGTTAAATCCGAAGTTGCTTAATTACGGAACGGCTGTCTTTCTTGCCACCAATGCAGAAACCCGATATTGGCGTCCCCGGCTTTGACCAACGAACAAGCGTCAGGCTTTTCATTAGAACCATCGTCGATCTGTGGGCCCCCAAATACAAGGGGTTCGCGCCACCCCAGGTGGTCTGCGATTTAACCGACCCTTCATCGTTCCGTCATCCATCTTTAATCTTCAGGAAGCACGCTAGGCTGGGGGTTTTCATCATGGACCCAATTCCCTTTTCTGCCGTCGCCCTGGTTATCGTCGTGCTCCTGGTCACTTGGCTCTTTCTAGCTCACATGATGTCGAACCGAGAAGATGACGCACGCCTGCACTTCCTTCTCGGTATCATGGGCGCGCCTCAGGCTGAGGCCAGCCATTCTGACGCCGCAGGACCGCCGCCTGCGGCAGTCGTGCCGGAGACAAACCCTGCGAAGCCCGTGCAAGAGAGGGCGGACGAATTCGTGTCTCGCGGAATCAGCGGCGTTGCCCGATATGCCTCTCAGGAGTTGCCCGTAGTGTTCGCAGCCGCCTTGCGCAGTCGAACCATGTAGGCTGAAGGAACTTAGGGACGTGCTGACGAAAGTCCGCGTCATATTGCTGACTGCCGGGAAGGGTGGGGCTTTACAGGTTGCTGCAATACCCTTGGACGCTGTCATTCTGAGCGAAGCGAAGAATCCCGGTAGTTGTAGTTTCAACGAACTACGGAGATCCTTCCTTCGTTTCACTCAGGACCGCCTGCGGGTCCTCAGGATGACAAAAACGCTTTCTAGTGGGCTGCCGGTTCCATCGAGACGAATCGTCGATCGATAGCTCGCTCGATGACCTTGGCAAATATGTCCCCTGAGCAGCCGGAAGTCGCATTTGCCGATTCGCAACTCGGAATCGACAAATCTTCCTCCGTAGGTGGGGCGGACAGGCTGAGCGGAGTCGCGTCTTTCATTTGTTCGAGGGTCTGGGCAAGGTACCGGGCGTACACGAAGTAATCTGCGGCGCCAGGCTCCTGCCAAATTGAAAAAACGAGTGCACCACCCGGCGGAGTGTCGTCCGGCTGATATCCCGGCAAGCGCCAGGAGAGCCCCAGCATGCCCGAAAGATTCGACAGGTTGGTGTCGTGGCCACACAAAATCAGGACAGCGTTTCCCGGACTGTCCAGCGCGCCTGTGGTTGCTTTGCCGGCTGCCGCCTGCTTCATCGACTGCAGAACGTGATAGAGCAAGTTGGAACCCCTGGCACGGGCAAGATAGGATGTCCGTCGCATCAGGTCCGCGTACGCGGCGTGCAGCTCCAGAATCCGGAACAATGCGCCAGCGTCGAGGCGCCCCCAGCCGAGATCCTTCCCCTGCATCCCTTCCGTGTACTCGAGAAGCAAGTCTTCGCCAAGCGTCGACGCGACGTTCCACGGCTCGTTGAGCTGAATTCCCTTCCCGTTTACAGAGACATTGATCTCATTCGGAGGGTCAATCCGTTTTTGCGGCGTGCTTCCTCCGCCCGCGAGCACTGATTCAAGTGTCCCAAAGGCAGCGCGATGCAAATCCCGGAAGCGGCCGGATGGGTCTGACAGCTGCTCGCGCACCGCCTGACCCGCGATTTCCCAATCCGGCTTTGCGAGACCTGTTTCTAGCGGGTCGAAAAGCGGGTCTTTGCTGCCGGACGGTTGCGAGTGGACTTCGACCGTGCAGCCTGGCAGCAGCGTCTCCGCCAAAGCCCCGCCGGTCTCGAGGGTGCGCTGGTCGGTGTCCGCATAAACATAGACTCGGCTAGCGTCTGCGCATCCCTGTCGATGCAGCAAATGGTCTCGCAAAAGCCACTCACGGTAGTAGGCCCCCATGAGCAGCATGAGGGCCCGACCATGCAGCGTTAGGCTGCCCGGCGGAACGCCCCAGGCCGGCTACGGCGCGGTTGAGTACTGGCTCAGGAGGTCGGCTTTCCAGGTAGGCGAGCGCACGCCGTGGCGCGTGATGATCACCACGTAGCGCAGCGCACAAAAGGGGGGAGGGCGGGAGGCACACAGACTGGCGCTTAACACACAGAGGATCAAAGCCAGCGCCCGGCGAAGCGGCGAATTGGTCTTCCGACTCAACGTGAGCCATTCCATAACGGAGGTGCTGCCAGCCGCCACCTCAATAGTCGGGCCGAACGACCCTCAACCCAGGAACCTCGTCCCTGGGGCGAGTCCCGCACTCGCACGTTAGCACAGGCATGTCAGTGGCATGTTACATGCCTGTTACAGCACTTGGCGCAAAGCGACCGTGCGGGTAACCCGCCGCAGACTCTATGCTGGATATGGGGCGTCAGCCGATGGCTGGGCGTGTCGTCCAAGTAAGGGAGGCCAGCGCCATGGATTCCCTAAAAGAGTCTAGCGTTGAAACGCGTACGCTGCGCGCCCACCTGGGCGTGTTTTGCCTTCCACACGGAGAGGATTCCGGCCGCTCGGCATCCGCAGCCGAGGCCTCTGAGCAGTCCCGACATTCCCGAGGTTCTGATTCGGCTCACGCATTTGCCCTCGGCTTTGTCTTGCGCGGCCAGCAAAGAATCAGTACCACGGGGACTAACACGCACACTGACAGGACCGATAGCCGGTGCGATGTCTGACCGTATCCTTGCATTCCCGCGCTACCGAAAAAGGCGAACACTGTGAACGAGCTCAGTGCGACCAGAACGACTTGCGCGAGCGTTCTCGATGGGAACAGGAAGCCGCGAGCATCGGACAGCAGTTTCATGAATAAGTGCCCGATGGCCACGGCGAAGGGAAGGCCGAGGACCGCGACGATCCACCAGGGCGAAATGTGAAGTCCCATTTCAATGTTGGCCATATCTGCGTGAGTCGTGAAGGTTCTGATGGGGACATAGTCGAGGAAGTTCCCCACGTTCATCAGGCAGAGCATCAACGCGAACAGCCCTAGGATTGGGCGATTTCGGAGCTTGGCGAAGGAGTAAAGCACCCTCGAAACGATATAGAAAGTCCCGCTTCCCAGCAACACCCCAGAGACCGCAATCAATGATGCCAAACGGCCTCTGCCTGCCGCAAGGAGCGACCTGTAGTCCACGTTCTCGTCGATATCGCTCAGGATTAGAAGGTTGCGTAGGCTCAGGTGTCCATAGTCCAGGGCTAAGGGATTCGTTTTGTAACCCAGTACCCAAGCGGTGAATGTATGCGCGTACTCATGGACGAGGTAACCGACTGCATGCGCAAGCCACAAGAGCAGCACAAAGGACAACCAAAACTGCGCCCTTTTTCGCTGCATCATGCTCGAAGTGTACCCGAGCATAGTGCCAGTCACAACCGATGAATCGGCCAATCACACTTGGGGGGCTTTGGTGCGGCGGACCTCTGGGCCCGAAGGAGGCTGACAGCACTTTGGCAACGGGACGGCACGCCACCCCTTGCAAACGTTATGGTATGTTGCCCGTTTGGGCGACAGGACCGACTCTGCTATACTTGCGGCCCCCTGGAGGTGCACGTCTGGAAGGCCAAGTCCTAGCAATCCCGCGTGATCAAGTCGGCGCTATCATGGTGGCGACGGTCTTCATGTTCATCGGTCTGGCCGCCTGCGCCCTGGCCGCAATTCGCGGCCGCGGCGGAGTCCGCCTCCTGGCTTGGCAAGGAGTTTTTAGCGCCCTGTATGGAGCGCGGATGCTGGCGCAATCGACTGCGGCGTTCAGCATACTCCCACGATCAACGTGGGCCGACCGAGATTATGTGGTGGCAATCATCACCTACGTGATCGTTATTCCCGCAGTACTCTTCTGGCTTGAGCTGAGCCTTGGAACACTCCGTCGCCTTTTGCAGCTCACCCTACTGGCGGCGTTAGTGAACGCCATAGGCGGCGTGAGCTTGGCGTTCATCTTCCGATCGCCTTGGGCCTTCCTCAACTACAACAAGGTGGTGGTGGCCTGCTGTTTCTCGCTCCTCGCGGTGGTGGTTGCTGTCCCCAACCTTTCAAAAAGATTTCTGATCGTTCCGAGTCGCATTCCGGCCATCGGCACGCTGGTTCTCGCGGCGGTAGTACTCTACAATAATCTGCAGGGCTTCCTCCACCTCCCCTCTTATTCCTCCTCTGAGCCATTCGCTTTCGCGGTCTTCATTCTTTCGCTGGGCTACGTGGCAGCCGAGAAGGTCTTCACGGATGAGAGGCGGCTGCTCTCGATTGAAAGCGAACTTGCTATCGCTCGCGAGATACAGAGTTCGATTCTGCCGAGCAGCGTTCCCAAGGTGAACAACCTCCGTATCGCCGCCGCTTACCATCCGATGACCGCCGTCGCAGGCGATTTCTACGAGTTCATCCCTGTTGATCAGAACCGGGCTGGCTTCCTGGTGGCAGACGTCTCCGGGCACGGTGTTCCAGCAGCACTCATCGCGGCCATGATCAAGGTCGCGATGCAATCGGTGGTGTCCCTGGCTGACGATCCACCTGCAGTGTTGCGAGGGCTGAACCGCGCCCTCGCCGGCCAATTGCGCGGCCAGTTCGTCACCGCCGCCTACCTGTGGATCGACACGGAAATTCACAAGGCTTTGTACTCAGCCGCGGGACACCCGCCGCTTCTGCGCTGGCGGAACGGAATGTTGGAGCGCATTGAGAGCAACGGCCTGCTGTTCGGAGTCATCGAAGACCCTTGCTATCCGGTGTGCGAGCTACCTCTCCTTTCGGGCGATCGATTCCTGCTTTACACCGACGGCATCACCGAACCCGAAAATGCCGCAGGCGACTCGTTTGGCGACAAGAAGCTCGAGGAGGTCGTTCGCATCAACCAGTCGCGACCTCCCGCTGAGTTGTCGGACCAATTGCTCTCCGAGATACGTCGCTGGCAACCCGCTGCCACGACCCAGCAGGACGACATTACGCTCGTCGTCATTGATGTCGTGTAACGCCGTGGCTCTAATGACGAAGGTGAATTGGCGTGTGGACCAGGCAGTGGAAAAAGTAAGAGGTTGGGCACATGAGCGAAGACAGTCTCCAATCCGACGCACAGTGGTACGCTGATGGCGGGAACGCAAATTCCAGCTGGAGTTGGCTCTACAAGGTGGGCGCAACGGCGGCACTGATTGTCGTGGCCTTTATTCCTGTCCAGATCATTCTCTTCCTCGCTTGGCCGCCACCTGGGTTTCAACCGACCTCGGGCAACGTCATCGGCTGGTTTACGCTCTTCAATAAACACGCGCTGGTCGGACTCCTCCAGCTTGACCTCTTGCTGGTTGTCGACCAAATTCTTAGCGTACCGATCATTCTTGCACTCTACGTGGCCCTGCGTCGGGCAAGTGAATCCGTCATGGCCATTGCAACCGCGCTGGGTCTGGTTGGGATCGCGGCCTACCTGTCGTCCAACACCGCCTTCGCAATGCTCTTCCTCAGCCAGCAATACGCGACCGCCACGACTGAAGCACAGAGATCCCAGTTCGTAGCGGCTGGGCAGGCGATGCTGGCCACGTACGCGGGGACCGCCTTTCAGGTGAATTACGTCGTGGGGTCAGTCGTCCTGGTCATGACAGCCGTAGTAATGTTGCGGAGCAAGCTCTTCAGCAAAGCAACGGCCTATGTCGGAATCCTGGCCAGCGTCATCGGACTTGGCTTGTATGTTCCCCGAATAGGCATTTTCCTGTCGGTCGCTTCGGTCCCGTTCCTGGCAGTCTGGAATGTTCTAATTGCCCGAAGGCTGTTTCAACTCGGACGCCCCAAATAGCTCGTCGGGCGCATTGCGCTCAATCTCAGACAGGAAGGCAAGACCTGGCTGCAGTTTCGCCCGCGCCAGGATCTGACATTTAAGTTCATATTACGTCCCCCGCTTGATGCTGTTACTCAACGTTCGTAAACCGTCTGCCTGTGTCCGCCTCCTTTGTAGTCCGCGAAACAAGCAGCCGGGTAGCACGGTTATCCAAACGAGACCCAAGGTGATGCCAAATGCTGCGTAGGCATCCGGCGCCAGGAGCAAGATAAAAGCAACAGCCGAGGCCAGCAGCGTGTAGGACGGCCACCAACTACAACCGAACGTCAGTGCGCCGAAGGCAGTGATGCCAATGGCCAGAAAAGCTGCCAGTGCCGCGTTCCAGTCGCCGGTCGAATGCACCACTAGAAGCGCCGGAGCGAAGGGCAGCATTACCCACGGTCGCGAGCGGCGCCGGGCGAGGAACAACACAAGCAAACCGGATCCGGCGAGTACCCAGCCAACGCGTGCTGCCAACATGATCGTAGGTGGGACGAGCGGCTCCCCTTCCGCACGCTCCTTGATTCCACGCAACATGCGTTGTTCCATCACAAAGTGAATGGGATCCCACAATACTGAGTTAAATACGCGCACGGCCAAATTGGAGGGAAGGGATTCGCGCAGCAACAGCCGGGTGGTCTTCTCGTCAATGGACTCGAGTACGAACCGGCACGGGATGTCGGCGATCAACCGCTCAGGTTCGAGAGCGACAATGCGAGTTTGCGCCATGTGGGCGAAGATCCCGCCTAAAAGGTCAGGACGCGCCAGGAGGACGTGGTCCCCGATTTCCCGCCTCTGCCATTCCGGATGGATCACATCCGCGTTGTGAATACTGGCGCCGGTTAGGTTTTCCAGCCATGTGTTGCTATAGAATCCGGCGCGGTCCTGGCCCATCTGGACCAGCCATTGCCAAACCGCAGGCGCCGGCGCATGGATAGTAATGGCCCTCGTGAACCAGCGTGAGCTATGGGGAAGCCTCTCGGTGGGCGGATCGCCGGGCAAGGCCATCTGTCTTTCGTTCGATGTTGCGCTCCAGTTCATGAACCAGGGATACAGAAAGCAGAAGTAGACGGCCCACAGAATGGCGAGTAAGATACCGACCCTGTGCAGCCGAAGGAAGGGGCGAATAGTGCTGCCGAGCCTGCGCATGGTGTCGGACATAGGCAAGGAACAGTATGTCGACTTGACCCCGGCTGTAAATGCAAAAGGCAATCTGTAACATTTCGTTAACATTCAACGCGTATGCTTGGCCACCTTGCAGTTCCTGCCAACTCGGCTGGAGGAAAGGGGAACTTTGTCAGCCTTGGTTCTAGTCGCATATGCCACACGCCATGGCTCGACGCAGGAAGTTGCTGAGGCAGTTGCAGCGACGCTGCGCGAACGTGGCTTGGAAGTCGAGCTTCAGCCGGCGCGTGAAGTTCACAGCCTCGAACGATACCAAGCGGTCGTGCTGGGCACGGCAATCTATATGTTTCGCTTTCACAAGGACGCGCGCCGCTTCTTGGCGCGACACCGTGCGAACCTCGCCGAGCGGCCCGTCGCGATTTTCGCACTCGGCCCGTTTAACGATGAGGAGAAGGAGTGGCAGGGTGTGCGTGCGCAACTCGACAAAGAGCTTGCGAAGTTTCCCTGGCTTGTGCCCGTCGCCAACGAAGTCTTCGGGGGGAAGTTCGATCCTGCGAAGCTCCGCTTCCCCTATAATCTCGTGCCTGCCCTCAAACGATTGCCGGTCAGCGACATTCGTGACTGGAAGGCAATCCATGATTGGGCCGGCGGTGTTGCCGAGAAGTTGCAGCCGACGTAGAGGATGATTGGAGGCGTCATGACCTTGTTTACCCTCATCGTCTTCATCGCGTTTCTTGCAATCGTATTCATAATGGTACCAAGGGTGCTGAGGGTCTTTTCCGGGAATCGATTGTTCCGGATCGCGGGCGCCACGCTCTTTGTCGCTGATGTATTTGTCGCATTGACGGCGGTGTTCGGGGGCATCACGGTGGCGGCGGGGGTGGATAAGTTCCCGCCCGCCTGGCTTACGGGAACGGTGTTCAGCAGCTACTTGATTCCTGGCTTGATCCTTACTGTGGTGGTTGGCGGAAGCGCGACTGCAGCCTTGTTTGCCACTTTGTGCGAGCGGGATGCGGGGACACTTTTCTCAGGAGTGGCCGGCGGGATTCTACTGGGATGGCTGGTCGGCGAACGGCTGATCCTGCCTCCGGCGGCATTCTCGCCGCAATTCTGGTGGCTTGAGGCCATCTATGTCGCTGCTGGGTTAATGATGCTGGTGCCGGCTGCGGCGATTCGCTGGGTGGTTCACAAGAGTCCGTCACGACAAACGCAGGTGCGTCAGGCTGATTGGTTAAGAGAATAGGCTCGGTTGAACGACGAACCTGAATTCTTGTGAGACAACTGTATGGGCCTTGGACATTGCGCGGTGGGATTGGCGGCCAAACCTGTGGCTCCGAAAGTGCCCCTGGGCATTCTGCTGTTGGCAACGATGATGCTCGATTTCTTGGCCATAGCATTCACGTGGGTTGGCATCGAGGGCGGCAGTACGGGAAATCCCTGGTCGCACGGTCTCTTCATGGCAGTGCTCTGGTCCACGGCAGCCGCTCTAGTTTGTGCACGGATCTATCACAGCCGCGGTGCGGGAGTGGTGATTGGGCTTCTGGTTTTCAGCCATTGGGTGCTGGACTTTGTTTCGCATCCCATACCTTTTCCCAGTTTTTCCTGGCGTACTTGGCAATGGAGCTATGGACATCATATGCCACCCGACCTGCCGCTCCTTTTCGCTGGTTCACCGAGGGTAGGGCTCGGCTTGTACAACTCCATTAGCGCGGCTGAAGCCACTGTGCTGGAGTTTGGGATGCTTATCCTCGGAGGCGTGGTGTACGTAACCTACGCCGTGAGGTGTAAACGAAGTAGGGCAGCGCAATTTGGATGAATCGTTCTCGTGTTTAGGGAAATGGTGTCCCAACATCGGCCAAGGCTCACTGAAGAGGACGGTGAGGCAATACCATAGCTTCGTCCATGCCATATCGAACGAGGAGAGGTAATCAACAACCTTGAGCGAAACAAGTCCCGAATCTCCATCGCAGTTACCCGCGCCTGAATCGTTGTACCCACTTCCTTCGGAGCCGCAACGACGGGCGAAGCCTCTCGAACGGTTCATCGCCAACGCCTTCGTCGGCCGGGGCGGCATCCGAGCTGGCTGGCGCCTCGCAATATTCTTGGCCATCGTGGTCGGCCTCATCGCCGGTCTGAGTTTCATCGCTCGAACATTCTTTCATGTGAAGCCTCCTATAGGGCCCATGGAACCTTTATCCTTGCTCCACAATGAAGGGGTGGCCTTCCTCATCATCCTTTTCGCCGGTTGGGTGATGTCGAAAATCGAGCATCGTCGAATTGCGGACTATGGCTTGCCGTTGCGGCGGGCCTTTCAGGGCCAATTCTGGCTGGGGATTTTGTTCGGCTTCGCAGCCATCACGGTGTTGCTGGGAAGCATGCGGCTCGCAGGCGTTTTCCGCTTCGGAACGATCGGTTTGCGTGGCTTTGAGTTGTTGGAGTACGGGGCACTGTGGGGCCTGGCTTTTGTCTTCGTTGGGTTGTTCGAGGAATCCTTCTTTCGCGGTTATGCGCTTTTCACGCTGACCACTGGCATGACCTTTTGGCCTTCTGCAATTCTGTCGTCGGTCTTGTTTGGCCTGATCCATCTAGGCAATTCAGGCGAGAGTCAGATCGGCGCTCTCGAGGCCGGCGGCACAGGCTTGCTTTTCTGCCTCCTTTTGCGCCGGACGGGCGATCTTTGGATGCCCATCGGATTTCACGCCGCCTGGAACTGGGGCCAGACATATTTTTACGGCGTGCCCGACAGCGGCTTGGCGGCCAAAGGTCATCTGTTCAATCCGACCTTTTCCGGCCCCGCCTGGCTGACAGGCGGAAGCGTCGGCCCCGAAGGGAGTTTGCTGGCGATCGCCGTGCTCATAGTTTTGTGGAGCATTTTTGCGCTATGGCTGCGCGAGAAGAAGTACCCAAACCAGGAGACAACATGCGCTGGGCAGAGTTAAAAGATATCTTGCAGCGAGGCTTCGGCCGCGGTACCTGCCCGTACCAACTCGCCTTTTTCCTGGAGTTCAGTCTCCGACGGTTCATCCTTTCCCCGGAACGATTGGCCGACCGGCTGGAACTCAACGAGACATCGCGGGTACTCGAATTAGGCCCAGGCCCGGGTTATTTCAGCAGGGCTGTGGCCCGACGAGTTTCCAAAGGATATCTTTTGCTGGCTGACTTGCAACCTGACATGCTCCGAAAAGCACGGGGAAAGCTCGCAGAAGCCGGAATCCGGAACACCGGATTCGTGCAGGCCAACGGCGCCTCGCTTCCGCTATCCAGCGGCGCATGGGATTGCGTGTTTCTTGTAGCCGTCCTGGGTGAGGTGCCGGACCCAGCGTCTTGCCTAAAGGAAATCTATCGAGTGCTCCGGCCTAGAGGTTTGCTGTCTCTGACCGAGCAGCCCGGCGATCCGGATTTCATCGCCCTGCCGGAAGCCCGGACGGTCGTCGAGGGCGTGGGATTCCGCTTTGAAAAAGTCTACGGCGGCGGCAAGAACTACACGGCGAGTTTCAGAAAGTAGCGGGTGATGATTCGAAATTCATAATTTCGATCGGCTGACAGTCGATGACTGAGAGCCGACGGCTTACGAGTAATGAGATGACCACATTCCTTCAGGACCTCAGGTACGGCGTTCGCGTGCTGTCAAAGACTCCCGGCTTTGTGGCAGTGGCTGTTCTGACGCTGGCTCTGGGCATCGGGGCAAACAGCACGATCTTCAGTTGGATTAACTCGACACTGCTCAACCCCCTTCCAGGGGTCAGGCGCAGCGTCGAGCTCGTTTCGCTCACGCGGGGAGTTCGGTTAGACCCCAATCCGCCATTCTCCTACGATGACTATAAAGATCTGCGGGAGAGGAACCATAGCTTTTCCGGCCTGCTTGGCTATCACATTGGCGATTCACTGGCCTTAACCGGCTCTGGCAAGCCGGAACGCCTCCTGGGCTTCCTGGTTTCTGCAAACTACTTTGACGTGCTCGGTGTGAGGCCCATCCTCGGCCGTGGTTTCCTGCCTGCGGAAGAACTGAAGCCCGAAGGCGCTCCGGTAGTAATCATCAGCTATGGCCTCTGGCAAACCCATTTCGGCCAGGAGCCCTCCGTGATCGGCCGGACCATCGAGATCAACCGGCATCCGCTCACCATCGTCGGAGTCACCCCTGCCGATTTTCAGGGAAGCATGACCGGGTTGAGTCCTGACATCTACATTCCCCTGGTGATGGATCCGGTGATCTCCGCCGGCTGGCACCGGCTCTATATGCGCGAGACTTCCTGGCTCAATGTGTATGGGAGGCTCAAGTCCGGCGTGACGCGCCAGCAGGCTCAGGAGGAAATGAACGTCCTGATGCAGCAGATCGTCAGGCAGTATCCTGAGTCGCATCAGGGGCCGAACGACATCACGCTCGATCCGCTCTGGCGTTCTCCTTTCGGGCTAAATTCCGTCGCCTCGACTCTCCTGCCGATGCTGCAGGCCCTGGCGGGCGCCTTGCTGCTGCTGGCCTGCGCGAATGTGGCGAATTTGCTGCTGGTGCGCGGGGTCGGACGACGGCGGGAGATTGCCATCCGCTTGTCGGTGGGCGCCGGCCGCGGGCGTTTGGTGCGACAGTTCCTGGTTGAGAGCCTTCTGCTGGCCCTGGCCGGCGGGTCCTGCGCCATGCTGCTCACCGTCTGGACGGCCGGGGCGTTCGCGGGGTTCATCCCGCCCACCAGCATCCCCATTTCGATTGATATCCGCGCCGACCGCACTGTACTCCTGGTGACGCTGGTCATCTCGGTTCTAACCAGCCTGATCTTCGGCATTCTGCCGGCGCTGCGCTCGTCCCGACTCGCGCCGGCCGCAGTGCTCAAGGAGGAAGCAGGCACTGTCACGGGCGGACTCCACAAGTCGTTTCTCGCGCGCGCACTGGTCGTAGCGCAAATCTCGCTTTCGCTGGTCCTCCTGATTTGCGCCGGGCTGCTCATCCGCAGTTTTCGGGCTGCGCAGCGCTTCGACACTGGCTTCGACCCAAACCACGTGATGCTGGCTTCCTTCGACCTCCTCCCTTTTGGCTACTCAAGAGAGGCCGGAATCGCGTTCGATCGGCAACTCATCGCTAAACTCGAAGCCCTCCCTGGCGTGGAGTCTGTGACCTTGGCCAATTGGGTGCCCCTGGGCACCGGGCACCACAGCGCGACCGTCGAGCCGGAAGGTTATGTACCCCGGCCTCATGAACAGATGGACATCATGCGCGCCAACGTTGGTCCGAACTACCTTCGCACGCTGCGCATTCCTCTTGTTGCGGGACGCGACATTACGCCGCAGGACAACGCCGGATCACAGTCGGTGGCCATCGTCAATCAGGCTTTCGTGGACCGTTTCTGGCCGCATGAGGATGCGCTGGGCAAGCGGGTGGGGCTACAAGACGACCCGTTGACCGTGGTTGGCGTAGCGCGAAACAGCAATTACCAGCGTCTTAATGAAACTCCGCAACCCATAATCTATTTGCCGCTGCTCCAGGATTTTTATCACGACGCGGTGATTTACGCGCGGGTTTCAGGTAATCCCGCAGCCTTCGCCTCGGCGCTCGAGAAAACCGTGCACGAACTGAACGCCGATCTGCCGTTATACAACGTGATGAGCTTTAAGGGAGTCATCGACCTCGCGAGCACAGTCGAACGGATTGCCGGGACGTTTGTGGGCGTTTTTGGTGTGCTCGCACTGATGCTGGCGGGGGTGGGAATCTACGGAGTGGTCGCCTACTCGACGCGCCAGCGCTCACATGAAATCGGCATTCGCCTGGCGCTGGGGGCTGAGCGGGCCGATGTCTTTCGCCTGGTGCTGGGCGAGGGTTTGCAGTTGACCCTGGTCGGCGTGGGCATTGGCCTCGCCGTGTCGCTGGCGGCGACGCGTTTGCTGCACACCTGGCTTTTCGGTGTCACTGCGACGGACCTTCTCACCTACGCGGGCGTCACACTTCTGCTCTGTGTCGTGGCGCTCGCCGCATGTTACCTTCCGGCGCGGCGCGCTACCCAGGTGGAGCCAACGGTCGCCCTGCGTTGTGAATAGCAAATTGCAAGCTAAGCACCTTCACCTATAATTCTTCCTTCCTTCATCTGGCCTTCAACTAATCCTTTTAGGCTCTCGCTTGAGGTAGCCGTGTCGTTGGCGAACGGAGAACTGGGAGCGGCATCGCGAAAGCGCTTCCCGGGGGGAGGTCTGACATGCAAACCGAGTCCAGCCGCCACGAGCCCATTTTGAAACTCAGCTTCCGATGGGAGTCCACAACTCAGCCGAAGTTGCCGCCCGCTGTCAGCGGGGCTCTGGAGCGTGTTCTCCTTTTCGACCAGCTCAGCGCTCTTTACTGCCGGGCTCTCCACTTGCAGGACAGCCGGGCCTTCCATGAAAAACTCCTCGAGGAGCTGGGAGTTCATTACGAGGTACCGCTGAGCGACTTGGCTCGCATCACAAGGAATGGCCCGGTGGTTGTCACCGCCAATCATCCCTTCGGAGCTGTCGAGGGGATCATCCTGGTTGCCGTCCTCCGCTCTGTGCGGCCCGACGTGAAAGTGATGGCGAACTTCCTCTTAGGGGGTCTTCCGGAACTGCGGGACCTTTTCATATTGGTGGACCCCTTCGCGCGCCAAACGTCCACCTATGCAAACGTAAGGGGCCTGCGGGAAGCGCTGACTTGGCTGAAGCAGGGCGGCATGCTGGCCGCGTTCCCGGCTGGAGAAGTCTCGCACATTGATTTCCCCTCCCGTACCGTGACCGATCCCGAGTGGAACGACTCGGTTGCGCGGATCATCCGTGCCACAGGCGCCAGTGCTTTGCCGGTCTATTTCAGCGGCGCGAACGGGTTTGCCTTCCAGGTTCTCGGGCTTGTTCACCCGCGCCTGCGGACCGCGCTACTCCCACACGAGTTCTTGAATAAACGTGACAAGACCATTGGGCTGAGAATTGGAAGCCCCATAGCCTTTGATCGACTGGCGGCATTCAACCCCGGCCGCGAGCTGATACAGTACCTTCGCCACCGGACTTATGCCCTGGCAACAAACAACGCGCCGAGCAACAAACCGTTCCAGCGTCCGTGGCCACACAGACCACGGAAGACTACCCAGGCGCCGGTTGCCCCGGCAATTCCCGGTCCGATCTTGACGGAAGAGATCGAAAGCCTGCCGTCTGCGCAGCGACTCGCAGCAAGCGGCGAATTGGTAGCCTATTATGCGCGAGCCGGCCAGATCCCACTGACCCTACAGGAAATTGGGAGATTGAGGGAGAACTCATTTCGCGCAGTGGGTGAAGGCACTGGAAAATCACGCGACTTGGATGAATTCGACTCCAGCTATACTCACCTTTTCTTGTGGAATCCGAGCGCCGCTGAACTGGTGGGCGCCTACCGGCTGGGTCCCACAGACGAGATTATGCCCGCCTCCGGCTTCGAGGGGCTTTACACCAGCACTTTGTTCAAGTTCGCTCCCGGCTTCCAGGAACAGATCTCCTGCGCGCTCGAGATGGGAAGATCCTTCGTCCGCCCTGAATACCAACGCAGCCTGGGAGCGCTTCCCATGCTGTGGAAAGGTATCGGGAGCTTTGTTATTAAGAATCCCAGGTACCGAGTCCTCTTTGGCGCCGTAAGCATCAGCGACCGATACCAGCCCCTATCGCAACAGCTCATGGTGTCGTTCCTGCGATCCCACTACTGTCTCAGCAGCCTAAGGGGAGCTGTCAAGCCCAGAACTCCTTTTCGCCCCTCGAGAGATCGAGCCCTTCCGAGGCAGACCCTTGAACTGATCGGAGACAATCTCGACGAACTCTCCACAATAATCTCCGACATTGAATCGAACTGCACAGGGATTCCCATCCTCATCAAGCATTATCTCAAACTAGGTGGGAAGGTTCTGGGTTTTAACGTGGACCCGAGCTTCAGCAATGTGCTTGATGCACTGATCCTCGTGGACCTCGCTCAAACTGACCCGAAGATTCTGGCACGGTATATGGGCAGGGATCAGGCCACAGAATACCTCGCCTTCCACCAGACAGCGGAACTCGTCGCCACCTAAGTGCACGTGCGGCCCGGCGGCGCCGAACACGTTCTCGGGGCCGGTCCGACGTTCGGCGCCGACGGAAGCCCTAACTCAACACGGTGCCGGTCGAAAGCGCGCAGGGACAACTTGTCATTGCGGTCCCTACGCCCACTCATTTCACGACCGTCTCATTTTCGGAACCTTCAGTCCCAAATGCGGACAGCCATTGTTTATTACCTGTTTCACGGCCGAAGGTTATTCAACAAGATACACATGACCTCGCGTGGCAATAGAATTGCTCTCGCCCACAGTATGCTCGCCGACCTACGCTTCGCCTTGCGCACTCTGCGACATAATCCTGGATTCGCCGCGATCGCTATTCTTTCGCTGGCGTTGGGAATTGGCGCCAACGCCGCCATCTTCAGCTTCGCGGACTACGTCCTTCTTCGACCTCTGCCTGTGCCGAAGGCTTCCGAAATCATGGTGGTCTGGTCGCAATTCCGCAGTGAGAGCATCTCGGGCTTCACTGACCTCTCGAGCATTTCCTACCCGGATTTCGACGATCTCAGGAAGCAAAGCCATTCCTTCGCGGGCTTGGTTGCCTCCCACTATTTCTCCTTCGGCTTTGCTCCAGACAAAATGGCCCAACCCCAGATGAAATTCGGAGCGCTAGTAAGTGGGAACTTCTTCACTGTCCTGGGGATGAATCCGGAACTCGGGCGCGGCTTCCGGGCCGATGAGGACAAAGTGCCAGGGCGAGACGCGGTCGTGGTGTTGGGGCACGCTCTCTGGGAATCCGAATTCGCCTCCAGCTCTGACGTCGTCGGAAAGAGCGTTCTCCTCAATGGCTACCTTTACGGTGATTGGCGTCGCACCGGAGTCCTTCCCGGGTCCCAACGTCTTTCTCCGGACCGACCTGTATGTCCCGCTGGCGATGCAGCCCAAGCTGGCCGGCGAGTCGGGTCAAAATGAACTAGAAATGCGGGGTGTGCGGGGGTTGATGGTCCTGGGGCGATTGAAACCCGGCGTACGTGTGGGTCGAGCTGCGGCGGAGGTACAGGTCATCAGCAACGAACTCGCCCGGGCATATCCGAAGACGAACGCCACCTGCACGTTGATGGTCTCGACGCAACGGCATGCCCAATTCGGCCAATTCTCAATGCTGGTAGTGCTTGTCCTGTTCATGTCGGCGCTCTCGGCGGTGGTGCTCTTGATTGCCTGCGCCAACGTCATGAATCTGCTGCTCAGCCGGGCCTCCGGGCGTTCGCGCGAAATCGGTGTGCGGCTGGCCATCGGGGCAGGACGAGCCCGGCTGATCCGGCAACTTCTAACCGAGAGCATGGTCATCGCGGTTCTGGGAGGAGCGCTAGGACTCCTTGTCGCCGAGGCGGGCGCGAATCTCTTCTCCCAAGCACGTGTCCCGATTGACGTGCCCCTCATCGTCAATGTGAAGCTTGATCCTCAGGTCCTGTTGTTTGCGCTGTTGATTTCGGCGTTGAGCGCCCTACTGTTTGGACTGGCGCCGGCGCTCCAGAGCACCAAGCTCGACTTGGTGCCGTCGTTGAAGTCAACGGGAGGTGCGGGCGGCAAGCGACGGCGCCTGTTGGGAAGGAACGCGCTTGTGGTTGTGCAAGTCGCCGGTTCTCTCGTTTTATTGGTTATCGCAACCCAAGCCTTCCGCGGAGCACAACTGACCCTCTCCTCGCCTGCCGGTTTTCGAACCAGCCACCTTCTCATGGCCAGCTTTAATCCTTCTGTGGCTCGCGACTCGAAGGAGCAAACGAAACAGTTCTACCGCCAATTGTTGGATCAGGCGCGCACTCTACCCGGTGTGAAGTCGGCGGCTCTCGCCCAGGCCATGCCGATGGTCCCGGCTTCGCCTGGAATCCGCGTCATCCCGGAAGGTGTCCCGTTGCCTCCTGGTGCTGAAGGCGTGCAGGTCTTTTCGAACACCGTGAGCGAAGGATATTTTGGCACTATCGCCGTGCCTATAATCAAAGGGCGCGAATTCCAGCGCACCGACAGGGAAGAATCCACGCGGGTCGCAATCATCAACGAGCAGTTCGCCCGCAAGTACTATCCCAATCAAGATCCCATTGGAAAAAGGCTCCGGTTGTACAACGCCGATGGACCAGTGGTCGAAATCATCGGCCTGGCGAAGCAGAGAAGGTACATTCTTCCGATTGAACCGCCTATGGAATACCTATACTTGCCGCTGGCCCAGAGCCCCGCGACGGCCATGACTATAATGCTCGAAACCGAGGGGTCTTCCTCCGCCGCGGCCGAGCCGTTGCGGAGCCTGGTGGAGCGGCTTGACTCGCGCCAGCCGATGTATGGTGTCCGTTCCATGGAGGAATTCTTTGACGTGCGCGCCACCAAGACCTTCGGCTTGTTCACCCAAGCCATCGCCGGGCTGGGGATACTCGGACTTGTGCTAGCGTTGGTAGGCCAGTATGGGTTGATGACCTACTCGGTAAGCTTGCGGCATCGCGAGATCGGGATCCGTATGGCGATCGGGGCTGACCCAGCCGGCGTAGTCAGGATGGTTCTGAAGCAGGGCATGGCGCTGGCCGGAGTTGGCGCCTTAATAGGCCTGCTATTAACCGTGGCAGCAAGTAAACCCATGTGCTCAATGGTAGGCGGGCGCGGTTTTAACTGGCCCCTTGTGGGGCTGGTCACTGTCGCCCTCCTGGCAATGGCAGCCCTCGGCGCATATATCCCCGCGCGTCGCGCCTCGCAAGTCGATCCGAACACTGTCCTGCGGCAGGAGTAAGCGCATGCTTCACGATCTTCGCTTCGCCTTGCGCACCTTTCAGCACAATCCCGGATTCGCGCTTGTCGCCATTCTGTCGCTGGCTTTGGGAATTGGAGCCAACGGCGCCATCTTCAGTATGGCCGAATACTTGCTCTTGCGGCCCCTGCCTGTCCCGCATGCCTCCGGCATCGTGGTTGTCCAGGCGCAGTTGCGTGGAGAAAGCAATGGCATGTACCAGCAAGCCGGCTTGTCCTACCCGGATTTCATTGACTTGCAAAGAAAGAGCAAATCCTTCGCAGGTCTGTCTGCGTCGCAATATTTCCCGTTCGGCGTCGCCCCCGACAAAACCGCGCTGCCGAAGATGAAATACGGCGCGCTGGTGAGCGGGAACTTCTTCAGTGTGCTGGGCGTGTCTCCGGCGCTGGGGCGCAGCTTCCGGGCGGATGAGGATCAAGTGCCAGGGCGCGATGCGGTGGTTGTGCTCGGCCATGATTTTTGGGAAACCGAATTTGCCTCGAGCCCTGACGTTATCGGCAAGAGTGTCTTTCTCAACGGCCTCCCCTTTACCGTGGTGGGAGTGGCGCCGGAACCATTCCGAGGACCGATGGTCTGGATACGCGCTGACCTGTATGTTCCGCTTGCCATGCAGCCTGCGTTGGCCGGCAGTTCCCAGCCGAACGAGTTGGAGACGCGCGGGCTGCGAATATTGAGGGTTCAGGGACGGCTGAAGCCGGGGGTAAGTGTCAGGCAAGCCGCGGCGGAAGCGACAGTTATCAGCCAGCAACTTGCCCAGGCCTACCCAGCGACCAATCGCACCTGCTCGCTCGAGGTTGGGACATACTGGCAAACCCAGATTGAGCAGTATTCGGTGCCAGCCCTTGCCTTCCTCTTGATGATGGCGCTGGCCGGAGTGGTGTTGCTCATCGCTTGCGCCAACATCATGAACCTGATGCTAAGCCGTGCTACCTCCCGTTCGCGCGAGATCGCCCTTCGGCTGGCGGTGGGAGCGGGCCGGGTCCGGCTGATCCGACTGCTGCTGACGGAGAGCCTGATGATCGCGCTCCTGGGCGGCGCGCTGGGACTCCTTATCGCCGAAGGGTGCGCGAATCTGTTTTCCCGATTCCGCATCCCCAGCGACATGCCTGTGGTGCTCGATTTCCAGCTCGACGCACGGGCGCTGCTGTTCGTGTTTTTGGCTTCGCTGGCAAGCGCCATCTTGTTTGGGCTGGTCCCGGCGCTCGAAAGCACCAAGCCGGACCTGCTTACGGCTTTAAAGTCAGGAGGCGCCGCTCCCAGCAAGCACCGCCGGTTCCTGGGGAGGAATGCCCTGGTGATCGCGCAGGTGGCGGGTTCGCTTCTGCTGCTGGTCTTCGCCACGCAGATCTTTCGCGGCGCTTCGGTTCTTCTCTCCACCCCCCTGGGTTTCCATTCGAGAGATGTTCTCACCGCCGGCTTTAACCCCACCCTGGCCCGCGATTCGATGGAGCAATCCAAGGAGTTCTACCGGCAGTTGCTGGACCAGGCTCGGACCCTCACCGGTGTGAAGTCCGCGGCGCTCTCGGAGGCGGTACCCATGATTCAAACCGCGGCCCAGTCGCAGTTTGGGGGCATTCATTCGACGCGGGTTATCCCGGAAGGCGTCCAGTTGCCCAGCGGGACAGAGGCGGTGAGCGTGCTTTCGAATGTCGTCAGTGATGGCTACTTCCGCACCATGGGAGTGCCCATAGTGCAAGGCCGCGATTTCCTCTCCAGCGATCGTGCGGATACCTCGCGCGTGGTGATTGTCAATGAGCAGTTCGTTCGCAGCTACTACCCGAATCAAGACGCCATCGGAAAACGCCTGAGGCTGAATGGCCCGGACGGTCCCTTCGCCGAGATTGTTGGGGTGGCGAAGCAGAGCACTTACCTTAACCCTATCGAAGCGCCTCAGGGGTACCTCTACCTGCCCTTGGCCCAGAACCCCACTGCCGCCCTGACCTTGATGCTTGAAACCGAAGGACCTCCGGCCGAAGAGGCCGGTCGGTTGCGAGACCTGGTCCGGCGCCTAGATGCCAACCAGCCGATTTTTGCCGTGCGTTCCATGCAGGACGTCTACGACCTGACCGTGAAACAACGGATGGATATAATTCGTGAAATCATCGGGGGGTTGGGTTTTCTCGGGTTGGTGCTGGCTCTGGTCGGCCTTTACGGCTTGATGAGCTACTCGGTAAGCTTGCGGCATCGCGAGATCGGGATCCGTATGGCAATCGGGGCTGAGCCAGCCGCGGTTGTCAAGATGGTGCTGAAACAGGGCATGGTGCTGGCCGCCAGCGGAGTCGCGATCGGCCTGCTACTCAGCCTGGCGGCGAGTAAGTTGACGGCGGCCTTGCCCGGCGGCCACGGCTTTTACCTGCCTCTAATCGTGCCCGTTACCGTGTCCCTTCTGGCCATCGCGGCGCTGGGCACCTACCTGCCGGCACGACGGGCCTCGCAAGTCGATCCGAACATTGTCCTGCGGCAGGAATAAGTCTCGAAAACCGGAGCTACGGTTGTAGCTTCTTTGGGTGCCTTTCCGTGTAACCTACCATCACAGCGCCGACTAACCAGAGTATGATACCAACTAGAAAAAGCGCACCACTGACGTAACCTGCGAAAATCAAAACCTTATTGGCAAGGTATACTGCCAACCGAAGCGGCAACAACAGCAGGCTCACGATTACCAAGCCTCGTCCTATCGCACGGACCCTCATTGAAGTGCTCATGACCATCACCATTTCACTGGAGAAGTTGGCCAACGTGAAAGACCTCGACCGACGGATAATAAGACAGGCCAACTGGCTTTTCAATACACGCAATAGGCATCCCGCTCTTCGCGCTGGCGGCGTGCACAGCTACAGCTAAAAAAGCACCTAGTCTAGGTGCAAGACGGCGTATAGCTGTTTGTCGGGCGAGATGCGTTGACATTAATTCCGCCTCCGGGCCAAGAAGTCACTGAAATCTAATTCCGCGCACCTTCTGGAGCATTTGCCTTGCGGCCGAAATGGTATAATGTTTCTTCCCCGTGGAGGTTGATATGGAGGCTGATTCTTATCCGGATTTATCTCCCGAGCACTCCTACGCTCAAAAGAATGCTGCCAAGGAATTGGTCAAATACTGCCTGGAGTTCGACCGCTGGCGGGCCGCGAAGAGGCGTAGCGAATGCCCGGCGCAGGATGCGCGAAGGCGCGGAATACTGGTCCCGCACCTGGCGGGGAGGGCAGCCCCTCCTGAAAGGCACTCAGTGGATTAGTTCCCCCCACATAGATATCCCACCGCCTCGTCTAAACGAAAATGCCGGTGCCTCAGCCTCGTCATTGGCGTGGGCGTGCCAATCCTTCTTGGCATTCGGGCGGATTGCGTTTCAAAAACCTCGGAAAGTACCAGGGATGCCTGCGGAGATACTGCACGATGGGAGGCGGCTCCGGCGGGTACATTTTGACTTTTTCCGCGGCACTCCACTCGAACGGCAGATGCACCACACCGCCAGGCTGGGAGATTTCTTGTAGCGCACGCAACGTCCCACGCAGCACATCCAACTGGCAGGTCGCATCCCCCGGCAATCCCATGGTCAGCCCGAACGGGTGCTCGATCGCCGCTATTCGCGGTGCTCCGACGCTCGCGGTCAGCTCCGGCATCATGGAAAGCGAAATCGTGCTGAACCCTGCGGCTTCGATCTCACGTTGAACCAGCCCGACGGACCAGCAGCATACCGGTCAAACCGGGACCAGCACTACGGCGTCCACCTGCTCCTGGCGGAGATGCCGGATGATGTCCGGCACGGTGTGAGCCAGCAAGGCTTCGGGACGCAGGGTGTAGCCCATGTAGGAATAGTGAGACCGGGCTGAGCGCCCGACCTCACCGAGGGCTTCGAGTTCATTCAATCGCTCGATGGGTATTACGCAGTTGAGATCCTGCTCAGCAAAGCCGGGATTGATGTGCAGGTGGCACACGCGCACTTGGCCGGCCGAAGCCGCTCGAGGAAGAATGCGATACGACGGATCGGAGAACCAGGGGTCTTGCAGTTCGATGTCTTGATCAAACGGCTGATCGGTCTTGAGCGCAACCGCGGCTGAACTCAAAAGCGCGACCGTGCATCGCGACAAGGGCTTCGACAGAGGGGTCCAGGGGATTTCTCGCGATGCGCCGAGCGAAATCCAATGTTTCATCACTCGCCTGCTGATTCCGTCGAGGAAGCGGTATGAATCGACACTCTTCGCCATCGATCACCATTCTACTCTCGTCTTAGGCCAAAAAGAACTCGGACTGGCAGAAGAAACCCAGCCGACGACGATTGGGGTGGAGAGCGCATGCTCGAAACCATCGACAGCAACGACGGCCTCTCGGCAGCCGGGGCTTCGTTCCGCAAGCATCAGTCTTGCTTGTGAGGTCGCTCAGTTCGGGACGCGACGTTCCACTTTACCCGCGTCGTCGTGTCCTGCTACACTCCTGCCATGTCCTTTCGCACTCGGGGGAATAAGCCCGACATTTCAGCCGGCCCATTTCATCGCGCGCTGCGGTATGCCTCCTATGACTGGACTCGCGAAATGTCCAAGCCAAAGCGCCGCATCACTTGGGTCGGCATCTTCTTGCAAGGGTACACATTCTATTGCGTATTAATGTGGGTTTTGGGGGTGCCGAAGGCGCTGCTTGGCTATATGCTCGTGTTGCCGAAAGGGCTGCCCGGCTACTTGGTGGCATGGCTATTGTACGTGATTGGTTGGTATGTCATAAACGGGATGCTGGCTTCGGAGTTTGTCCGCAAGACGCAACTTGAAGCCGACCAGATTGCCGCTCAGCAGATTCAGCAGACGCTCCATCCGCAAAAGCTGGAAGAGTTGCCGGGCTACAAGGTGGAGACATTCTACAAACCTTTTCGCGAGGTTGGTGGCGACTACTTTGACGTTATCGACCTTCCGAACAACCGAACCCTATTCGCTCTCGCGGACGTTTCCGGCAAAGGGATGCCTGCTGCTTTGCTCGCGGCAAACATCCAGGCTCTGGTCAGGAGCATCGCGAATATTGAACAGGATCCCCTGGCGCTGGCCCGTCAGATAAACAAGCACCTGAGTCGTTACACCCCGGCTGATCGCTTTGCGACGGCTGTGTTTATTCTGCTCCACCGTGATTCGGGAGAATTGACTTTTGTGAACGCCGGCCACGACTCCCCCATCGTGTTTTGTTCAGGGTCAACAACGCTTCTGCACTCTACCGGCATACCTCTCGGGTTGTTCGCTGACGCGGAGTATAAGATGGGTTCGGCCGTCATCCCACCCAATGGCGTCCTCCTCCTATTCACTGACGGATTGATCGACTCGATTCCCGCAGAGAATCCCACCCAGCGTCTGCGCGACGCATTGGCAGACGACTCACGAAGGACCATAGGTACGATCGAATCCTTAGTTGACCCAAAGCTCAACAAAGATGATGTCACCATCTTGTTGCTGAAGCGCACCGCAGCATCTGATCCCGGCACTTTGCCTCGGTTGGAATCGCCTTCCCACGAGCCCGGCTAAGAGAACCAGTTTTCTCGTGCAAGCAAAAGAGGTAAGATGCCAACGCGGCTGGGGAGGGTGGAGTGGATCAGATGGGCGAAGCGGCGGTGACGCAGAGTGACGACGAGCACACGAGGAAGGGAGACATTCAACTCTTGGCGGCGCTGGCCGGCGTCGCGCTGGTGCTCCACTTCCTGTTCAACCGGCGGTACGGCTTTCACGGCGACGAGCTGTACTTCTACGCTTGCGCAGACCATCTGGCGTGGGGCTACGTGGACCACCCACCGCTTGTGCCGTTCATCGCGTGGCTGTCCCGAGCCCTGCTGGGTGAGTCGCTCTTTGCGCTGCGGTTGTATCCGGCGCTGGCGCATGCAGGGCTGATCTTCCTCACGGGCTGGCTGGCGCGCGAGATGGGTGGCGGCCGGTGGGCCCAAGGAATCGCGGCTCTGACGGTGGTGATTTCGCCGTTGTATCTGTATTGCGGCAACGTGTTGACGACGGGCTTCGAGCCGTTCTGGACGGTGTGCGCATTCATCCTGGTACTGATGTTGAACGGCCGCACGCCGAAGCTGTGGCTGCTCTTCGGCGCGGCGGCAGGGCTGGGCCTGCTGAACAAGCATTCGATGATGTTCTGGGGATTCGGCCTGGCCGTGGGCCTGCTGCTGACGGCGCGGCCGCTGCTGAAGAGCAAGTGGCTATGGATCGGCGGCGCGCTCGCCGGGCTGATCTTTCTGCCGAATTTCATCTGGGAGCAGCAGCATCACTGGGTTACGCTGACCGCACTGGACCAGATGCGGCAATTCAACCGCGAGCCGTTCTCGGCCGTGGCGTTCTGGATGACCAACGTGATCATCAACCATCCCTTCACCGTGCCGATCTGGCTCGCCGGGCTGTGGTTTTTCCTCTTCGACAAGCGGGGCCGGACGTACAGGACCTTGGGGATCGCGTTCCTCGTGGTGGCGGTGCTGCTCGCCGTGATGAACGGGAAGGCGTACTACCTGGGCGGAGCGTATCCGGCGGGGCTGGCGGGCGGCGGCGTGATGGCCGGCATATGGGCGGAGCGGTGGCGCTGGAGGTGGCAGAAAGCAGCGGTGGCGCTGGTACTGTCCCTGGGAGGCGCGGCATGGGTGCCACTCTACCTCCCCATTCTGCCGCTGCCGGAGTTCGCGCGCTTCCACAGGCTGATGGATTTCTACGAGCCGCGCATGGAGAAAAGCGATGTCGGGCAGGAGATCCCGACGGTCTTCGGCAACATGCTGGGACACGAGGAATTGGCCCAGGCGGTGGCACGGGTTTACTTCTCCATCCCGGAGTCCGAGCGGAAGAATACGGCCATCTACGGCGACACTTACGCTCAAGCCGCGGCGATCGACTATTACGGGCCCGGGCTGGATCTGCCGAAGGCGATCAGCGGGCACCAGACCTACGGGCTGTGGGGGCCGCGCAATTACACGGGTGAGACCATGATCCTGATCGGGATGTCGAAGCAGGACGGAGAAAAGGGATTCGGGTCAGTGGTAGTTGGAGCGGAAGTCAAGGTGCCGTACGCGCCGCCGTGGCTGAACGGGCAGATCCTGCTCTGTCGACACCCGATCATGAACCTGCAGCAGGCGTGGCCGCGGCTGGTGCGGTTCCACTAGCGGTCATTGTGAACTGACGGACCGCTTCGGATCCGAAATGATGCAGGCCCAGTCAGTGATCAGGCGTCATACGGTTACTGACCGCTAATAACCTGTCAGAATTTGGCCGATTGTACGAATGGCCGATAAAGGCTCTCGAGCGCCATCCGAAAGGGAGTTCAATTCTATAATAGAAGCATCATGATGGAACCGCTGGATATCAACCCCGGGAATCGCCTTAGTTGGTCTCAGCCGAAGGCGTTGCAACGCACTTTTGAATTGCGCGACGGCAATCGGCTATTTGGCAGTCTCAGCTTTGTGAAGTCATTCGGTTCGCTGGCCGAGGCTTCCCTGGCGACCGGAGACTGGACGTTCAAGCGAGTCGGTTACTTCCGTCCCCGCGTTACGGTGCGCCGACGGGGGCAGGAGACGGATCTCGCCGTTTATGAGCCCAAGGGTTGGGGATCAGAAGGCGAGCTGCAGTTTGCGGGCGGCCGCATATACGCATGGAAGCCCGCAAACTTCTGGGCGACCAGGTTCAACTTTGTGGACAGTGCGCGGAAGACACTGGTCGCATTCAAACCGGGGGCGGAAGAGAGCAAGTGGTCGGACCTATTCAAGTTTCAGGCGCTCGTTCAGATCGATCCATCGGCCAGTCGGCTTGAGGAACTGCCCTTGCTGGTGTCGGTCGGCTGGTACCTCATGATCTTACACCATGAGGATGCATCGTCGGCTGGCGCAGTCGTGGCCACAATGGGGTAGTCCTCCTGATTAGGCCCTGCTTTGTAAGCGTCAAGCCGGGCGCATCTGCACAAGAGAGGCGGAGTGAGTTAGGCTGCGCCCATGCAGTCTAAGCGCACTGACCGACGAAGGCACCGCACTTCTTCAAGGCAGCGAGCCCGTCTGATGG
>Ga0326727_10008221_pt1 | contig 26696 bp, 18 predicted proteins | sample MB2enrmetagenome_FD_207643 | JGI IMG/M metagenome (GOLD analysis project Ga0326727, IMG submission 207643) | Lab enriched peat soil microbial communities from McLean, Ithaca, NY, United States - MB29MY | ecosystem: Environmental > Terrestrial > Soil > Wetlands > Peat | place: USA: New York...
GAGAATTCTTCTTCAGAAACCTGCTCAATGGCCATCGCTACCTCCTTTTCCTCAGAAAAAACAGGTAGATGATGACCTCGAAATCTATCGTCCGTCAATCACCTTTTTATTACGTACAGTGGCAAGATAGCCGCTATTGCGGCTGTGACCCCAGAGGCTGCGGGCGCTTATTTTAATTTACTTGACATTGAGAAATTTTCTTGTAAAATACAAAAAGTTTAGCATGTCAGACTGAGAGCCGGGCCACGAGTCCTGGACAATGATCGGACGGGAGTGCTAAGTCTCCCGGCCGATTTTTTTTGGCTGACTGCTGTGCGCCCTGCTTTTTTGGCAGGTTTATCTTTGTAGCATCAAGAAAGAGGTTTCACCATGAAGGAAACTGGTACGGTAAAATGGTTTAATGATTCCAGGGGGTTTGGCTTTATCTCCCGGGATAACGGCCCCGATGTCTTCGTACATCACAGCGCCATCCAGGGCGAAGGCTCCCGCTCTTTGAGCGAAGACCAGACAGTGGAGTTCGAGGTAGTCAAAGGTCCCAAGGGCGATCAGGCCCAAAATGTAGTGAAACTTTAGGCTCAATCTTTATGTTGCTCCTAGATGATTAAGGGGGTGAGTTCGGTGAAATGGCGAGTTCACTGACGCAGCGGCTCCTCAAAGGATGTTTTTCCGTGGTAGGTACCAGCGAAAAACAGGCAGAAATGCCTTAACAAATAGGTAAAAGTGCCTATTTATTATTAGGGTTTCCAAGATTATTTTTTATCCAAAAGGAAATGGCAATGAAAATTCTTCTTTGGTTTATTTTGGCCATATTCTTGGTTTTAGCAGGCTGTGCCTCAATGAACCCCTCTAGTTATCAGACGGCCAGGCTGGTTGCAGCGCCAACTGTTCCAGTAACCTTCACCCCAAAGTCCTCTGACAATGATCTACCCTCGAGGTCGTGGAATAAATTCAATTTACTTTTCTATAATATTGCTTCTTTCTAATATGGATGGTCTCTGGATTGTCTCTGGATGGTCTTGGAATCTATTCAAAATATAATGTTAGCTGATATTTGCCCGAGATTATGCCGCATCCCTAGCTGTTTCTGGCACAACGAGGGGCATACTGATAGAGGGGGGGTAGGAGTCCCAATCCCCGGGTTTGGGTTTCGGGGTCAAAAATCATCGCGGGCGCAAGTGGCTGAGGGCGTGGACGTATTTAACGCTATTTACCCATCGACTATCTCTCCGCTTAAATTTTTAGACTTTCCGGGTAGGCCTGCTAGGTACTTTTGGCGATGGTCAAATGGCCAGTTATGCCCATTGATTACGCGGCCCGCGCTCTCAATATTTTAATACATGAGGAATAATCGCCAACTCGACTTCCTGATTAGGATTCCTGAATTCGATTAATTCCCTCGCAGCAATCAGTGGCCTCGTCGCCTTACCATCAGAAAATTTAATGGGGGATTTATTGAGGTGTATCATGAAAAAACAGACCTTTCTTAAAGCCACCGCCACGGCATTCCTTTTCCTGGTTTTTTGCTTCAATGCCGGAAGCCTGAGAGCCGAGCCAGGGCCGGACGGCTTAAGTAATGCCAAGCGGCAGGCCGAGATGGACGACAGGAACCTGGTGAAGAGCGGCGATCAGGACCTCCAGGAAGAGAAGAGTCAAAGGTTTAAGAAGCTGGAATGGCTGATTATCCAAAGCCTAATGTTCCAGTATCAGAAATTGGAGGTGGAAGAGTGAGAGGTGGAAGAATACCTCGAGTGAAAGGTCAGGCCGCGGGGTTGCCGCTGGCCTTCATGCTTAACTCGAAACCTGAATCCGTAATTTTAACTTAGAAAATGTTAAAAATACTTGGGCTCCATATATTTAAAGAACTTAATTTAGAAGGGGCTGAAATAGTATGACTTTATATGAAGAAATTAAGATGTATATACTAGGGTTATCCTTGGTTGGATTTGTATTAGGTATAGCTGTTCTCTTGCATTTAAAGGCATGATAATGCAGGAACGGGAAGTTTCAACCTTTCACATTTCCTCCCCGGGAAGCTTTGCTCCGGCCGAAAAAGGTCAGACGTGAAGGCAGATAGCCATGGCCTGGTATGATGACGGGGCAAATTTGGCTTGGCCCAATGTTCTTGTGGTAGGGGGCGTGGCAGGGGATGGCTCACAGATGGCCGCATCAATAAGGCCTAGGCGGAAAGCATCCCCTTTAGAAAAGATGGATCATGAATAGTTTGAACGGCGAACCTCAATCCCACGGGATGGTGAGTTATGTTCCCAGGCTTACGGTCGTGGGTCGTATTGGTAAAAACCCATGAGACCAAGGAACAGGCCTGGAGGCGTCATCTCAAGGAAAATCCTCAAGACCTCTGCGCGGAAGTTAAGATATTCCATTTTGAATATCATAACGTTGCCTAGGCCTTGTCTCTTGTCGAAGTGAAGGAGCGGAGACCAGGGACAATTCCATTCATTGTTTAGCCGGAAATTCGCTTTCATTGTCTGATTATCGGTATTATTTTCTACATCGATCTGGATGCTTAGCCACTGTGCCAACCAAACTATCTTGGCAATGGCTTTTTTTATGGGTTCACTTGTCCTGAATCAGACTTAATCTGACAGTATCCCGTGGCTTGGTTTTTTGTAACCTCTTTCCGTTAACCCGCTGCCGGCGCCACCGCCTCCGACTAGCAAATTTGGGGCCCATTCTCGGCGGCCCTTGCGGCTTACGCTCAAAAGTTAAACCATGTCTATGAATCGCACACTTTAAGCGTTAATAAAAATTATCCGCTTATCCGGTTATTTTTTTCTTTTCTCCTTTACCTCTTTATTTTTTAAGGCTCACCAGGATGCCGGCTTCAGGGCTTGATTGGAGGTGCTCCGGCGCGGTCAGCCCTTCCTCCTCCATCCATTCCGCCACCTCCCCATAGGTATAAGCTCGGCCCCGGGGGGTCACGGCCAGCATATGCACCCCGAACATCGCCGCCCCCGGCGGGCTGTAGCCGTCGGGGTTAAGGAAAAAGTCCTGGATGGCCAGGCGGCCGCCGGGGGTCAGGGCCGCCGTGGCCTTCTTGATGATCAGTCGGCACTGCTCTTCGTCGTGGCTGTGAAGGATTTGAGAGACCCAGATGAAGTCGTAGCCCGAGCCGATGTCATCCTGGAGAAAATTGCCCGCCCGGGTGTCGATGCGGCTGCTCAGGCCGTATTTGGCGAGGTTTTCCCGGGCGATCTCAATGGGGCCGGGGAGATCGAAGACTGTGGCCTTTAGTCCGGGATTAGCTTGGGCAAAGATGATGGCATAGGTGGCCGGGCCGCCTCCCAGGTCCAGGAGGTGGCGCACGCCTTCCAGCTTCAGCTTCGGGGCCACCCGTGGTGCCAGGTCCCGGGCCAGGGCATGCATTCCCCAGATAAAGGCGCGTATCCCCTCCTCGTCGCGTTTGGGCCGGGTGTCCAGCCAGGTCTCGGGCTCCACGCCCTGGGGATAACCCACCAGGACGGTATTCTTGAGATCGTTCCAGCCCCGGTCCCAGGTGTGGGCCATGTGGATGAGGATCGCCCCCCGGTAATCGTCCCGCCCCCTCACCAGGAAACGGGAAGCAGGCTTGCTGTTCTGGAAGTAATCCACCCCCTTGACCAGCAATCCCAGGGCCGCCAGGCCGTTCAGGAAGATGCCCACGGCCCGCTCGTCGGCCTTGAGCCAGGCCGCGGCCTCTACGGCGCTGCGGGGTTCTTCCAGGAAGTCGAAGACCGCCAGGTCCACTGCGATGTTGAGCATTTTGGCCGCCTGAAAGCCCCGGCCCAGGGCCATGAGCTGCTCGAAACCGCCTTCCTGGTCCAGCGTCATGAGATATCTCCTTTCCGTGGTTTGTCGGGCCCTTGGAAGCAAGGTGGATAAATTAACTATAAGGATAACATTTTTCTTGTCAGCATTTTTCCCCCATTTTTGGCGGACATTTTCCAAGCAGTCAGTAAAAAGGTAATCATTAATGCTACTTAGCCTGAAAAAAAATGCTCCACCTCCTAGTTGCGCAATCCTTGAGTTTTTAGGAGGAAACCCTCATTTTTGCCCGGGTTTTGGTCCCCAAAAAACGGCCTTTCGGGGAAATCTGGGCCGCCATTTGAAAAAATTCCGCGACAAAATGCCCCTAGGTTATTGCTTTTCCTCACTCTAGCCCGCTAAGCCCCCGCTAATTTGTCGGTTCTCCCCGGCCAGGGCCCCGCATTTGTGCCGCCCTGGGGCGGTCTGGCCACGGGGCGGTCCGGGGAACCGCCGGTTAATTGCCCAATGAAGTAAGCCTGAGGCAAAGGGAGGGAAAGTTCCAGAAAAGCCAGGACGATTGACCCGTTTTGCCCCGAAAAGGGGGAGACGGTGGGGCCCAAACTGAGGAGGGAGAAGCTTTCAACCAGGTCGATTTTGCGTATTTTGCCTCCTGGATTTCGAGTTAGGTGAGGAGTTCCGGGCGGCATAGAAAAACCCGAAGGAGATGATGATGCTGGCGCCGGCGATGATAAAGGCGAGGGATTTTCCCTGAAATAAGCCGCCAACCCAGAGCCGGAGCGATTCCGCCAGCACGTTGGCCTTGCCGCCGAAAAGTTCCATTTCCCGCTGATACTGCTTGGAATCCTCGGGCATCACCGGATAAAGGACGCCGCCCTCATTTTCGTAACCCACGGCCCCGTACGGGGCATTGCCGGCTCGCTGATAAATCACCACCGCACTTATCAGGCCCGCCACCAGGATGATGGCGCTGAGGAGATTGAGGCAGGTGGGAACAGAGGTTTTTAATGTCATGTCAAGGGATTTTATTTCTGGTTCCCAAGTTCAACCTGGGAACCAGAAGGAAGGAATTACCAAAAACCAACCACGGGGGTCCGGTCAAATCAAGTCTTATGCACGACCCCTGACGCCTCGCTTTATCACCTGGAAAGCAGGATAAATCTTATCTTACTTTTAACCCAGAAATCTTGACGGCCCCACGATGATACCCATCGGGAAACAGCAACTGAAATTCTTCCAAGCCGATACCGGTTGCTTCACAGGTTTCATATACCGTGGGCACCAGGTTGTTTTTCTCAAAGCTCTCACGAAGGAAATTAATGACTTTCCAGTGCTTGTCCGTCAGCTTGGGCATTTTCATTTCATTGGCTTTGTAGGTGGCAAACTTCTTATCCCATGCTTGGGGATTTATCAGGTATCCTCGAACATCAATCTCGTAGGTTTTTTTATCTTCCTCACCGATTGTGGCCCGCTCCGCCAATTCCTGTAACTCGGCTTGATCAAGGTAACCTTCCTTGTAGGTAATGCCGGCAAGTTTGCAGGCTCCCCGAAGGTATCCGGCCGGGAAGAGCTTTTGCAGTTCTTGTAAGTTTAGTCGGTTCATTCGGCAAGTTTCATAGACCAATGGGCACTTGCCAGTTCGCTTATAAAAATCGCGAATTAAGTTGATAATCTTCCAATGGTCCTCCGATAAGCCGCTGGTTATCCCGAGTTTAGGCGCCATTCCCCGGGCGAAGTCTTCATCCCAGTCGTTGAAATCCGAAAGGTATTCTTCCGTGTCAACCTGATATGTCTTGTTTCCAAAGGTAATGGTACTCATAATTATTCCCTCCTCTTAAAGTTTAGGTTCGGGTGAATGGAAAAACGGAAAAAATTTAACATTTCAAAGAAAAACAAGGCTGCGAATTTTGTTAAGGGATTTTTATCTGGTACTTTTATTTTATCTACAATAATTTTATTTTAAATGTCAATATCCAATAATTATGAATAAATAATATTTAATCCAGGGGAATTTTATGTAGTCCCTGCTTTAATGATTAGGGATATGCCCCGGCAATCTTCATCTTTTGTTCCTCTTAAACCTGGAATATTAGTTTTGGCAATCAACCAGGGATAAGTATTAGCACCTGGAAATGCCGAAGCCAAAGCTTCGGGTCCTACCCTATCGGCGCGCCTTCAGCCAAAATAACTGATTTTCGATATGGTTGTCATAACTATTTTCGATATCATGCCACCGGTTAAATTTCGCCCTCAAGGTCGGATTAAATTGGTCAATACATATTATGGTCCATTTTTATATTTGGGCCATCACCCCCTGCAAGACCGCCTTCAGGGCGGGCAGGTCGTCCGGCAGCAGGGTGCGCATATCCAACCGCAGGGTGTCCTGTTCGATGCGGGCGATGACCGGAGGCTGTCCCTGGCGCAGGCGGGCCTCCAACTGGTCCGGGGTCAGGGGCGGGAGGGTGAGGGCCAAGGCCGGGCTGGGCAGGCCCACTTGGGGCAGGGCGCCGCCCCCCACCCGGCCCAGGCTTTCCACCACCTGGATTTGCGCCGGCGGCCCCAAAAGGCGGCGCAGGCTGCGGGCCAGGGCCCGGGCCTGGCGCTGCAGTTCGGCCCGCGGCCGGCTGAGCATCCGCAAGGTGGGAATCTCGGCCATGGCCTGGGGTTCCTCCAAATAAAGGCGCAGGGTGGCTTCCAGACCCGCCAGGGTAAGCTTGTCCGGGCGCAGGGCCCGGGTGAGGGGGTGGCTGCGCAGGCGAGCGATGACCGAACGTTCGCCCAGGGCCAGCCCGGCCTGGGGACCGCCCAGCAGCTTGTCGCCGGAAAAAAGGACCAGGTCGGCCCCGGCCTTGAGGGTTTCCTGGACGGTGGGCTCCCGCTCGAGGCCGTAGCGGCCGAGGTCGACCAGGCAGCCGCTCCCCAGGTCCTCCGCCACTAGAAGATTGTAACGGCGGCCCAGGCTTACCAGGTCCGGCAGGGCCACTTCACTGGTAAAGCCGGTTACGCGGAAATTGCTGGGATGGACCTTGAGCAGCATGGCGGTCTCGAGGGTGATGGCCTGCTCGTAGTCCCGCAGGTGAGTCTTGTTGGTCGTGCCCACCTCCCGCAGAATGGCGCCGCTCTCCGCCATGACCTCCGGCAGGCGAAAGGAGCCGCCGATCTCGATCAACTGGCCCCGGGAGATGATGACCTCCTTGCCCCGGGCCAGGGCCCGCAGGGCCAGGAGCACCGCAGCGGCGTTGTTGTTAAGCACCAGGGCGGCCTCGCACCCGGTGAGCTCCCGGAGCAAGCCTTCCAGGTGGTCGTGGCGGGAGCCCCGGGCGCCCCTGGCCAGGTCGTATTCCAGGGTGCTGTAATGGGCCCCGACCTCCTGGATTTGGGCCAGGGCGGCGGCGCTCAGGGGTGAGCGTCCCACGTTGGTGTGGATCACCACCCCGGTGGCGTTAATCACCCGGCGCAGGGACGGCAGTCCGGCGGTGGTCAGAGTTTTCTGCAATTCCGTAATCAGGTCCGCCAGGTCCAGGGCCGGCGGCAGCTCGGCCAGGGGCGCGGCGGTGAGCCAATCTCGCTTTTCCGCCAAAGTCTTACGAATCTGGGCGGCGGCCAGGACGTGGGGGATGGCGGCCACTACAGGCTGCAATCCCGGATGGCGCAGCAGTTCGTCTACCTGGGGCAACTGGCGCAGCAAATAAGCGCGGGCCGGGTCCATGGGGGCTCCTTTAAAAGTGAGCAGTTAGCCGGGTGCAGTGAGCAATCAGCAGTAGAGCTTAGAAATAAGCTGACGACTATTTTCAATATATGCCATTTGGGAGCAGGACTGTCAAACGGAAAGGGCTTTCGCCACCGTTGCGCCTGAGCCTTTGGCTCACCCGTAAATCAGGAAAAATTTTTTTCAGGGCAGTCTTCCAATAAAAACGCCGGGAAGGCCGGAAAGGGCGGGAATTAACCGATATTGGCAATGCTTTTTTTAGAAAATTATTGACAAAGTATTAAGAGTCTAATAAAATATATAAGTTTAGGGCAGTTCTGGCCTTAGGATGAATGGGGCGCGAGGCTGGCGTAGCTCAATGGTAGAGCGGCTGATTTGTAATCAGCAGGTTGCGGGTTCGAGTCCCATCGCCAGCTCCAGGCTGGGTTATCGGGATCAATCCGGAGAGGTACCCGAGTGGCCAAAGGGGACGGGCTGTAAACCCGTTGGCATAGCCTTCGGAGGTTCGAATCCTCCCCTCTCCACCAGGTTGCCCTTGTGGGGCGGGAATAGCTCAATGGCCAGAGCGTCAGCCTTCCAAGCTGAGGGTTGCGGGTTCGAGTCCCGTTTCCCGCTCCAATTATCGGGCCCACGTAGCTCAGTAGGTAGAGCACTTCCTTGGTAAGGAAGAGGTTCACCGGTTCGATCCCGGTCGTGGGCTCCATATTGTTTGCCAGGCACGGAGCAAGGACGGGCGAGGGCCGGCCTCGAAGAACCTGGACCCCGGGTGCAGCTTCCAGGCTGCGGCAAGGAAAAAGTTGAGCATTACCCCAGCCCGGAAGCCCCGGTCGGGGGTAATATACTTTTTGGAGAAAAACGATGGCCAAAAAGAAGTTTGAGCGGAAGAAGCCGCACGTGAACGTCGGGACGATTGGTCACATTGACCATGGGAAGACGACCTTGACCGCGGCCATTACCAAGCATTTGGAGAAGCGGGGACTGGCCCAGTTTGTGCCCTTTGACCAGATTGACAAGGCCCCGGAGGAGAAGGAGCGGGGCATCACCATTGCCCTGGCCCATGTGGAATACGAGACGGACAAAAGGCATTACGCCCACGTGGACTGTCCGGGGCATGCGGACTACATCAAGAACATGATCACCGGCGCCGCCCAGATGGACGGGGCCATCCTGGTGGTGGGGGCGGACGACGGCCCCATGCCCCAGACCCGGGAGCATATCCTCCTGGCCCGGCAGGTGGGGGTGCCCTACATCGTGGTCTTCCTGAACAAGGTGGACCTGGTGGACGACCCGGAGCTCATTGAGCTGGTGGAGTTGGAGCTGCGGGAACTCCTCACCAAGTACGACTTCCCGGGGGATGACCTTCCCATCATCAAGGGTTCGGCCCTGAAGGCCCTGGAGTCCGATGACTTCAACTCCCCCGAGGTCAAGCCCATTTTTGAGCTGATGGACGCCCTGGACAACTACATCCCGGAGCCGGTGCGGGACATTGACAAGCCCTTCCTGATGCCCATTGAGGACGTGTTCAGCATTTCGGGGCGGGGCACCGTGGTCACCGGCCGGGTGGAGCGGGGCCGGATCAAGGTGGGGGACGAAATCGAGATCGTTGGCTTTGGTCCCACCCAGAAGACGGTGTGCACCGGGGTGGAGATGTTCCGCAAGACCCTGGATTTTGGCCAGGCGGGCGACAATATTGGGATATTGCTGCGGGGCATCAAGAAGGACGAAGTGGAGCGGGGCCAGGTGGTGGCCAAGCCGGGCTCGATTACCCCGCACCCGAAATTCAAGGCCGAGGTTTACGTGCTGACCAAGGAGGAGGGCGGGCGGCATACCCCGTTCTTTTCCGGTTACCGGCCGCAGTTTTACCTGCGCACCACCGACGTCACCGGGGTGGCGAGCCTGCCCGAAGGGGTGGAGATGGTGATGCCCGGGGACAACGTCTCCCTGATGGTGTCCCTCATCACCCCGGTGGCCCTGGAAGAGGGGCTGCGCTTCGCCATCCGGGAAGGCGGCCGCACCGTCGGCGCCGGCGTGGTGAGCCAGATTTTGGAATAAACCATGAGAGACATCATCACCTTAGTCTGTACTGAATGTAAGCAGCGGAACTACACGACTACCAAAAACAAGCGGCGCACTCCCGATCGGCTTGCCTTTAAAAAGTTCTGCAAGTTTTGCCGAACTCATACCCTGCATCGCGAGAGCAAGTAGGTAGGTGGAAAAAGACAGGCCAGTAGCTCGAACGGTTAGAGCGCCGGTCTCCAAAACCGGATGTTGGGGGTTCGAATCCCTCCTGGCCTGCCAATTTACCGGAAGATGTCATAGGAAACCAGGAACGTAAGGTAAGTTGACGGCAGGGAAGCCGCATGGTCGGATGCTCTCCTTATCCCCTGACCGAGGGACCTCAGGCCATAAACGATCTTTGTCTGACGGCGACTATGGAAAGACGCGGCTTTGGACGTCCCCGAAAGCTTATAAAGTAGAATAAGAATGGGAAAGAGCAAAGCAAAGCCCAAAGCGGCCGGCGGCGGCGGCACCCGGACCCAGGTGGTCAAGCTGAAGCCTGGAAAGGCCAAGACCTCATGGTTCCGCAAGGTCCCGCCGATTAAGAGTTATGCCCAGAGCGTCAGGCAGTTTCTGGCGGAAGTGGTCGGCGAGCTCAGGAAAGTCACCTGGCCCAGCCGCAAGGAGACCCTGGGAGCCACCGGGGTGGTGCTCGTTTTAGTGATCATCCTCGCCGCCTATTTGGGTCTGGTGGATTACATCCTATCCCATCTCGTGCGCTACCTGATCGGTTGAGGCGGAGGACGCCGGCGTGGCCCTGAAATGGTACATTATCCATACGTATTCCGGCTTTGAACAGAAGGTGAGGAGCGCCATCCTGGAGCGGGCCAAGGCCAGGGGCCTGGACCAGTACATCGCCAATGTTTTGGTGCCCACGGAGACGGTGGAGGAGATGGTCAAGGGCGAACGCCGGCTGTCGTCCCGGAAATTCTATCCCGGCTATGTCCTGGTGCAAATGGAGATGAATGACGAGACCTGGCATCTGGTGAAGGACACCCCCAAGGTGACCGGGTTCATCGGCAGCAAAGAAGAACCGGTGGCCATCCCTGAAGAGGATGCGGCCAAGATTATTTTCCAGATGCAGGAAGGGGTGCTGCGGCCCAAGCCCAAGATCAAGTTTGAGACCGGCGACAAGGTGCAGGTCACCGAAGGGCCCTTTGCCAATTTCACCGGGGTGGTGGACGAAGTTAAGGCGGACCGGGGCCGGGTGCGGGTGATGATCAGCGTCTTCGGGCGGCCCACGCCGGTGGAGTTGGAGTTTACCCAGTTGGAAAAGATTTAGCGGTTAGCGGTCAGCTTTCAGCTTTTAGCTAACCTCAAATGAATTTTATGCGGTTTTGAAGGTAGTGGCCTTTTACGGAAAGCTGATAGCGGAAAGCTGAAAGCCCAGGAGCTTATAATAAATGGCAAAAAAAGTAATCGCCCAAATCAAACTCCAGATCCCGGCGGGCCAGGCCAACCCCTCGCCCCCCATCGGCCCGGCCCTGGGGCAGCATGGGGTCAACATCATGGAGTTTTGTAAATCTTACAACGCCAAAACTGCCGGCCAGGAAGGAACTATCGTCCCGGTGCTGATTACGGTGTACGCCGACCGTTCCTTTACCTTTGTGATTAAGACGCCGCCGGCCTCGGTGTTACTGAAACAGAAAGCCCAGTTGGCCAAGGGCGCCAAGGAGACGGGCCGGGAGAAGGCGGGGAAAATCTCCCAGGCCCAGTTGGAAGAAATCGCCCGGCTGAAGATGCCGGATTTGAATACCACCAGTTTAGAGATGGCGATGAAGAGCATCGCCGGCACCGCCCGGAGCATGGGCGTGGAGATTGAGTAAGGGCGACCCAGCAGGTCGACCCTGCAGATAACCGAGAGAGTGCTACCGATGGCCAAACATGGCAAGAGATATCGGGAGGTCGCCGCCAAGGTGGACCGCAATCGCCGCTACCCTTTTACGGAAGCGATGGATTTGACCCTGCAGACGGCCTCCGGTAAGTTTGACGAAACCGTGGATATCGCCGTGGTCCTGGGGGTCAACCCCCGACATGCGGACCAGATGGTGCGGGGCGCGGTGGTCCTGCCGCATGGCCTGGGCAAGACCGTGCGGGTGCTGGTCTTCGCCAAAGGGGAAAAAGAGAAGGAAGCCCTGGACGCCGGCGCCGATTTCGTGGGCGCCGATGACCTGATCGAGCGCATCAAGGGCGGCTGGCTGGAGTTCGACAAGGCCGTGGCCACCCCGGACCTTATGGGTGCGGTGGGCAAGATCGGCAAGATTCTGGGACCCCGGGGCCTGATGCCCAATGTCAAGGTGGGTACCGTGACCTTCGACGTGGGCAAGGCGGTCAAGGAACTGAAAGGCGGCAAGGTGGAGTTCCGGGTGGACCGGGCCGGGGTAATCCATGCCCCGGTGGGCAAGGTCTCCTTTGGGACCGAGAAATTGTTGCATAACCTGGCGGCCCTGATGGATACCTTGATGCGGCTGAAGCCGGCCACCAGCAAGGGGACCTATATGAAGGGCATCCATCTTTCCACTACCATGGGCCCTGGGATTCCGGTGGACGCCACCGACGTGAAGAATCTGGTGAGGATGCAGTAAAGGAGGTTAGGGTGCGCCAGGTAATCAGAGAAAAAGATAAGATTGTCCAGGAAATCAGGGAGAAGGCGGCCCGATCTCAGATCGGTATCCTCTCGGATTTCAAGGGCTTGAAAGTTCAGGAGATGACCCGGCTGCGCCGTCAGCTTCAAGAGGCCAAGGCCGAGCTCAAGGTGGTGAAAAACACCCTGCTGCGTCGGGCGGCGGCAGGTGATTCCGCCATTAATCCCCTGATGTCGCAATTCATCGGGCCCAACGCCCTGACTCTCGGTTACGCCGACCCGGTGGCCCTGGCCAAGATTATGACCAAGTTCGCCCAGGAGATGCCGCAACTGGCCCTCAAAGGTGCGGTGCTGCGCGGGCAGCTCTTGAGCGCCAGGGACCTGGAGGCCCTGAGTAAACTGCCGAGCCGGGAAGTCCTGCTGGCCCAGTTCCTGGGGCTGCTTCAGGGAATGCCCACCGCCCTGGTGACGGTGCTGGCCGGGGTGATTCGCAACCTGCTCAATGTTCTGGTGGCCTACCGGGATAAAAAGGCGGAGAGCGAAGGCTCGGGGGCGGCGGCGGCCGCCGCGGCCCCGGAGGCGGCCCCAGAGGCCCCGGAGGCGGCCCCGGAGGCGGCCCCGGAGACGGCCCCGGCGGAATAAGGTTTCGACAAAGAGCGCCGCCGGCCGGTGCGGGTGGCGATAACCAATAAACTGAGGTGCCTTTAGAAAAAGGAGTTAAGGAGGAAGAGCAATGGCCCTTACGCGAGCTGAGGTAGTGGACTACCTGGCCAATATGACGGTACTGGAGCTTTCCACGCTCATCAAGGAATTGGAGGAAAAGTTCGGGGTGTCCGCCGCGGCCCCGGTGGCGGTGGCGGCGATGCCCGGCGTGGCGGCGGCGGAAGCCCCGGCGGTGGAAGAGAAGACCGAATTCGACGTGGTGCTGACCGCCTGCGGTCCCAACAAAATCCAGGTGATCAAAGAAGTGCGGGCCGTCACCAACCTGGGCCTGAAGGAAGCCAAGGAAGCGGTGGAAAACGTGCCCACCACCTTGAAGGAAGCCATCTCCAAGGCGGAAGCCGAAGAGATCAAAAAGAAACTGGAAGCCCAAGGGGCCACCGCAGAGATTAAGTAGGCCTCTTGACCTCTGCTTATCTCGGGGAACGCCCCCTGAGGAGAGATTCGTTTGAAGGGAAAAGGGGAAAAGGGAGAAAAGGGAAAAGGAAGAGAGGAATCTCCAGATTCCGGCCTTTTCGCCTCCCGAACTTTCCGCCTTTTTGATTAACGGCCATCTTAATTAAGGGATATCCCTGAGGAGTATCCATGGCCAAGGCTTTATCTCCTTTAAAGCTTTACCGGAAGAATTTCGGCAAGATTGAGCGGATTGTGGACATCTCCAATCTCATAGAGATGCAGAAAGAGTCCTATTCCCGCTTCATGCAGAAAGACGCTGCGCCGGAGGACCGCCCCAATGTGGGCCTGCAAGGCGTCTTCAAGAGCGTTTTTCCCATTAAGGACTTCAGCGGCTCCTGTTGCCTGGAGTTCGTGGATTACAGCCTGGGGGACCCCAAGTACGACGTGGAAGAATGCCTGCAGCGGGGCATGACCTACGAGGTCCCCATGAAGATTCGGGTCCGCCTGGTGGTTTACGAAACCGGGGCGGACGTCAAAACTCAGACCATCCGGGACATTAAGGAGCAGGAAATCTATTTTGGCACCCTGCCCCTGATGACGGAGAATGGCACCTTTATCATCAATGGCACCGAGCGGGTGGTAGTGAGCCAGTTGCACCGGTCGCCGGGCCTGTTCATCGACCATGACCGGGCCAAAATCCACTCCAGCGGCAAGATCATCTATTCGGCCCGTTTGATTCCCCTCCGGGGCTCGTGGATCGATTTCGAGTTCGACCCTAAGGACATCTTGTATGTGAGGATCGACCGCCGGCGGAAATTTCCGGCGACTATCTTGCTCAAGGCCCTGGGTTACTCTACGCAAGAACTGCTCAATTTCTTCTATAAGACGGAACGCATCAGCCTGGAGGCCGACACCATCCAGCGGCCGTTGCTGCCGGAACTGTTGCAGGACAAGACCACCAGCCTCGACATCCCGGACCAGAAAACCGGGGAAGTTCTGGTTAAGAAAGGCAAGCGGCTGACGCCGACCTTTCTAAAAAAGCTGGAGAAGGCCGGGGTGACCAGCATCCCCTGGGTAGCTTCGGAGCTGATCGGGCGGGTGGTGGCTCACGACCTTTTGGACCCGGAGACTGGCGAAGTCCTGGTGCAGTGCAACGAGGCGTTGACTGAGGACAGGATCGCCAAATTGCACGAAAAAGGCATCAAGGAAATTGATCTCCTTTTTATAGATGGGGTCAATGTCAGTCCTTGCCTGCGCAACACCCTGATAGCCGACCGAACCGGCACCATAAAAGATGCCATTCTGGAAATTTACCGGCGGTTGCGCCCCAGCAATCGCCCCAATGAGGAAGTGGCTACCACTTTCTTTGCAAACCTCTTTTTTAACCCCGAATACTACGACCTGTCGCCGGTGGGACGCCTGAAACTGGATCTGAAGCTGAGAGGGCCGCGGGATCGGCTGCTCCTGAATCAGACCACCCTGAACAAGGAAGATATCCTTTTGGCGGTGAAGGAGCTCATCGCCCAGAAGGACAAGGAAGGCCCGGTTGACGACATCGACCACCTGGGCAACCGGCGGGTGCGGGCCGTGGGCGAGCTGATGGAAAACCAGTTCCGGGTGGGGCTGGTGCGCATGGAGCGGGCCATTAAGGAGCGCATGGCCATCCAGGACCTGGACACCTTGATGCCCCACGATCTGATCAATGCCAAGCCAGTGCAAGCGGTGATCAAAGAATTTTTCGGCACCTCCCAGCTCTCCCAGTTCATGGATCAGACCAATCCCCTCTCTGAGATCACCCATAAGCGGCGTTTGAGCGCCCTGGGACCGGGGGGCTTGACCCGGGAGCGGGCGGGGTTTGAGGTCCGGGACGTGCATCCCACTCATTACGGCCGCATCTGTCCCATCGAGACCCCGGAAGGTCCGAACATTGGTTTGATCGTCTCGTTGTCCACCTTCGCCCGGGTGAATGAGTTGGGTTTCATTGAAACCCCCTACCGGGTGGTGGAGAAGAAGCAAGTGGGCAACAAGACGGAGACCCGGGTCACCCGAAAGGTCCGCTACCTCAGCGCCCTGGATGAAGCGCAATCGGACTGGCACCCGGATAAACCTCGAGTTATCGCACAGGCCAACGCGCCCCTTGACGAAAATGGCCGCTTCAAGATCGACAATATCGAAGCCCGCAAGGCCGGCGAGTTTATCATCGCCCACCCGAATGAGGTGGAGAACATGGACGTGTCACCCAACCAGTTGGTTTCGGTGGCGGCCAGTCTCATTCCCTTCCTGGAACACGACGACGCCAACCGCGCCCTGATGGGCTCCAACATGCAGCGCCAGGCAGTGCCGCTGCTCACCAGCAGCTCGCCCATCATCGGCACCGGCATGGAAAACGTGGTGGCCCGGGACTCAGGAGTCACCGTGGTGGCTCGGCGCGCCGGTCTGGTGGAGGACGTGGATTCCACCCGCATCGTCATCCGGGCCTCGGAGCCGGCCACCGAGGGCGACGGGTCGCCGGTGGATATTTACAAACTAACCAAGTTCCAGCGCACCAACCAGAACACCTGCTTTAACCAACGGCCCATTGTGAGCAAGGGCGACTGGGTGGAAAAAGGCCAGATCATCGCCGACGGGCCGGCCACGGCCATGGGCGAATTGGCCCTGGGCAAGAACGTCATGGTGGCCTTCATGCCCTGGGGCGGTTACAATTTTGAGGACTCCATCCTGGTGAGCGAACGCCTCATCAAGGAGGACGTCTTCACCTCCATCCACATCGAAGAGTTCGAAGTGATGGCCCGGGATACCAAACTGGGCAAGGAAGAGATTACCCGGGACATCCCCAACGTGGGCGAAGACGCCCTGGGCAGCCTGGACGACAGCGGCATCATCCGCTTGGGAGCCGAAGTGCGGCCCGGCGATATTTTGGTGGGCAAGATCACCCCCAAAGGCGAAACCCAGCTCACTCCGGAAGAAAAGCTGCTGCGGGCTATCTTCGGCGAAAAGGCCGGCGACGTTAAGGACACTTCACTCCGGGTGCCGCCGGGCATCGAAGGGGTGGTCATCGACGCTCGGGTCTTCTCCCGCAAGGGCGTGGAGAAAGACGACCGCAGCCGCTCCATCGAAGACGAGGCGGTGGCCAAGCTCCAGAAGGACCAGGCTGACGAAGTGGCCATCATCACCCAGAGCTACCGCAATCAACTGACGGAGATGCTGGTGGGCAAGAAGGTAGAGGAGCCCCTGGACGACGAGCGGGGAGAGCACACCCTGTTGGAGAAAGGGGCGGCGGTAACCCAGGAACTGGTGAACGGCAAGCCCTTGGAGTTCTGGCGCCACGTCTCCTTTAAGGAAGCCGGTTTAGAAGACGGAGTGGACCAGCTCCTGGACCGCTACCACGAGCAACTGCACCTGGTGAACATGGTCTTCGATGCCAAGTTGAGCCGCCTGCGGAAGGTGGACGAACTGCCCCCCGGGGTGATCAAGAAGGTCAAGGTTTTTGTAGCCATGAAACGCAAACTGGCGGTGGGCGATAAGGTGGCCGGCCGCCACGGCAACAAAGGCGTGGTCTCCCGGATCCTGCCCGAAGAGGACATGCCTTATTTCGTCGACGGCACCCCGGTGGACATCGTGCTTAACCCCTTGGGGGTACCCTCCCGGATGAACGTCGGCCAGGTGCTGGAAACCCACCTGGGCTGGGCCTCCTATGAGCTGGGCAAGCAGATCGGCGAGATGATTGATCGCTTCTACAGCCTGGAGGCCATCAAAGAGCGCCTGCAAAAGGTCCTGGGCGCCAGCCAGGTCCTGGCAAGGGAAATTGACGAACTGGACTACGACGAACTGCGGCGGATTTGGAAGAAACATTATCAGGAAGGCATCCACATGGCTTCGCCGGTGTTTGACGGCGCCACCGAAGAAGAGGTGCGGGAGTTCCTCTCCATGGCAGGACTGCCCGGAGGCGGCCAGGCCAGGCTGCGGGATGGCCGCACCGGCGAGGAGTTCGACCGTAATGTGACGGTGGGGGTGATGTACATGATGAAACTGCATCACCTGGTGGCCGATAAAATCCATGCCCGTTCCATTGGACCTTATTCTCTCGTCACCCAACAGCCCCTGGGCGGCAAGGCCCAGTTCGGCGGCCAGCGTCTCGGGGAGATGGAGGTCTGGGCCCTGGAAGCCTATGGAGCGGCGTATACCCTCCAGGAATTCCTGACCGTGAAATCTGACGACGTAGCCGGCCGCACCCGCATGTACGAGAAGGTCTTTAAAGGCGAATATGATCTCGAAGCGGGTTTGCCGGAATCCTTCAACGTCCTGGTTCGGGAGCTCAAAAGTCTGGCTCTCAACGTTGAGCTCCTGAAAAAGGACAAGGCCTCGGCCAAGGAATAAATATATATGACGGAAAAGCTGAAAAAAGTTGCCTTAGAAGACTTAAACAGCCTGTTTGCCCGCCCGGAAGACCCGGTGGCCATCGAGGCGGTGCGGCTGGCCCTGGCTTCGCCGGAGATGATCCGCTCCTGGTCGCATGGGGAGGTGAAGAAGCCTGAGACCATCAATTACCGCACCTTCAAGCCGGAGCGGGACGGGTTGTTTTGCGCCAGGATCTTCGGGCCGGCCAAGGATTACGAATGTAACTGCGGCAAATATAAGCGCATGAAGCACCGGGGCATCACCTGCGAGAAGTGCGGCGTCGAGGTGATTCAGTCCAAGGTGCGCCGGGAGCGCCTGGGCCACATCGAGCTGGCCTGCCCGGTGGTGCACATCTGGTTTTTGAAGAGCCTGCCCAGCAAGATCGGCAACCTCCTGGACCTGACCCTGAAAGAGCTGGAGAAGGTCCTCTATTTCGAAGCCTATGTGGTGGTGGACGGCGGCGACACGCCGTTGCTGAAAGGCGCACTGCTGTCCGAAGAGAAGTACCGCTCCTTCCGGGAAGAGTACGGGGACCGGTTTAAGGCCGGCATGGGGGCTGAGGCCATCCGGGAGATGCTGAAGGCCCTGAACCTGGATGCCCTGTCCGTCGAAGTGCGGGCCGAAACGGCCAAGACCTCCTCTGACGCCAAGCGCAAAAAGTTGGGGAAGCGGCTGAAGATTATCGATGCCTTCCGGGAATCGGGCCAGCGACCGGAATGGATGGTCATGGAAGTGATCCCGGTGCTGCCGCCGGATCTCCGCCCCTTGGTCCATCTGGACGGCGGCCGCTTCGCTACCTCCGACCTGAACGACCTGTATCGGCGGGTGATCAACCGCAACAACCGGTTGAAACGGCTCCTGGAGCTCAACGCCCCGGATATCATTATCCGGAACGAAAAGCGCATGCTCCAGGAAGCGGTGGATGTGCTCTTCGAGAACGGCCGCCGGGGCCGAACCATCACCGGACCCAACAAACGGGCCCTGAAGTCTTTGAGTGATATGCTCAAAGGCAAGCAGGGGCGGTTCCGTCAGAATCTTTTGGGCAAACGCGTGGACTACTCCGGGCGTTCGGTGATCGTCATCGGTCCGGAACTGCGGCTGCACCAGTGCGGTCTGCCCAAGCAGATGGCCCTGGAGCTCTTCAAGCCCTTTATCTTCCATAAGCTGGTGACCCAGGGCTACGCCACCACCATAAAGGTGGCCAAACGCCTGGTGGACCGGGAGACCCCGGAGGTCTGGGATATCCTGGACGAGGTGGTAAAAGAACATCCCATCATGCTTAACCGGGCGCCGACCCTGCACCGCCTGGGCATCCAGGCCTTCGAACCCCTGCTCATTGAAGGCAAGGCCATCCAGTTGCATCCCCTGGTGTGCACCGCCTTCAACGCCGACTTCGACGGCGACCAGATGGCGGTGCACGTGCCGCTGTCCATCGAGAGCCAGATCGAGGCCCGGGCCCTGATGATGTCCACCAATAACATTTTGAGCCCGGCCAACGGCGACCCCATCATCATCCCTACCCAGGACATCGTCCTGGGGCTCTATTACCTCACCCGGGAGCGGCCTTTCGCCCTGGGCGAACGGGTGGTGAAAGACGGCCAAAAGGCTCTGCCCTTCGCCTCTCCCGAAGAGGTGCGGATTGCCTACGACCAGGGTATGGTGCACCTCCAGGCCCGGATTCCGGTGCGGATAACCCAGGAAATCAACGGCGAAACGGTCAGTAAGATCTACAACACCACCGTGGGTCGGATCATCCTGGGTGAAATCCTGCCCCCCAGGCTCCCCTTCGACCTGGTCAACACCACCATGACCAAAAAGGAGATCCGCAAACTCATTGCCCAGGCCTACCGCAAGTGCGGCATCAAACAGACGGTGATCTTTGCAGACCAGCTAAAGAACCTGGGATATAAGTATGCCACCCAGGCGGGTATCTCTATCTCCATCGATGACATGGTGATTCCGGAGCGTAAGGCCGAGATTCTGGCCCGCTCCCAGGCCGAGGTCGCTCAGGTGGAGGAGCAGTATCAGGAAGGTCTGATCACCGAAGGGGAAAAATACAATAAAGTCGTGGATATCTGGGCCAAGGCCACCGACGAAACTGCGGCGGAGATGATGGCGGAAATGGCCCGGGAAGTTATTGTCCGGGAGGAGCCGGCCCCTGATGGTTCTGGCACTGTGCTGCACCAGGAAGAGGTGGGCTCCTTCAACCCGGTCTTCATGATGGCCGACTCTGGCGCCCGGGGCAGCAAGGACCAGATGCGCCAGTTGGCCGGCATGCGCGGCTTGATGGCCAAGCCTTCGGGCGAAATCATCGAAACCCCGATTACCGCCAACTTCCGGGAAGGTTTGACCGTGTTGCAATACTTCATCTCAACCCACGGTGCCCGGAAAGGCCTGGCGGATACCGCCCTGAAGACCGCTAACTCCGGTTACCTCACCCGCCGCCTGGTGGACGTGGCCCAGGATGCGGTCATCACCCAGGAAGACTGCGGCACCATTGACGGTATCTTCGTCACCCCTTTGGTGGAAGGCGGCGAAGTAATTGAGCGGGTGGGCGACCGGGTTCTGGGACGGGTGGCCCTGGAAGACATCGTTGATCCCCACACCGGCGAGGTGTTAGTGGAGACAAACCAGGAGATCGACGAGGAGGCGGCCCGGCGCATTGAGGACGCCGGCCTGGAGAAAGTGCAAATCCGCTCGGTGCTCACCTGCCAAGCCCGTTGGGGCGTGTGCGCCAAGTGCTACGGCCGGGATTTGGGCCACGGCACCTCGGTATCCATCGGCGAGGCCATCGGCATCCTGGCGGCCCAGTCCATCGGCGAGCCCGGCACCCAGTTAACCATGAGAACCTTCCATATCGGGGGTACGGCCTCCCGGCGGGCGGAGCAGAGCTTCCACGTGACCCGGGCCAGAGGCCGGGTGCGGTTTGATAATCAGAAAATGGTAGTCGACCGCTATGGGGAATTGGTGAACCTGAGCCGCCAGGCGGAGTTGGTTCTGGTGAGCGAAAAAGGCATTGAACGGGAACGTTATCCCCTGACTTACGGGGCCCATATTAAGGTGAAAGAAGGCCAGATGGTGGAGGCGGGTCAGATCCTGGCGGAATGGGACCCCTTCACCAACGCTATGCTCACCGAAGTGGGCGGACGGATTAAGTTCGGGGATATCCTCGAAAATGTCACGGTGCAGGAACGGGTGGACCCGGTGACCGGCAAGGCCTCGCGGCTGATCATCGAAGGCCGGGACCAGGAACTCCGGCCCCGCATCTCGGTGAAGGACGAGGCCGGCGCCACGGCGCGTATTCCCGGCACCCCTGCCTTTGCCCGGTACTTCATGCCGGTGGGCGCCATCCTCATGGTGAATGAGGGGGACGAAGTCTTCCCCGGCGATGTCATTGCCAAAATCCCCCGGGAGACCACCAAGACCAAGGACATCACCGGCGGCCTGCCCCGGGTGGCGGAGCTCTTCGAGGTGCGCAAACCCAAGGAGACCGCCATTATCAGTGAAATCAGCGGGGTGGTTTCCTTCGGGCGCCATATTAAGGGCAAACGCAAGATCATCGTAACCCCCGAGGTGGGCAAACCCAAGGAATACCTGATCCCCAAGGGCAAACACGTGGCCGTGCAGGAAGGCGACTTTGTCCGGGCCGGCGAGCCTCTGATGGACGGTTCCGCCAACCCCCACGACATCCTTAACATCAGCGGCCTCAAAGAGCTGGCCCGTTACCTGGTGGACGAGGTGCAAGAAGTCTATCGCCTCCAGGGGGTGAAGATCAACGACAAGCATATCGAGGTTATCGTCCGGCAGATGCTGCGGCGCATCAAGGTGGTGGACCCCGGCGACACTGACTTTCTCATGGGCGAGCAGGTGGAAAAATGGGTCTTTGAGGAAAAGAACGACAGGGTCATGGCCGAAGGCAAGCGGCCGGCCACCGGCGAGCCGCTGCTGTTGGGGATCACCAAGGCATCGCTGACCACCGAGTCCTGGATCTCCGCCGCCAGCTTTCAGGAAACCACCAAGGTGCTGGCGGATGCCGCCGTGCAGGGGAAGATTGATTACCTGCGGGGCCTCAAGGAGAACGTCATCATGGGGCGCCTCATCCCGGCGGGCACTGGCCTGGAACTCTACCGGGAGATGGAAATGAAGCTCACGGAGGAGGAAACGGCCGCGGCCTTGCCGGAACCGGAGGAACTGACTCCGCCGTCGGAACTGCCCACGCTGGTGGAGACCGAGTTGGAGGCCTCACCTCGGTGATAAGACATTGACAAAGTAATATTAAAAATCTTATAATTAACAATTTTAGCGGGCCGAGTTAGTTAGCCCGAGGGGAGTATGCATGCCTACCATTAACCAGTTGATTCGCAAGGGCCGGGAAAAGCTGAAGAAACGTACCGCCTCGCCGGCCCTGCAGAGTTGCCCCCAGAAGCGGGGGGTGTGTGTCCGGGTCTATACTACTACTCCCAAGAAACCGAACTCGGCCCTGCGCAAAGTGGCGAGGGTGCGTCTTACCAACGGCATCGAGGTGACCACCTACATCCCCGGGGTGGGCCATAATCTCCAGGAACACTCCGTGGTCCTGATCCGGGGCGGCCGGGTGAAGGACCTGCCCGGGGTGCGCTATCACGTCATCCGGGGCACCTTGGACGCCTCCGGCGTGCCGGACCGCCGGCGGGGCCGGTCCAAATACGGGGCCAAAAGACCAAAATGAGGTTTTCGGTTTTCAGTTTTCAGTTTTCGGTAAAGGAAAAAAACAGAAGGCAATGGCGATTTAAACCGGACATGGAAGCCGAAGAAATATTTGAGTGAGGGAGATTGGCGGCAGGGTTTCAACCGGAAACCGAAAACCGGCAACCAAAAACTGAGGTTTTTATGCCAAGAAAAGGCGGGGTAGTCAAAAGACAGCTGGCGTCGGATTTGAAATACAATGACGTGCTGGTAAGCCGCTTCATCAACGGCTTGATGGCGCGGGGCAAGAAGAGCGTGGCCCAGCGCATCCTGTATAACGCCCTGGCGTCCCTGGGGCAGAAGGGCAATGAAGACCCCCTGAAGCTCTTTCACCAGGCAGTGGACAACGTCAAGCCCCTCATCGAGGTCAAGTCCCGGCGGGTGGGCGGCGCCACCTACCAGGTGCCGGTGGAGGTGCGGGCCGACCGCCGGATTTCTTTGGCCATCCGTTGGCTCATCAGCTACGCCAAGGCCCGGGGGGAAAAATCCATGGAGGCCAAGCTGGCCGCCGAACTGTTGGACGCCGCCCACAACCGCGGCGCCACCATTAAGAAAAGGGAAGATACGCATAAGATGGCGGAAGCCAACAAGGCTTTCGCCCATTATCGTTGGTAACTCAAAAACCGTTTCTGGTTCTTGGTTATTCGTTTTTGGTTTCAAGCCAAAGAGCCCGATAATGAGCCGAAAACCAAGAATGAAAAACGAAAAACGAAAAACAAAAAACGGTAATTAAATTGGCCAGAAAGACCCCGTTAAACCGGGTACGGAATATTGGGTTTATGGCCCACATCGACGCCGGTAAAACCACCACCACGGAGCGCATCCTGTTTTACACCGGGGTGACACACCGTTTGGGGGAAGTGCATGATGGCCAGGCAGTGATGGACTGGATGGAACAGGAAAGGGAGCGCGGTATTACCATTACCTCCGCGGCCACCACCTGTTACTGGCGGGACCATCACATCAACATCATCGATACGCCGGGCCACGTGGACTTCACCATCGAAGTGGAGCGCTCCCTTAGGGTGCTGGACGGGGTGGTGGCAGTGTTCGATGCGGTGGCCGGGGTGGAGCCCCAGACCGAGACGGTATGGCGCCAGGCGGACCGCTATGGGGTGCCGCGGCTGGCCTTCATCAATAAAATGGATCGGGTAGGCGCGGATCTCCCCCGCTGTTTGGCCATGATGCGGGAACGCCTCGCCGCTAACCCGGTGCTGCTGCAGTTGCCCCTCGGGGAAGAAGACCGTTTTCAAGGATGTATCGATCTCATCCACCTGAACGCCCTGATTTACGATGAAGCCACCAAGGGAATGAAATTTGCGGTGGCGGACATTCCGGCGGATTACCAGGAGTTGGCCCAGGAGCAGCGGACCCTCCTCCTGGAGGCCCTGGCCGAGGTGGATGAAGCGATCATGGAGCGCTATCTGGCAGATGAGCCGGTGGCCCCGGAGATGATAAACCAGGCGCTGCGTCGGGGCACCATCGAGCTGGCCCTGGTGCCGGTGCTGTGCGGCGCGGCCTTTAAAAACAAGGGCATCCAACCCCTATTGGACGCGGTGGTGGAATACCTGCCCTCTCCCCTGGATATCCTGCCGGTGCGCGGCCTGAACCCCAAGGGCGAGGTGGTGGAGCGCCCCGCTTCGGACGACGCCCCCCTGGCGGCTCTGGCCTTCAAGGTGCTGTCAGATCCTCATGTGGGGCATCTCACCTTTCTGCGGGTATATTCCGGCCAGCTGGCTTCAGGCAGCGCGGTGCTGAACTCCACCAAAGGCGTAAAGGAACGGATCGGGCGCCTCTTGAAGATGCACGCCAACAAGCGGGAAGAGCTCGAGATGGCTTACGCCGGGGACATTGTGGCCGCGGTGGGCCTGAAGAACACCACCACCGGCGATACCCTGGCGGAGGAGCGGGCCCCGGTGATCCTCGAGGCCTTGCACATTCCCCACCCGGTCATCGATATTGCCATCGAGCCGGCCACCAAGGCGGACCAGGACAAGTTGGGGCAGGCTCTGGGCCGGATTGCCGCGGAGGACCCGTCCTTCGGACTGAAGACTGACCTGGAAACCGGCGAGACCATTATTTCCGGCATGGGCGAACTCCACCTGGAGATCATCGTGGACCGCCTGATGCGGGAATTCAAGGTGGACGCGCGGGTGGGCAAACCCCAGGTGGCTTACCGGGAGACCATTACCGAAGAGGCCCGGGCCGAGGGCAAGTTCGTGCGCCAGAGCGGCGGCCGCGGCCAGTACGGCCATGTGGTCCTGATGCTCCGGCCCTTGCCTGCCGGCGAAGGCGTGGTCTTCAATAACAAGATTATTGGCGGGGTGGTCCCCAAGGAATTCATCCCCGCGGTGGAAAAGGGCGTCAAAGAGGCAGCGGCCACCGGCATCCTGGGTTACCCCATGGCGGATTTGGAAGTGGACCTGGTGGATGGCTCCTACCACGAAGTGGACTCCTCGGAGCGCTCCTTTTTCATCGCTGGCTCCATCGGCTTCAAAGTGGCGGCCAAAAAAGCCCGGCCGGTGCTGTTGGAGCCCATCATGGACCTGGAGGTGGTGACGCCGGAGGACTTCGTGGGCGAAGTCATGGGTGAACTGAACGCCCGCCGGGGCCGCATTACTGGCATGGAATCCCGGGGCTCCACCCAGATCATCCACGGCCAGGTGCCCCTGGCCACCATGTTCGGCTACGCCACGACCTTGCGCAGCTCCACCCAGGGCCGGGCCACCTTCACCATGCAATTCGATCACTACGAACCCGTCTCCGCTTCTCTGGCGGAGGAAATTCTGGGCCGGCGTCAAGCCCGGGCATGACCCCAAGCAGGAGGAAGTCCTAATGGCCAAAAAGAAGTTTGAGCGGAAGAAGCCGCACGTGAACGTCGGGACGATTGGTCACATTGACCATGGGAAGACGACCTTGACCGCGGCCATTACCAAGCATTTGGAGAAGCGGGGACTGGCCCAGTTTGTGCCCTTTGACCAGATTGACAAGGCCCCGGAGGAGAAGGAGCGGGGCATCACCATTGCCCTGGCCCATGTGGAATACGAGACGGACAAAAGGCATTACGCCCACGTGGACTGTCCGGGGCATGCGGACTACATCAAGAACATGATCACCGGCGCCGCCCAGATGGACGGGGCCATCCTGGTGGTGGGGGCGGACGACGGCCCCATGCCCCAGACCCGGGAGCATATCCTCCTGGCCCGGCAGGTGGGGGTGCCCTACATCGTGGTCTTCCTGAACAAGGTGGACCTGGTGGACGACCCGGAGCTCATTGAGCTGGTGGAGTTGGAGCTGCGGGAACTCCTCACCAAGTACGACTTCCCGGGGGATGACCTTCCCATCATCAAGGGTTCGGCCCTGAAGGCCCTGGAGTCCGATGACTTCAACTCCCCCGAGGTCAAGCCCATTTTTGAGCTGATGGACGCCCTGGACAACTACATCCCGGAGCCGGTGCGGGACATTGACAAGCCCTTCCTGATGCCCATTGAGGACGTGTTCAGCATTTCGGGGCGGGGCACCGTGGTCACCGGCCGGGTGGAGCGGGGCCGGATCAAGGTGGGGGACGAAATCGAGATCGTTGGCTTTGGTCCCACCCAGAAGACGGTGTGCACCGGGGTGGAGATGTTCCGCAAGACCCTGGATTTTGGCCAGGCGGGCGACAATATTGGGATATTGCTGCGGGGCATCAAGAAGGACGAAGTGGAGCGGGGCCAGGTGGTGGCCAAGCCGGGCTCGATTACCCCGCACCCGAAATTCAAGGCCGAGGTTTACGTGCTGACCAAGGAGGAGGGCGGGCGGCATACCCCGTTCTTTTCCGGTTACCGGCCGCAGTTTTACCTGCGCACCACCGACGTCACCGGGGTGGCGAGCCTGCCCGAAGGGGTGGAGATGGTGATGCCCGGGGACAACGTCTCCCTGATGGTGTCCCTCATCACCCCGGTGGCCCTGGAAGAGGGGCTGCGCTTCGCCATCCGGGAAGGCGGCCGCACCGTCGGCGCCGGCGTGGTGAGCCAGATTTTTGAATAAGGGAAGATAGATGATCACTCCCAAGATTCGCATCCGCCTGCGGTCCTATGATTACAAGTTGCTGGACAAGTCGGTCTCCGAGATCGTCGAGACGGCCCGCAGCACCGGCGCCCGAGTGGCCGGGCCTATTCCGCTGCCCACCGCGATCAACCGGTACACGGTGTTGCGTTCGCCCCACATCGATAAAAAATCCCGGGAACAGTTTGAAATGCGCACCTATAAGCGCCTTCTGGACATCCTGGAGCCGACCCAGCAGACCATGGACGCCATCAGCAAACTGGACCTGGCAGCCGGGGTGGATGTGGAGATCAAAGT
>Ga0326727_10008222_pt1 | contig 26691 bp, 20 predicted proteins | sample MB2enrmetagenome_FD_207643 | JGI IMG/M metagenome (GOLD analysis project Ga0326727, IMG submission 207643) | Lab enriched peat soil microbial communities from McLean, Ithaca, NY, United States - MB29MY | ecosystem: Environmental > Terrestrial > Soil > Wetlands > Peat | place: USA: New York...
ATAGAAGCCCGAGATGAATGCAACACACGTGCAAAGACAAAAGCAAAGGCAAGTACAAAAACGCAGCTAAGGAAAAAGCAAATGCAAAAACAAAAGCCTTGACAGCCCCAGCCGTCTCATAGAAGGCACTGAGGGATGATCTTCCTTCTACTGCGAGAAGGTCGGTGCTTCGCCCGGTTCTTGCGGGGAGCAATGAAAGCTCCCTCAGGGGCTAAAGCCCGCGTAGATTTTACTGATTTTGCGGCACGGCTAAAGCCGTGCCCTTTCAAAACCATGGTTTCCGGTCAGGTTTTCATGTGTTTCAGGTCTCCCTTCGGGGAGTTTGGGAACCAGGCCGATAAAACCGTAGCCTCTAGCTTCAGCGCGATAGAGCTAGAGGCTAGAAGCTAGGAGCTAGAATCTGCCTTTCGGTTCCAAATCCGGCAAGAAGAAAGCCGCGCTCAACGAAGCCGGCCTGCTGGAGTACGCCATCCGGTCGCTGGGGCGCGCCATGCGCTCGGAGGCCGATCTGCGCCGCCTGATGACCGCGCGCGTTGAGCCGGGGGCGAGCGGCGATGCGATGGTATCCGCCGTGGTGGCGCGGCTCAAGGAGTACGGCTACCTGAACGATGCGCAGTTTGCGGAGACCTACGCGCGCTTGCGCCAGGAAAACGAGAAGTTCGGGGAGCGCCGCGTGCGGCAGGACCTGCAGCAGAAGGGCATCCACTCGGCGCTGATCGACGAGACCCTCGAAGCCCGCTACGCCGACACCAGCGAAGAAGCCCTGGCCCGGCAGCACCTGGAACGCAAGCGGCTCAAGAAGCCTGCCAACGAGAAAGAGACCGCGCGTATCATGCGGCGGCTGATGGCGGCGGGCTTCTCCACCGGCGTGATCTATAAAATCCTGCGCCAGTGGGACGTTCCGGACGAGACGCTGCAAGTGCTCGAAAACGTGGACGAGGAAACGCCGGAAGAATAGTTGGGCGAAGAGCAGATGGCTTACTGGTTTTCGTCATCGAACAGAAGCAAACCGGGAATCTCGAAATCCTTCCGATTGTCCGTAAGCAGCGCGAAACCGTGTGTGACGGCGGTGGCGGCAATCAGCATGTCTACCAAAGAATGCGTGAAGCCGATTCTGCGCCGGGAAGCTACGATTTCGCCAGCCGTCTTTGCGATCCCTTCGGTAACAGGAAAGCTGGGAAAGGCTGAGAGCAGTTCTTCGGTTTCTTGTTCTTCTCCGCTCCGCATTCCCGCATAAATCTCGGCCACATTCACGGTCGAGATCGCCAGTTGGAACCCGCTCAGGCTCAGTTGGCGCACCAAACGTGTAGGTTCCTTGCGGCGATGCAGGAGGTTGATCAACACGCTGGTATCGAGCAAGATTCCTTTGTAAAGTGCAGTCATCGGCGATCGGTCTCTTCCTGCAGACGCTCCAGTTGACTCTGGCGGGGTGACTGGACCCGCCGCAGTTGATGCACCCAGGCAGCGGCGCCGTTCTCCGCAATCTCGGGATGACCTTCTTCCTTCCAGGCCGGCGTATCCTTCGCCAGAAAGGCCAGCAATTTTCGCCGCCTGATTTCTGCTTCGGCGGTTTGCACCAAAAAGGCGCTACGCCCCCGGGGACCGACGAGTTTGTCGATATCTTCAGCCAGCTCGACGGGCAAAACGATGTGGGTTCTGAGAGTAGCCATAACGATGGCCCACTCCAAATGGGCCTGTCTGCGATTATACCCCGGATTCTGGCGTTCCTCACGCCGCTTCCAATGCCCCTCCGATTACACTGTTAAGGCCATGCAATTTCGCTCTGGAAACGACATTCGCGAGACCTTTCTGCGCTTCTTCGAATCGAAGGGGCACCGCCGCGTGCACTCTTCTTCACTGGTGCCGGCCAACGACCCCACCCTGCTGTTTTCAAACGCCGGGATGAACCAGTTCAAGGACCTGTTCCTTGGGGCCGAGAAGCGCGACTACACGCGCGCCACCACCTCGCAGAAGTGCGTCCGCGCGGGCGGCAAGCACAACGATCTTGAGAACGTTGGCTTTACGCGCCGCCACCACACCTTCTTCGAGATGCTGGGCAACTTCAGCTTCGGCGACTACTTCAAGCGCGACGCCATCGCCTTTGCCTGGGAGCTGATCACGAGCGAAGAGTGGCTCGCCATCCCCAAGGACAAGCTCTACGTAACCATCTTCGAGGGCGCGGACGGCGTGCCGCGCGACGATGAGGCGGAGCTGTTCTGGATCAAGGCCGGCGTACCCAAGGAGCGCATCTACCAGTTCGGCCTGAAGGACAACTTCTGGCAGATGGGCGAGACCGGCCCCTGCGGCCCCTGCTCCGAGATCTTTTACGATCTTGGGCCAGCCGCGGGCGAAGATCCAAACAAAGAAAAACCCTTCGGCCAGGATGACGCCCGCTACGTGGAGATCTGGAACCTGGTCTTCATGCAGTTTGACCGCTCGGCGATTGTGGAAGGCGGCAAGACAGTGGGCTACAAGCTGACGCCCCTGCCCCGGCCCTCGATTGATACGGGCATGGGGTTGGAGCGCGTTGCGGCCGTTCTGCAGGGCAAGATTTCCAACTTCGAGACCGACCTGTTTACGCCGCTGATTGTGAGAGCAGCGGAGTTGGCGGGGTTGGCGGAGAAAGCGGAGTTAGCAAAGGCAGGTGACACCGCCGCGCTGGCCGAGTTGATCGGCATCGCCTCGCTGCGCATCATCTCCGATCATGCGCGCGCGGCTACCTTCCTGATCAACGATGGCGTGCTGCCGTCGAACGAAGGGCGCGGCTACGTGCTGCGCAAGATTCTGCGGCGTGGCATCCGGCATGGACGCCTGCTGGGCCAGGAACAGCCGTTTCTTTACCAGATGGTCTATGCCGTGCGCGACCTGATGGTGGGCGCGTATCCCGAGCTGGCGGACTCGGCTGACCGCGTGGCCAAGGTGGTCAAGGCGGAAGAGCAGCAATTCGACCGCGTGCTGAAGGTGGGATCTGACCGAATGGAAGCCGAGTTTGCCATAGCCGTTTGGGAAAAGGTCACTAACCTTTTTTCAGAACCAGGCGACATGTATTCGGGGCGAATCGGCCAACTCTTGAATAGCGCGAATGCAAGTGACGAGTTCCGCCAAAGCGGCTATACGCTTACTGATATTCTCAGATACGCCCACCCGCATCCTCTTAGGAGCAAGGCAATCATATTGGGGTCTTCGATGATTCGCCAAGCGACCGACAATACTCAGAATGTACAATTCCCGGGAAATAGGGCCTTTCACCTCTACGAAACCTTCGGTCTTCCTGAAGATTTCATCATCGATGCTTGCCATGATGCAGGCATCACCTTCGATCAGGACGGCTTCAATGCCGCACGCGAGGAGGAAAAAGCCCGCGCCCGCGCCAGTTGGAAGGGCGGGAGCCAGAAGACGGCCAGCCCGGTCTTCCGCGATCTGCCCAAGACCGAATTCCTCGGCTACAAGCAGTTGGGCGCAACGGGCTGCGAGGTGCTGGCCATTGTGAAGGACGGCGTGGGCGTGCCCGCTGCCGCCCCGGGCGATGCGGTAGACGTGGTGCTGGACCACACCAGCTTCTACGGCGACTCCGGCGGCCAGGTGGGCGACACCGGCGTCTTCCTTACCTCCGACGGTAACTCCGTGGTGGCCGAAATCTCAGGCTGCGTGCTGCCCGTGCAGGGTGTACGCGCCCACAAGGCCGTGCTGAAGCAGGGGCTGGCCGTGGGCGACCACGTGAACACGGCTGTGGACGGCGACCGCCGCAACGCCATCAAGCGCAACCACACCGGCACGCATCTGCTGCACGCGGCGCTGCGCCAGGTGCTGGGTACGCACGTGAAGCAGGCGGGTTCGGCGGTACATCCCGACCGGCTGCGCTTCGACTTCTCGCACTTTACGCAGGTGGCCGACGAGGAACTCGTGGAGATTGAGGAGATCGTCAATCGCGAGGTGTTGGCCAACGCAGGCGTGGAGACCATCGAGGACGTGCCCATCGACGTGGCCGTCAACGAGTATCACGCCATGGCGCTGTTCGGCGAAAAGTACGGGGACAAGGTGCGCGTGGTGAAAGTGGCCGATGGGTTCTCGACAGAGCTCTGCGGCGGCACGCATACCACGGCGACGGGCGAGATCGGCCTGATCAAGATCCTCGGCGAGAGTTCTGTCTCGTCGGGAGTGCGGCGGCTTGAGGCCATCAGCGGCATGGGCTCGCTGACCACCTTCCGCCAGGACTTTGAACTGTCAAAGTTTGCTGGTCAACTGGTACCTTCCACAGACGACCTGCTCGGAGCCTTCCAGGCAAAGATGGCCGCGCAGGAAGAAGAGATGAAGCGGCTCCGGCGCGAACTGGAAGAGATGCGCATGAAGTCCGCCGCGGGCACGCTGGACGAAGCCATCGCCGGCGCGGTCGAGGTGAAGGGCGTAAGACTGGTGACGCTGCGCGCCGACTCGCTGGAGCGCGGGCAGTTGCGCACGCTGGTGGACAACCTGAAGCTGAAGCTGGGCGAGGGCGTGGTGCTGCTGGCCTCGGCGCAGCCGGAGGGCAAGGTGGCGCTGATTGCCGGCGTTACGCCGGGCCTGACCAAGCGCATCCAGGCAGGCAAGCTGGTGGGCGCGGCGGCCAAGCTGGTGGGCGGCTCCGGCGGCGGCAAGCCGGAGATTGCGGAAGCCGGCGGCAAGGACCAGGCGCAGATCGACGCCGCGCTCAAGGCCGCTCCGGCGCTGATGGGCGAGTTGATCGCGTAGCAGTCTCAACCGCATCGCCAATAACAAGAAGGGCCGCTCCGATGGGAGCGGCCCTTTTACGTGCAACGGCGGAATCTACAGCGTTTTCGATTCTGCTCTTTACAGAAAGCGTATCGCCAAGTGGCTTTTTCCCCAAGAAAAGGCCACCTTTGATGCACTTCCAATGTGCACATATGAATCGAAAGCGCTCTAGCGAACCTTGAAGTTGTAGCCCACGCCGAACGAGACGATGGGGTAGAACGGATAGCTGCTCAGGTTGTTCCTGTACTTGTCGATCTGGGCGGCAAGGTTGGCCTGGACCGTGGGATCGGTGGCGACATTGACGCAGTTGAGGCCGAAGGCATCGCAGGCCTGGCCGCCGGTGAGCGCTACATTCACGCCGGGAGTATCGATCAACGCCACGCCCAGCTCTACCGGGAACGACCAGTGTCCGCCGCTGCGGGAGATCAGGTTGCCCCAGCCGATGGTGGCCGTCGGGGTGGGCTTGCGTGCGTTCAGGGCGATGCTGCCGACGCCTGTAATGGGATGGGTCGAAGAGGAGTAGTAGTTGTAATTGTTCAGTTCCAGCTTGGTGCCCCCGGCAACCTGGACACTCGCCGAGCCCGCATTCTCGTTATAAAACAGAACGCCGCCGCTCAGGCGCAGCCCGTGGGAGTAGAACGGGTAGAAGTCCAGAGAGACGCCGCCGGTGGCAAGGTTCAGCGTGCCGTTCACCGTATAGCTGTCGATGGTCTGGTTGTTCATGTTGTAGGTAAGGTAGTTGCCCACGCCGCGCACGTTCAGAAAGCGGTTCAGGTTGGTGGCTACCTGCATGTTGCCGCCCATGGTGGAGATGCCGCCGCCGATGCCGATTCTGGAGAATGGCTTGGGCGGTCCCTGGCGCTCCCGGTAGCGGGTCAGCGCAGCATTGTTGACCTTGGCCGCGGCTCGCGCGGGCATGGGGCTCAGGCGCGGATTCTGTAGATCGGCCGGGGCGGCAGTGGTTTGCGCCGGCATCAACGCGGGCGCAGCCAGAGTCCACAGCGTCAGGCAAAGTGCGATTTGTTTCAAGTAGAGCCTCCCCCACAGTTGTTGGTTCGCTTCGGACGGGTTCGTCGCCGTTCGATAGCATCTCCGGCCGGCAGTCTGCCGTGCGCTTTGCCGCGAAGGTATGCTGCGCAGAGGGCGGCCGAAGCTTCCCGCGCCGCCTGATACCGGGATTGTCTCCCAGCCTAGCAGCGCCCCACCCCACCGGCAATCACCTTTCCGGGGAATGGGTATGAATTTCCTGTTGTGCCTGTTGGTTCCCCGTACGTTCGTTTCGTGAGTGAACGCGAACAGCGCAGCGGGCTACCGCTGTTGGCAGCCGTCATGCCGTAAGCTGGAATTGTGTCCAGTCTTGATCGCGAACGCAAGCAGAACGCCGTGTTGCGCGGCCGGTTGATCGAATGGTACGAGCGCAATCGCCGCGACCTGCCCTGGCGGCAGAACGCCGACCCCTACTCCATCTGGGTTTCGGAGATCATGCTGCAGCAGACCCGCGTGGCCGTCGTCATTGACCGCTATAACGCTTTCTTGACGCGCTTTCCCACGCTCGTCGCGCTGGCCCTTGCCTCCGAGCAGGACGTGCTGGCGCTCTGGAGCGGGCTGGGATACTACCGCCGCGCACGGATGTTGTACAAGGCCGCGCAGTTTGTGGCCAGGCAGCACCAGGGCAATCTGCCCGCCACCTGCGCCGAACTGCGCAAGCTGCCCGGCATCGGTCCTTACACGGCAGCCGCCATCGCCAGCATCGCCTATCAGGAACCCGTGGCCGTCGTCGACGGCAATGTGGAGCGCGTGCTCTGCCGTCTGGCCGGCTGGGACGCCGTACCGCGCGCCCGCAGTTCCGCCCTGCGCCGCCGCATTGAGGAACTTGCCGCCAAACTGCTGGATCCGGAGCGGCCGGGCGACTTCAACCAGGCGGTCATGGAACTGGGCGCGCTCGTTTGCACGCCGCGCAATCCGCAGTGCCTTGCCTGCCCCATCTCTGCCCATTGCGCCACTCAGGGCGAGCACAAGACGCCTCCCCGCCCGCGCATGTTGAGTTGCGAGGCCGGCTACGCACTTTCGGTCCGCACCAGACCCAAGCCTCCGAAGGCAACTGGGGAAGGCCGAAGCCACTCTCTTCGCGAAGTTCTGCTGGAACAGCGCGCGGCTACCGAGACCGTAATGCCCGGCCTGTGGGAACTGCCCAGCCTGCGCGAGGCGGTCGTGCCGGAGGGGGACCTGCGCATGACCGTGCGCCACGCCATTATGCTGGTTAACTACTACGTTCGTGTCCGCACTGTCTTTGAGGACGACGTGCCCGAACTGACCGTGGCAGCGGGAGAACGCCGGTGGGTTCCGCTCGATCGGGCCGCGGGCATGGCGCTGACCGGACTGACGCGCAAGGTGCTCACCCGCGCCCGCCTGCTGCCCGCTCCGCCCATGGACACACTTGCTCCGCAAAAGTAAATGCACGCCCGGCGGATTACCATATACGCAGGCGCAGATCCGCAATTACGCATCCCCATGGACTGCCGCCGCATCCGTCTTTGGGTAGGCCGCCATCTTCCCTGTCGGCGCTACTTCGACCAACTCCACCGATCGCGAAATCACTTTTGAAATCCCACAAGGAGGGACCATGGCAAGCAAGGCAAGTGCGGTTTGGACCGGTTCACTGAAGGAAGGCAAGGGCGTTATCTCCACGGCAACGGGCGTACTGAGCAACGCGAACTACTCGTTTGCCACCCGCTTTGAAGGCGCGGACTCCGGTACCACGCCCGAGGAGCTGATTGCAGCAGCCCACGCCAGTTGCTTCTCCATGGCTCTGGGCGCCCAGTTGGGCGGCGCGGGCTTTACCCCCGAAAAGATCGAAACCCAGGCTGCCGTTACCCTGGCCAAGACCGAAGCGGGCTTCGCCATTACGCGCATTGCTCTCGTCGCCACGGCCTCGGTTCCAGGCGCTACACAGGAGGCTTTTGACAAGGCCGCGGCCGACGCCAAGGCAGGCTGCCCCATCTCAAAGCTCTTTGCCAACAATACCGAAGTCACGCTGGACGCCAAGCTCGTCTAAACCCTTGCCTGCGCTCAGCACGGAGCCATCGCTCTCCGGGCTGAGCGTATCATTTACAGATTTGACACAAGCGCCCGCATTTGCGAAACTTGGAGTTAATGCCGGTTCAGCAATGCCTGCTGAACTCGTAACAAGTGCCGAAGTGGCGGAATTGGCAGACGCGCGTGGTTCAGGTCCACGTACTCGCAAGGGTGTGGGGGTTCGAGTCCCTTCTTCGGCACCAACTGTTAGATAAATATAATAAAGTGAATTATTTCAACAAGATGTAGGCAGTAGAATCCCTCAATACCCAGCCAACCAGTCTCACAGGGGAACAGAACTGCGTTCTGGCCTCGCCAAGGCCGAACTATATTTGAATCATAAGGTTAGATGTTTTGTCCCTACAATCTTTCGACCTCAATCTTGGCCGAGAAATTTCCAGATTTTGCTACTGATCCGGCCATAATGAGTGAGACATTTTGCTGAGTTAAAGCATCTAATAGTCATGGAAAAGACTGAAGCACATCGCCTTCCAAGAGTGGTGTTGAATGAACGCCGCCGTCTCGCCGTGAAGTTGCGCTTGAGCGGCGCGACGATCGCCGAGACGGTGGCGCAGTGCGAATTGGGTCGATCCGCGGTCATCCGCGCCATGCAGGCCTACCAGCGCGACGGCTGGAAGGCGGTGGCGGTTCCCATTGTCGGCCGGCCGTCGGGTTCGGGACGGCAATTGACGGCCGCGCAGGAGCAGAAGATTCAGCAACTGATTCAGGACCGCACGCCGGATCAGTTGAAGCTGGCTTATGCGCTGTGGACGCGCCAGGCAGTGAGCGAGTTGATTGAAGCTGTGTGCGGCGTGCGGCTGACCGTGCGCAACATGGGCAAGTACCTGATGCGCTGGGGATTCACCCCACAGAAGCCGCTCAAGAAGGCTTACGAACAGTCGCCCGAAGCGGTTCAGAAGTGGGTGGACGAGGAGTACCCGAAGATCGCCGCACAGGCCAAGCAGGAGGGCGCGGAGATTCAGTGGGGCGACGAAACCGGCTTGCGCTCGGATGATGTGCGCGGTCGCGGTTATGCGCCGAAGGGATAGACTCCCGTGGTGCTGGCCAACGCCAATCGGTCAAAGCTGAGCGTGATTTCAACAGTGACCAACAAGGGCCAGATGCGCTGGAAAGTCTTCAGCGGCGCGCTGAACACGAAGATCCTGATCGGCTTCATGAAGCGACTGGTGCATGGACGGCAGAAGAGAGTCTTCCTGATTCTGGACAACCTGCGCGTGCATCACTCGAAGGCGGTGAAGAAATGGCTGGCGGAAAACGCAGAGAGGATACAGGTCTTCTACCTGCCCAGCTACTCGCCGGAACTGAACCCGGACGAACTGCTCAACGCGGACTTGAAACAGCATGTGACCAAAGCGGCTCCGCCCAGAAACAAGATCGCCCTCACCCGTACAGCCATCGGCGCTCTGCGCAGCATCCAGAAACAGCCAGGCAGGGTGCAAAGCTACTTCGGCCAAAATGACGTCGCCTATGCGGCGTAGGTCTACCCTTCAGGGCCGGATCAATATTTTTGAAACACGCTCTAGGCAAAAGCTGAAAGGCCGCCTAAACATAGGAATTCCGAACGGCTGTTAGCAGGCTGCCTTGCCACAGAAGCCGGGTGTTGGATAAACAGTCTGCGCTCGTTCCACCCTCGAATCCTCAGCCTACATGCGGAGCCGGCAAGTGTAGCGGCACGGTTCATCTGAATAGCTGGCTTATGGGGATACCGAAGGTATTTGCCAACTTGACGAGGGTCGTCAGTCGGAGTTCCTTTTACCACGTTCGATGGCCCCTGTGAATGAGCGTGCGAGCCCTCTCTCGTTGGCCGGTACTCCTACGACCAGTTTCTCCTCTGGCGGAGCGTGCGAACGCGGAGGCCCAGTTGCTTCCTGACTGAAACGCCTTCGAGCATGCTCCAGGAGTGGTTGTAGGACGCTCCGTTAGTCCACGCTCCAACTTGGGACGCTTTGTCGTAGGTGTAGTATTGTTATGCATTTCTCCTGCTCCATATTGAAGGAGCAAACGGCAGTTGAATGAATGCGACTATTCACTGAGAGTTTGGGAGGTGTTAAATGTACTTCGCGCCTCAAGATCTGACATGCAAGATTTGCGAGCGCGGCTCACTGGTCTCCAGGAAGGTTTTTCGCTTGAGTGGCCCCGCAGTAGCCATTGGGTACATCCTCCTGATTCCATCGGTGCTGGGGATGATCTTTTGCGCTCTTATGCTTGCCGGGGTATTTGCGGTTAGCAGCCAACCGGAGCAGGTGAGCAATTTGGCGGATCGCCCGGCGCAGAGCGCATTCGATGCCACCTTTCGCCAAAACTGCATGGACGAATGCAAGCGGCTTTCCTCAAACGCGGAGCTCACGGCGATTGAAGGATATTGCGAGTGCGCTCTTTCTACGTACAAAGTAACCAACTCCATAGAGTCCTCCCGACAATCCTGCATTGCACAGTCTAATGAAGGCAGACTCGCTCCCGTTAGTCCAGATGTGGCTGCGCTCTATTCAGTAGAAGACTCCCAACCAAGCCCTAGTACCGAAACGACGGACCTCCGCACACCCGATCCTTTAGCGTCTTATAAACCTGCGATCTTCCGTGTGCTAGGTGGTGGAGTTTCGGTCGCACTGGGTATAGGGTTTTTAATTTCTGGGTTATTGGGGTGGCTGCTGGTGATGAAGAAGCGCGTACTCAAATGTAATTACTGTGGCGCTGTGGTGAGTGCGTCCTGAAGGGGAAACGCTATGGGAAGCAAGAGGGGAATCATCGTACACGACCGAAGTCTCTATGTCATGACGTTCTTTCTCTGTGCGATCTCCACGCTCGGACAGAGCCAGACTATCGGGCCGAACGGTGAAGGATCATTCATTGCTGGACTACGAGGCGTGCCAACAATGGTGTTCAATGAAGCGGATTCGTGGAGCCAGCCTCTACCCTCTGTGCCACCTGTCACAACAACCTGCTCAGTGTTGGATCCGACCGTGAGCCGGGGATTGATCTCCGCCACCTGGTTGATCTGCAACCTGATTCCGCTCTGCTGTACGACCTTGAAGCCCGGCGCTTCAACGGAAAGAACGTACATGCCGGGCTGCAACCCCGTGACCGTATAACTTCCATTCGAAGAGCTGTTTACGCTAAAGCTCGTGTTTGTGTCGGTGTTCCTGACCGAAACAGTTGCTCCAGCAACGATTGCACCGCTTGGATCGAGAACGGTGCCAGTTATCGATCCGGTTGTCCCTTGCGCTACGGACTGCATCGGGAAGTTCGCTGAGGCGAGCAGAAGCAGAGAAAAGACCAGGTGCCACACGGATGCGTGGGCAAGGCAATTGCGCCCGTTCTTTTTCTGTTCCGCTCTACCTTCAGCGAGTCTTGCAATGCCTCGACTAAAAAATCTTGCGAACGACATACTGAACTCCTCCATAGCGAGCACTTTGATCAAACTCGATCCACTTTGCCGCATCCTCTTTCAAGGGCCTGCCTCAGTACAGGGAGCGGATTGACTCTCATGCTCGAATGTACCGTTGTATACGCCGGCGATTATTTGGCTTCAAAGTTGCTTTAGCGTAATGAGCCGTCTGGGACGGCCAGATAACCGGAGCGCTCTCCGGTTCGACAAACAAGATGACATAAGGTGTTGAAAATAAATGGCATAATTTGCATCTGCAGATGCGCTTCGTTAACAGTTGCTTTAACGTAGAGTGTTCCAGGGCTCGCTTTAAGCGACAGGTAAACCGGCGATCCGATGAGCCGCAACCGCATTAATCCACAGTGGGTCACGGCCACTCTTGATGCGGTCCTAGAATGATGGAACGAAATCGGGGGAATGGGACCGCGGCTCTCCTTCGACTTCGCCCAGGATGAATGCCCTGGCCTGATGCAGAACTGCTAGGCCGGACGAACAAGAAAAGACCAAAAGAAAACGGGCGCGGGATTTGACTCCGGCGCCCGTTTTCTTTTGTTTCGCTCTTACTGCAACAGCGTCGGCTGGTCGTCGTCCTTGCCGTTCATCTCTTCCGGCGGAATGATGACGGCGGCGGCCACCTTGTCGGCTTCCTCGAGATTCAGCAAGCGGACGCCCTGGGTGGCGCGGCCGGCGGCGCGAATCTGCGCGGTGTCGATGCGGATGATCTTGCCGAACTGGCTGATAGCCATCATCTCGCTGGTGTCGTTGACCAGCAGGATCGCCGTGGTCTTGCCGACCTTGGGTGTGGCCTTCAGGTTGATGACGCCCTGCGCGCCGCGCGAGGTCAGGCGGTACTCGTCCACGTCGGTGCGCTTGCCAAAGCCGTTTTCGGTGACGGTCAGGATCAACTGCTGCGTGACGCCAAGCTTCTCGTCGAAGTGCTTGAGAGCCTTGTACGCGGCATGGACGGCCTTCTCGGCAGCCGTAACCACGTCGGCTTCGACTTCCTTGTTGCGGTAGTCGAGCCGGGCCTTTGCCAGGGCTGCTTCCGCGTCGGTGTACGCCTGGCGCAGCGAGGTGAGCTTTTCCGTCTGACCCAGGTTCGCGGCGCACGCGTCGCGTTCTTCCTCGCGCATGCTGTCTGAACTGGTAATGGCCGCACCAATCACGTAGTCGTTCTTCTTGAGCGAGATGCCGCGATTGCCGCCGGCGTTGCGCCCCATGGGCCGCAGTCCTGCGCCGGAGCGCTCCGGATCGTACTCCTCCTCGAAGCGGATGGCCATGCCCTCGCGCGTTGCCAGGAAGATGGTCTGGCGGCCGGTGGTGATGCCGGCGTACACCAGTTCGTCGTCCTTGCCGATGTCGATGGCGATGATGCCGCGGGACATCACGTTCGAGAAGTCCTTAAGCGGCGTCTTCTTGACCGTGCCGTGCTGCGTGGCAAAGAAGATGTACTTGCCTTCCTCTTCGAGATCGCGAACGGGCAGGATGGTTCGGACATTCTCACCGGGCTGGAGGCTGAGCAGGCTCTGGATGCTCTTGCCCTTGCCGGCCGCGCCCACGTCGGGAATCTCATAGACCTTCAGCCAGTACACGCGCCCGGAGTTGGTGAAGCAGAGCAGGTAGGCGTGCGTGGAGTCCACGATGAGCTGGGCCACGAAGTCCTCTTCGCGGGTCTTCATGCCCATGCGGCCCTGGCCGCCGCGGCGCTGCTGCCGATAGATGCTGATGGGCGTGCGCTTCAGGTAGCCCTGGTGGCTGACGGTTACGGCCACCTGCTCGTCGGCAATCAGGTCCTCCAGTTGCAACTCGGCGCTTTCGTCCACGATCTGGGTGCGGCGCGCGTCGCCGTAGCGGTCGCGAACCTCTTCCAGTTCCTTGACGATGACCGCGCGCAGCTTCTTCTCGCTGCCCAGAATCTCTTCGTACTCGGCGATCCGCTTGCGAATCTCGCCGAGTTCGCTCAGGATCTCGTCCACCGAGAGCTGAGTCAGGCGATAGAGTTGCAGTTCGAGAATGGCGTCTACCTGGCGCAGGCTCAGGCCCTTCTCTTCGTGCGGCAGGCGCTGGCGGTCGAGGGTGACAACGATCTCGGTACCCTTGCCCCACGCGTAGAGGTTTTCGCGGGCTTCGGCGCGCGATCCGGACCCGCGGATGATGCGGATCACCGTGTCCAGGTTGTCGAGGGCGATCTTGTAGCCTTCGAGGATGTGCTCGCGCTCGCGCGCCTTGCGCAGCAGGAAGACGGTGCGGCGCTGCACCACGTCCACGCGGTGATCGATGAAGCAGCGGATGGCCTGATCCAGGCCCAATTCGCGCGGCTGGCCGTTGACCACGGCCAGGAAGATCATCGAGAAGCTCTCCTGCATCTGCGTGTGCTTGTAGAGCTGGTTCAGCACGATCTCAGGCTGCGCGCCGCGCTTCAGCTCGATCACAATGCGCATGCCGTCGCGATCACTCTCGTCGCGCACGTCGCTGATCTCGTCGACGATCTTGTCGTTGGTCAGCTCGGCGATGCGCTCGATCAGCTTGGACTTGTTCACCTGGTAAGGAATCTCGGTGACGATGATCGCCTGTTTTTCCTTGGTCAGGTTTTCGACGGCCACCTTGGCGCGCATCATGAAGCGGCCGCGCCCGGTCTTGTAGGCCTGTGGGATGCCCGCCTTGCCGTACAGGAATGCGCCGGTCGGAAAGTCCGGGCCCTGCACATGCTTCAGCACCACTTCCAGTGCGGCGGCGCGGTTGTCGGCCAGCTCCGGATGGTTGATCAGCTCAATGGCCGCGTTGACGACCTCGGTGAGGTTGTGCGGCGGAATGTTGGTGGCCATGCCGACGGCGATGCCGCTGGAACCGTTGACGATCAGGTTGGGCATGCGCGTGGGCAGAACCGAGGGCTCGAAGGTGGACTCGTCGTAGTTGGGGACAAAGTCGACCGTCTCCATCTCGATATCGGCCAGCAGCTCGCCGGCGATGCGCTCCATGCGGCACTCGGTGTAACGCATGGCGGCCGGCGGGTCGCCGTCCACCGAGCCGAAGTTGCCCTGCCCGTCCACGAGCGGATAACGCAGGCTGAAGGGCTGCGCCATGCGCACTAGCGTGTCGTAGATGGCCGAGTCGCCGTGCGGATGGTAGACGCCCATCGCCTGGCCCACAACCTTGGCGCACTTGGTGTACTTCTTGTTGTACTGCAGGCCCATCTCGTTCAGGGTGTACAGCACGCGGCGATGCACGGGCTTCAAGCCGTCGCGGACATCGGGCAGTGCGCGGCCAATGATGACCGACATCGAGTAATCGAGATAGGAGCGGCGCATCTCCTCTTCGATGTTGATCGGGATGAGATTCGAGCCGGGCGGCGTACCGCCTTCAAGAGGGAGTTGGGGGGTCTTGTCGTCTGCCATGATTGTTTTCTAAAAGCCCGCCGGAGGGCGGCAAGCATGGGTCCGGTTCAGCGGGGCCGGGTCCGCGAGCTTTCCCTTTATTTTACGCGCCCGGGGGGCGTTTCCACAAGGAGAAATACCTTGAATAAGTTGTTATTTTGCTATGGGTTAGGAGGGGTGGAATCCCCTCTCTGCAGGATTTGAAAGGCTTTAAGCAGCGCGCCGAGAGCGCGGTTTCGATTTTGTGCTCTTTTCGGCTTGTTTTTTAGTCTTTGCCGGAGAGTCTTGATCTCCCAGGCCGGTGAGGATCACAGGTTCACGGTCGGGGAATTCGACCACCAGTGACAACTTGCCCCCCACGCCTTCCACATAGCTGCGCAATGTGGAAAGGTACAGGTCAGTGCGCTTTTCAATGCGCGAAACGCCTTCCTGCCCGATCTTGAGCTTCTTCGAGAGCCGAGCCTGCGTAAGTTTACGCAAACGGCGCATCTCGCGCAGGTTCAGTTCCTCCCGTATCTCCTGAGCACGTTGTTCGATGCAGGCACGACGCTCTGCTGGCATCTCATCGAGGATCTTTTCCAGAGTTACGGGCATCTCATTTCTCCTTCTTTTGCCGGCGGATCGTATTCAAGTGCTCATCGAATCGCCGATCTGCCACGATGAGCAGATCGCGATAAAAGCTGCGTTGTGAAACTCCGCACTTGTTCCCGGCTACAAGCAGGATGGCCTTGCGTTCGGGATCAAAAGCGAATGCCACCCGCCAGACGCCCCCATCGGCATTAAAGCGGAGTTCCTTCATGTTGGCGTGGCTAGAGCCCTTGAGGGTATCTACCTGTGGCCGTCCCAGTAGTGGCCCTCGCTCGCGAAGGTTGATCGTAAACGCAAGCAGCTCGTCTTGGACGATCGTCGATAGTTGCTTGAATTCCTGAGCGAACTCGTCGTGGAATTCTACTTTCCAGAAACTGTCAGAGGCGAGTTGTCTTTGCACCCTCATACTTTTTGGTGCAGTCATGGTATGTCTTCCTCCAGACTCACCCCCGCATTTGTGCGATTTTCTGCCGCGCTTGCGGTCGCACACCGGCATTGGCAGTGCTTGGAAGAGAGAATCATACCTACTGCCGATTAGTATGTTTTGGAGAGCATAATGCTGTCAAGTGCATGTTTGTTGGGCGGCTATAGCAGCCCTGCGAGGTTCGCAACTGAACAGGCCGCCTGCACCGCCACAATCGCTGCTCCAGCCGCCAGCGCCATCCTGGGCCGCGCGCTCTCATAGGCGTCGGCAAAGACACCGCCGATGAAGGTCAGCAGGAAGGGAACTGCCCAGAGCCACGGACTGCCCTGTGCGCCGGTCATCACAAGCACCATGCAGACCAGTGCGCACAGCAGCGGAGCCGTGTTCCCGAAGTAGCGCGAGCGGGGAAGGCCCAGGTAAAGCAGCAGTGCGGCTCCGGCGGCCAGAGCAATGCCGGCTTCTGGCAAAGAGAAGAGGAAACGCCGCGCCGGGTCCAGCGAAAACCACAAAAAGCCGGAGGAGGAGCGGAAGACGTAGCTGAAGGCGTCCGGCGAAAAGCCGTAGCAGGCGAACAGCAGCAGCAGCGCGCCCATAGATGCGGCCAACAGAATGGGCAGCACATGGCTGCGCCGCCCCTCGGCCACCCAGAGCATCAGCACCAGTCCCAGCAGCAGCGCTATGGGCAGAGCGGCACTATGCGCGGCGGCCGCCAGCCCGAACAACGCCGTCAGCAGCACAATGCGCGGACGCCACTTGCGCCGTGGGCCCTGCATGGCGTGGGCCACGCCGATGCAGGTATACACGCCGCCGTACACGCCCAGCGCTGCCAGCACATCCGCGCTCGGCGTTGCGCAGGCCCGGATGATTGCCGGGCAGAAGCAGTAGAGCGAAAGGGCTGTATAGCCGCCCAGGTTGCCGTAGAGACGGCGCGAAACCCACCACAGCCCCGCGCCCAACATGCAGCCCGCAGCCAGAAACGGCAGCCGCAGCAGCAGCAAGGTGTGCGTCATCTGGTGGCGCAGCTCCCACGTGCTCAGCGGGGCGCTGGAGTCCTGCACCACGCGGTCTTCGGCCTTGCGGAAGCGATCCATGCCGCGCTCGGCCAGCAGATTCAGCGAGAGCGGCAGTCCGGCCAGCCGGTAGGCGAGGATGCCGTCGTGGATGTTGCCGCAACTGGTGAAGTATCCGGCCAGCGCCGAGGGCCGCTCCCATGTTTCGCGTCCGCAGCGCGCGTACTGGTAGTCGCGGTCAGAGAGCGTCTGCCGCGCCACCAGCCACAGTCCCTGGGCGAGAAACGCCGCCAGCAGCAACGCGGCGATGCGCTGGGGAAAATTGAAGCGGAAGCGGCGGAGCCGTGCGAAGCGGTGGGTCATCTGACTGGAAGATACCCTTCCAGTGTAAACGGCCTATGGGATGGCGCGTTCCGTGCTTCGGTGCGGCCCTTCCCCGCGCCGCGTCCCGCCGATATAATCGGCCATCATGTTCACTCGCCGAAAATTTGTTGCTTTGAGCGCTTCCTCCGCCCTGGCTTTTGCCGCGTCATCCCGCCTGGCACTGGCCGAAACGGCTTCCACCTACCGCAATCCGATCCTCGGCGGAGACCATCCGGACGTGAGCCCCATCCGCGTCGGCGACGACTTCTACCTGACGCACTCCAGCTTCGACTTCGCGCCCGGCCTGCTCGTCTGGCACTCGCGCGATCTGGTCAACTGGCAGCCCATCGCCAACGCCCTCAAGGGTTACTACGGCGCGGTCTGGGCGCCTTACCTCTGCCGGCACGAGGGCCGCTTCTACATCTACTTCCCCGCCGACGGCGTGCTCAACGTCGTGCATGCCGACAAGATCGAAGGTCCGTGGAGCGAGCCCGTCAGCCTGGGTATTCACGCCATCGATCCGGCTCATGCGGTTGAAAACGGCCGCCGCTATCTGCATATGGCCGGGGGCATGATGGCCGAGCTTACCGCCGATGGGCTGGCCGTCAAGACGCCGCCGCGCAAGGTCTTCGATGCCTGGCCGATGCCGGCGTCGATGCGGATCGAGTGTACCTGCCTGGAAGCGCCGAAGGTGCTGGAGCGCAACGGCTGGTTCTACCTGAACGTGGCCGAGGGCGGAACCGCCGGTCCGGCCACCAGCCATGCGGTGGTTTCGGCGCGCAGCCGCCACGTGGACGGCCCCTGGGAGTACTCGCCTTACAATCCGATTGTGCACACCGGCTCGCGCGACGAGCGGTGGATCTCTGCCGGACACGGCCGCCTGGTGGACACGCCCGATGGCCGCTGGTACATGACCGTGCACGCCTACGAAAACGGCTATCGTTCGCTGGGCCGCCAAGCGCTGCTGACGCCCGTGGAGTGGACTGCCGACGGCTGGTTCCGCGTGCCGCCCGGCGTGAAGCTGGACGATGCGCTGCCCATGCCCGTAGCAGGGGCCGTCCAGCAGCCCTTCGCCGATCCGTCCGACGACTTCCGCTCGCCGGAACTGGGCCTGCAGTGGGGCTTCTGGCATGAGTACGATCCGAAGCGCTTCAAGTCCGGCAACGGCGAACTGGTGCTGAAGGCCCGGGGCAGCAAGCCGGGCGAGTCGTCGCCGCTGACCGTGCCCGTGGGCGGGCAGAGCTACACAGTCGAGGCCGACATCGAAATCACAGAGGGCTGCGAGGCCGGGTTGCTGCTCTTCTACAAGCCCACGAATCTGACCGGCATCGAGTTCACGTCGAAGGGACTGGCCGTCATCTCGCCTGTCTACTCCTTCAAGAGCCGGGTGAAGGCGGACTCCCGGCGGGCAACCTTGCGGATTGTGAACGATCGCCAGGAGGTGGACTTCTACTACCGGCTTGCCGGACAGCCGTGGCAGCGTTTTGAGACCACCACGGAGGTTTCCGGCATGCAGCACAACGTGCTGGGCGGATTCCTCGATGTGCGGCCTGCGCTCTATGCCTGCGGCGAGGGGCAGGCCACCATCCGGGGCTTCCGCTACTGGCCGCGGGTGGAAGTTCCGGCCTGAGCGCGGAGATCGGCTCCTGCCGCGCAGCTACGGCCTCTTCCGGGAGGCCGTAGCCGCGCCGGGGTTTCGCCAATAGTTTGCTCGCCGGGGCCGCAACCGCTAAACTTCTGCTCAGCATGGCCATCGCCAAAGACAATTCGCCGGAACGCCTTGTGAGCGCGGCGCGCGCGGACGAAGAACAAAATTTCGAGCTCAAGTTGCGCCCCCGCTGGCTCAAGGAATTCATTGGGCAGTCGAAGGCCAAGGAGCAGTTGGCCATCGCGCTCGAGGCCGCCAAGTCGCGCGGCGAAGCGCTGGACCACGTGCTTCTGTTCGGCCCTCCGGGGTTGGGCAAGACTACGCTGGCCACCATCATCGCCAACGAACTCGACGTGGGCTTCCAGCAGACCTCCGGACCGGCGCTGCAGATTCAGGGCGACCTGACGGCCATCCTGACCAATCTGCGCGAGCGGCAAGTGCTGTTCCTCGACGAAATTCACCGCATGCAGCCGGTGCTGGAAGAGAAGCTCTACACCGCGCTCGAAGACTACAAGCTCGACATCATCATCGGCCAGGGACCGGCGGCGCGCACGCACGTCATGGAGATCAGGCCGTTCACGTTTATCGGAGCCACCACCCGGCCCGGCCTGCTCAGTTCGCCGCTGCGTTCGCGCTTCGGGATTCTGCTGCGGCTGGAGTTCTACACCGAGGACGAGCTGCGCTTTATCGTGGAGCGCTCGGCCGAGGTGCTGGGCGTGCCCATCGACCAGGATGGCGCGGCCGAGATCGCCTTGCGCTCGCGCGGTACGCCGCGTATCGCCAACCGCCTGCTGCGCCGCGTGCGCGACTACGCCCAGGTGCGCGGCACGGGCGTCATTGACCGGCCCACGGCCAGCGCGGCTCTCGCCCTGCTTGAAGTGGATGCGCACGGCTTCGACGAGATCGACCGCAAACTGCTGCTCGCCATCATCCAGAAGTACGACGGCGGCCCGGTCGGCCTGAGCACGCTGGCGGCCACGCTGGCCGAAGAGGAGGACGCACTCGAAGAGGTCTACGAGCCGTTCCTCATCCAGATTGGATTTCTCGACCGGACGCCGCGCGGCCGCGTCGCCACGCGCCTGGCGTACGAGCACTTCGGGCTGAGCATGCCGGGCAGGCAGACGGGGTTGTTCTAGGAAACAGCGGAGTTAGCGGGGTGGGCGGAGCTAGCGGCGTTGGCACACGTGCTGCAGGCTAACCCCGCAAACCCCGCTAACGCCGCGAACTCCGCTCTTACAGCCCCAGCCCCTTCAGATATGCCTTGAATTTTTCACCGAACTCGGGGCGTTTCAGCGCGAACTCGACCGTCGCCTGCAACATGCCGAACTTGTCGCCGGCGTCGAAGCGCTTGCCCTCAAAGGTGTACCCGAAGACCTTCTCTTCCTTCGCCAGCGCCAGAATGCCATCGGTCAACTGAATCTCGCCGCCCTGGCCAGGAGTGGTTTGCTCCAGCAGTTCGAAGACGCGCGGCGTGAGCACGTAGCGGCCGATGATGGCCTGCTTGGAGGGCGCTTCTTCGAACTTGGGCTTTTCCACCATGCCGGTGCAGTTGTAGATGCGCGGATTCCCGGTGTCCTGCGAGCCGGCCAGCACGCCGTAGGCGCTGATGCCCGGTCCGTCGATGGTCATGGTGGCCAGCACCGAGCCGCCCCTTTCGTCGAAGACGTCGATCATCTGCTTCAGGCAGGGAGGCTGCGCATCGATCACGTCGTCGGGCAGCAGTACGGCAAAGGGCTCGTCGCCCACCAGGTCCTTGGCGCAGAGCACGGCGTGGCCCAGGCCGTTCGGTTCCTTCTGGCGCACGTAGCTGATGCGCGCCATCGACGAGATGCCGCGCGAAATAGCCAGCAGTTCCTTCTTGCCCTTGCGCTCCAGGGTGGCGTCCAACTCAAAGCTAATGTCGAAGTGGTCTTCCATCGCGCCCTTGCCGCGGCCGGTCACGACGATGATGTGCTCGATGCCCGAGGCCAGCGCTTCTTCCACGCCGTACTGCAGGATGGGCTTGTCGACCAGCGGCAGCATCTCCTTGGGGATGACCTTGGTGGCGGGCAGAAAACGGGTGCCGAGTCCACCGGCGGGAAAGACGGCCTTGCGTACGCGCTTGCTCATGAGGGCTCCTTCAGGGGGGGCCAGGGCAGTGCATGCAGGCCATCCCCGCACTGATAGTACAACACGCGGGGCGATTTTGTAAACGTATACAAACGCCGCTCAATCTGTTTTTACATGGCGTTGACAGGGAGAGCCGGAAGCTCTCCCCGCCTGACCCGATGCCTGCTTAAAGCGCCGGAGAATCGTCGCCCAGCATCGCTTGCCGCACGATCTTGATGGGCGGAAAGCCCTGACGCAGGAAGTCGTCGTGGAACTGCTGGAGCGAGAAGGCAGCGCCCTGCTTCTTCTTCAGGTCCTCGCGCAGCTTCATGATCTCCAGCTTGCCCAGCGTGTAGTAGAGATAGGTCGGGTCGCCAGCGCCGCGCTTGGTTTCAACCACGGCGTTTTCCTTTGACTGGTAGCCTTCCTTCTGGAAGAACTCCTCGGCCTGCTCGATCGTCATTGTTCCGGTGTGCATCTGGATGCCGACGATGAAGCGCGCATTGCGCAGCAGCGCGTCCTGCAGTTGGCCCAGGCGAATCCACTTGGCCTGGGTCGCGTCCTTTGCGCCCGCCCCGGGCTGGCCGTAGCCCTCGTCCAGCATCATCTGTTCGCAGTAGTGCGCCCAGCCCTCGGCGTTGGTGTTTGCGCCCAGCAGCTTGCGCACGCGGCTCGGCGCCTGCGGCACCCACAGGAATTGAATGTAGTGGCCGGGATAGGTCTCATGCACGGCGGTGGACACAACCGTACCCACGTTGAAGCCGTGCATGTAGCCCTCGACCTCGGCGGGCGTCATCGATGCGTCGGGCAGCGTCACGTTAAAGTAGGCTTCGGTGGCATGCGTTTCGAACGGCCCCGGCGTATCCATGCTGGCCGTGGTGGTGGCGCGCATAAAGGGCGGCGTCTCTTCCAGGATGGGCCGCACATCGGAGGGGATGGTGACGATGTGGTGCGACTGGATGAAGCCGATGGTCGAGTCGAAGGTGGCGCGGAAGGCGTTCATCAGCTGATCGGGCGCGGGGTGGTTCGCGCCGAGATCTTCGAGAACGGCGTGCGGGGCCTTGCCGGGCTCGAGTTCGGCGGCCACCTGGCGGAAGTGTTCCTGATTCGCGCGCATGTTGGCCCAGCCAATTTCCAGCAGCTTGTCGAGCGGAATATCGACCATCTCGTCGTAAGCGAGCTTCTTCTGGAAGGTCTCTGCGCCGATGCGGAAGTCGCCATTCGAGCGGGGCAGCAGATCGCTCTTCAGCCACGCCTGATAGCTGTTCATCGCGGCAATCACCGCGGCGTTCGCCTGCGCGAACTCGGCCTTGAGCGCTGGGTCTTTCGCATCCGCGAAGGCCAGCGGCACGTCGTGCTCGAAGAAGCTGACCATCCCCGGAAGCTGTTCGATGGCGATCTCCGTAAAGATGCGCGGCGGGTTCTTCAGGTTCTCGCGCGCACTGGCGAAAAGCGCGGGCATCTGCCGCTCGCGCGCAACGAGCGAGCGCAGCCGCTCGTCGGGCGAGGCGAACTTGCGCTCCATCAGCGTGAAAGCCGCGTTGGCGCAGATGCCGGAGTAGTTATCGGCGTTCTTCTCCCACGGGCGGATCGTTTCAAGCGTCAGCAACTGCGAGCGGATGTTGCCGAGCACCAAGGCGCGGTCGCCGCGCGTGGTCTGGTCGAGGGAAGCCGCTGGAACTGCGTCAACGCGCTTCTCAAAGTCCTTGAGGGCGGCAATCTCCGCCTCGATGCTCTTGCGCGAGAGGTCTTCGAGCTGCGTGTCGTACTGGTGGTATCCAGCCAGCGTGCCGGACGTGGGCGCGTAGCGGAAGTACACCTGATCGAAATACTCGCCGGCCAGCTTTTGGAATTTCGGCTTCCATGCTTCATCGGCCGCGTGGGCGGCCATCGTTGACGACATACAGACTCCTATTGCTACTGCGGCCAGAAACTTCTTCATCTTGGTTCGCTTTCCCTCGGGGGGCTAAAGCCCTCTCGATTTCAAAACAGTTTACGTACGGGCTGAAGCCCGTACACTTCATCGCTCGAGTTTCTCAGCAGCCTGTAAAGCCCCCGTCGATTCTGCTGTTTTTTCGGCCCGACTGAAGCCGTGCCCTGTTACAAAACATCCTTTGCACCCGATCCCGATTTTGCCGTGTCGCGGTTCTCAGGCGTTCACCGGTTGCGGTGTGAGCTTCTCAAGCAATTCGTGAATCTCAAGCAGCGACTCGTCGGGGCGCGTTGCGGCCAGCGGGAACTTCAGCAATCCCTGCGGCGTAAACTGCGCGCCGCGCTTGGCGTTGCGGGCCACCAGGCGCATCAGTTGCTGCGGATCGACCTGGGCGTTTTCCATGAAGCGAATCTGCAACTCGCCGCGCTTGCGGTCCACCTGGGCAATGCCGATGCGCTCGCACTTGATCCGCACCAGCGCTGCCTCCAGCAGATAGACGGTGGCGTCCGGCGGTGCGCCGTAGCGGTCCTGCAACTCCGCGCGCACCTCTTCGATGTTGGCTTCGCTGAGCGCTCCGGCTATCTTCTTGTAGAGGCGCAGGCGCTGGTTTTCTTCGGGCACATAGCTCTCGTCGATGCGCAGGGCGATGCCGAGGTTGAGCTGCGTGGCGATGTGTTCTTCGCTGCTCTCGCCCTTCAGCTCCTTCACCGCTGCTTCGAGCATGGAGGTGTAGAGTTCGAAGCCGACTGCTTCAATGTGGCCGCTCTGCTCGCCGCCCAGCATGTTGCCCGCGCCGCGCAACTCGAGATCCAGCGCGGCAATTTTGAAACCCGCGCCCAGGTCGCTGAACTCCTTGAGCGCGGCCAGCCGCCGGCGGGCGATATCGGTCAGTTCCTTGTCGGGAGGAATCAACAAATATGCATATGCCCTGCGGTTGCTGCGGCCCACGCGGCCGCGCAACTGGTAGAGCTCGCTTAGTCCGTGGCGGTCTGCGCGGTTGATCAGCATGGTGTTGGCCAGCGGAATGTCGAGGCCGTTTTCAATGATGGTGGTAGCCACCAGTACGTCGTACTCGTGATGCATGAAGGCCAGCATCACGCGTTCCAACTCGGTTTCGCCCATCTGCCCATGGCCCACGATCACGCGCGCTGTGGGCACCAGTTCCTGAATGCGCGCGGCAATCTCGTAGATGGTCTCCACGCGGTTGTGGACGAAATAAACCTGCCCGCCGCGCTCCAACTCCACCTCGACGGCCGAGCGAATCAGCTTCTCGTCGAACTTGGCCACGACGGTCTGGATGGCCATGCGGTCCTTGGGCGGCGTCTCGATCACGCTCATATCGCGCAGGCCGACGAGCGACATGTGCAGCGTGCGCGGGATGGGCGTGGCGCTCATGGCCAGCACGTCGATCTGCTTGCGCATCTGTTTCAGCCGCTCCTTGTGGCGTACGCCAAAGCGCTGCTCTTCGTCTACGATGAGCAGGCCGAGGTCCTGAAAGTGGATGTCCTTCGAGAGCAGCCGATGCGTACCGATGAGGATGTCAACCTTGCCGGTTTCGACGCGCGCGACAATCTCCTTCTGCTCCTTCGGCGAGCGAAAACGCGAGATCATCTCGACCACGATGGGGAACTGCGAGAAGCGCTTTTTGAAGGTCTCAAAGTGCTGGAAGCTGAGGACGGTGGTGGGCGTCAGCACGGCTACCTGCTTGCCGTCCTGCACGGCCTTGAAGGCGGCGCGCATGGCCACTTCGGTCTTGCCGTAGCCGACGTCGCCGCAGAGCAGCCGGTCCATGGGCCGGGTGGATTCCATGTCGTACTTGATGGCGCGGATGGCGGAGAGCTGGTCTTCGGTCTCGGTGTAGTCGAACGAGTCCTCGAATTCGCGCTGGAACTGGTTGTCCTTTGAGAAGGCCGTGCCTTGCGCGGCTGTGCGCTCGGCGTAGAGCTTCAGCAGTTCGCCGGCCATGTCCTGCATGGCCTTGCGCACGCGCGCCTTGGTCTTGGTCCACTGCTGCGAACCCAGCTTGTTCAGCACGGGCGCGGGGCCGGCGTCGGTGGAGCGGTACTTCTGGATCAGGTCGAGACGCGTGAGCGGTACGTAGAGCCGTGCCTGCTCGGCGAACTCGAGGATCATGAACTCGACCGACAGGCCGTCCTGCTCAATCTCTTTCAGGCCCTGGTACTGCGCGATGCCGTGCTGGACGTGGACAACGTAATCGCCGACGGTGAGGTCGCGGAAGTCGGAGACGAAGGCCGCGGTCTTTGAGCGCTTGGGCTCGGGGCGCGCGGCCACGTCTGCGTCGTCGGAGAGGTCGTTGGCGCCGAACAGGATCAGGCTGCTGTCGGCAAAGCTGACGCCGGCCGAGAGCGGCGTGCGCACGATGGTGGGCACGCGCAGATCGCCGGTGTTGTAGCTGCCTTCGTCCGTTATGGTCTCGCCGGCCCGTGTGGCGCGGCTGCCGAGGCGATAGGGAATCTGGTAGTCGCGCAGAACCGTGGCCAGCCGTTCCACGTCGCCCTGGTTGGGCGCGGCCAGCACAATGTGCGCCTCGGCGGCGATCAGGTTCTTTAGCTGCTCGGTGAGCGCGGGGATGGAGCCATGAAAGCGCAGCGTGGGCCGTGTGGGAATCTCGATCTCGCCCAGCGTCTGGTCCTCGTCGAGCACGTCCACAACGCCAAGATGGTCCAGGTCGAGGCCCACCTGCGAACTCAGTTGCGCCTGCAGCAGTTCGGGCCGCCGGTAGATGTCTTCCGGTGCGATGAGCGAGCCGATGCCGGAGCGCTCGTGGCGCTGCTCCACCTTGTTCCACCAGCGATCGATCTGGTTGCGGACCATGGCCGGCTCGTCCACCAGCAGAACGCTGCGCGGTGCCAGCGTCAGCAGCGAGCGGTCGGCGCCGGCTACGGCGCTGAAGAACTCCCAGCCGGGAAAAACGCTGACACCGCCGGCTGCCGCGGCCTCCAGAGCCATCTCGCGCGCGGCCTCGTCCACGTCGCCCTCCACCTCGACGCGGGCGCGGTTCAGCCGTGCGTGTACGGCGGCCAGCAGATGCTCGGTTACCGGCGTTTCTGTAAGCGGCATCAGCAGTGCCTCGTCCAACGCCGACTGCGAGCGCTGGGTTTCCGGGTCGAACTTGCGGATGGTGTCGATCTCGTCGCCGAAGAACTCGATGCGCACCGGGCGGTCGGCCTCGGGCGAGTAGACGTCCAGAATGCCGCCGCGGCGCGTGAACTGCCCCGGCATCTCCACCAGGTCCATGCGCGTATAGCCAACGCTGGCCAGATGGCCGGTGAGGGTTTCCAGATCGACCTCTTCGCCGCGATGCAGGGTGACGGCCAGGCCGGCGTAATAGTCGCGATTGAACAGGCGGAGCGCCGCCGACTCCACCGGGGCAATGAGGATATCGACGGCGGAGGTGGCCAGCTTCCAGAGCGCCGAGGCGCGCTGTTCCTGCACGTCGGGGTGCGGCGAGAGATTTTCAAAAGGCAATACGTCGTGGGCAGGCAGCCGCACCACGCGGGCCGGGTCGATGGCGCCGGTCAGCTCGCAACCGGCGCGCACCATGCTTTCAAGGGTTTCGGCGGCCTTGTTGTCTGCGGTGACGACGATGACGGGCTGGCGGGCGGCGCGGGCGATCAGCGGAATATAAAGGGCGCGGGCGGTCTGGGTCAGTCCGGAGACACGACGACGCCCCGTGGCGAGGCTCAGGTGCCTGCGCACACGCTCGAATCCCGGTGCGTGCTCCAGCTCCGCGAAGATATCGCGGACAAACGGGAGAATCATGAGAGTTCAGTTTAGCAGCGGAAGCATGTGCGCAGACGATGTCTCGGCCTAGTACCCAGGGCAAACGCATCCTCACTGGTTTTGAAAGGGCACGGATTTATCCGTGCCACAAAAGCGGTAAATAAGCCGGGCTTCAGCCCCTGAGAGGTTGTCTAAAAACTCAGCTTTCGTCGAAGGGTACGGGCTTTAGCCCGTACATCAAAAGTCCAAATAGAACAGGGCTTTAGCCCCCGAGGCAGTCTTTCGGGGC
>Ga0326727_10008223_pt1 | contig 26687 bp, 26 predicted proteins | sample MB2enrmetagenome_FD_207643 | JGI IMG/M metagenome (GOLD analysis project Ga0326727, IMG submission 207643) | Lab enriched peat soil microbial communities from McLean, Ithaca, NY, United States - MB29MY | ecosystem: Environmental > Terrestrial > Soil > Wetlands > Peat | place: USA: New York...
TTACGTGCGCTTGTATATTGCAGTTTTTGCCTAAAACTACGTTTTTGCCTATATCACAAAAGCTTCCAATGATGGTTCCGTCGCCGATTTTTGTGTTATCGCCTATTACAACATAATTCCAAATGGCGACGTTTTTGCCTATTTCTACGTTGACGCCTGTAACTACGCCAGTGCCCTTCTTTGGATTCAGCATAAGCTTTTCTTTCGGGCTCCAGATTTAAATAGTTTAACTTTAATTTGACTTCCAACGATGGAGGCAAGCGTCTTGACTAAAGAGATAGTTCTGATTATAGGTTTAGGAGAAATCGGAAACACCCTTTTTGCGTTGTTGAATGATGCAAAAAAAAGTTTTGCTGTTTACGGCTTGGATTTGGATCAAACAAAACTGCGAGAGCTGGGTCAAAGCAGAAAAAATATTCCAGACCAAATAGACACGATGCACATTTGCCTACCATGCAGTAACCAACAAAACTTTGCAGACATAACCCTTGGCTACATTAAAGAATTTAAACCAAAACTCACGATCATTGACAGCACTGTTGCTCCAGGAACCACGATGAAAATTGCTCAAAAGTGCAATTGTCTTGTAGCGCATTCGCCATCCCGCGGCGTGCATAAAAGTGCTGAGCATATGAAGTGGGAAATGAGGCGTTGGACAAAATACGTTGGCGGCGCAAACCCGAAAGCCGCAAAAGCAGCCCGTGCCCATTTTGAGAAAATGGGCCTAAAAGTAAAGGTTCTCAAAAGCTGCACTGAAACGGAGTTGGCTAAGCTTTTTGAGACTACATATCGCGCCTGGATGATTGCTTGTTTTCAAGAGATGCATCGCATTTCCAAGGCTTTCGGCGCTGATTTTAACGAAACAGTTGATTTCATTGAGGATACCCATCGTTTGAGGTTTGATAGGCCTGTTATGTTTCCAGATGTGATTGGCGGGCACTGCTTGATACCGAACACTGAATTGCTGTTGAAGGCTTATGACTCGGAGTTTTTGCGGTTGATTTTGAAGTCGAATGAGAAACGAAAAGAAGAAGTTAAAGACAAAACGGTTAAAGCGGAAGTTGAGAAAGTTGCGGCGAGAGCTGAAGCTTTAGAGAAAGAACTTACGGGGCAGAAGAGCGAGTCTCAAGATGAATGCGCATAATTATTCCGATATTATTTTTTCGTTGGAAAGCCGCTTTAATCTATAGTTTCTCTGCCACTAACTCTTTTATCCAACCAGCTATAAACTCAACATTTAGCTTAGACAAATACCAAAATGTCTTAACGCTATGATTAATTAATGCTGCAAACGGCGTAAAAATGAACCTGGCAACCATTCGTCTAACAAGCTGAAAAACAGTAAAGTGCCCATATCGCCTATACGCTATACCAATTGTAACATAGTTCTTGGATGAGCCAAGATGGGTCGCGCCGAGAAACGGCAGCACTTTCCAAACGTACCCTTCTTTTTCAACGTACTTCTTTAGATATTGGTCTTCGCCAAAGAACAATGCTGGCGGATTGTAATTCTCCATTAATTTACGCCGTATAATTATGTTGTTGATGTGTGGGGAAGTATCTATCTTGTTTAGTTTAACCAAAGATCCAACCACTCGGTCATAGGCGGCAACATTCTTGTTCTTATGAACTGCAACTGTTCCTATAGCGCCGACATCGGGCGCAATCTTTGCGGTAACTTGCTGCAACCAATTTTCCGGCAAAAGCATATCATCATCGACCATTGCGACCCATTCAGTTTTAGCTTTCAACACAGCTCTTTTTCGTGCAATGCTTAGTGGTCGTTCTCTTGTGATTATGATTTGCCCAGCGCATGGCATATGCTGTAGAGTGTGAAGCAAACTGTCGTTTGGTTTGTCCCTTGTAGGGATAACAAAATCGACTTTTATGTTCGCTTCTGAGCATAATGGCATAGTGCATAATGGTTTTTTCGGCAGATAAATAGTTTATCAATTTGGGGACTGTATAATAAGGCTAAAGAATTTATTTCATTGGCTGATTTTTGAGGCTAGTACCGTGTATATATCCTAAGAGCCAACATAATCTGATGATAGGATAGCTTAGCATCAATCTGGAATCATGCATTCTTAGAGCCATCTTAAAACTTGAAATTGGAGATTTAGCAAATCTAAGAAGGAGAGAACTTAGGTTTTAAAGCGAGTGTAGCTTTAACAGAAGGGCTGCAGATGTTATTTGAAGAATTTAAGAAATAGTATTTCTTGTTTTCCAATGCCCAAAAAATTTTCACTTATACGGAGTTTGAATGGCGGCACTGATTGAAAGAAGTTTTCCTAACAAAGCCTGATAAAACTTTACTCAAAAGTTTTGCGCTAACTAAGAATACTATAGCTTGAAGAAAAATGCTCATTAGAAGCTGAGCGAACGTCCTGATTTACCTGTAATAGAATTAGCCGACCACCTATGAAACAAGAACTGGGTTAATTTTAAATAGTGTTTAGTTGACTTTGTAACTGATATGATTTCAGGCTTTATGATTGTCAAAAACGTGCTTGGGCAGGGCTATCCGTTTGTAGAAGCCATCGCTTCAGCATTGCCCATATGCGATGAATTCTTAATTTCGGATGGGTATTCTACGGACGGTACTTATGAGATTGTGAAAAGAATCTCAAGCTTAAACTCTAAAGTCATGGTTCATAGGTACCAGTGGCCAGACAAAAAAGACATAACCATATTGGCTGATGTTACAAACGAGGTGCGAAGCAAGTGCCGCTTCCAATACATATTTTCGGTCCAAGCCAACGAAGTCGTCCACGAGCAAAGCGCCCCATTCATAAAAGCTCTGCCAAGCATGCTTCCGAACGTGGACACTTTCAGTTTCCCGTACATACAGTTGCTGAGCAAGTACAAGTTTACCGAGGAGTTCAGGCTTCGCTTTTCCAAGAATCTTCCTAGAATTGTGGCTACGGGAGATGCTTGGACACTGGGTACAAGCAGAGCCTTCGACAGAGCCAAAAAGTTAAGGTGCCTTGCCTACCCTCCCAGGCTATTTGGGTACCTCAACAATGGCATATGGTTCACTTATGCTAACTCGTGCTATGGTCCTCATTCAAGAGCAATTTATCTTCCAAAACCCATCTTCAGATACTGGTCTCTTTTTCCCAAAAACTTCCTTGAAAAGTATCAAAGACACGCTGAGATATTTCAGTTGCCTAACTTCCAAAAATCCTCTGACATCCTGCGCTCGCATGTTAATGATCCTGAGACTTTTTGGAGGTTGGGTTCTGAAACTTTGAAGCAGACGCGGTTCAAGGAGAGACCTCAGTATCCTGAGGCTTATAGCTCTGTGGACAGAAAGGATCATCCCGCCATCATTCAGGAGTTCATTTCTAACCCGCATGCTGACCAATACTATGTTAGAGAGGAAATGTTTGAACTACTGAGGAAGTTGTAAGTTAGCTTACATCAATTGCGCCTACGATTAAGGCGTTCAGAACGAGAACGGAGGATTGAATTTTGCCTTATCCACTTATCAGGTGGGTTCCACCCATCGGTTATCTTGTCTTGTTTTCTAAGCTAACAAAACATTCACGAAATAAGAAATTTAAGTAATATAAAAGTTTAGAGTTCCTTTCATTGTTACAATATTTTTAGGATAATCTCTTATTAATACAGCCAAGAATGATTAGTGAAGTTTTTTCACCGTTTAAAGTCCACATTACCAAATTTAACTTTCAATCCTTATTCTCCTTAACAGAATTATCATAGAAAAGTCTGAGATTGTAATTTTCCTTCTATTCAAATCTTTCTTGTCAGAAAAGTATAACCAAAATGAATCTTTTCCCTTCAAGAATATTAACTATGATTATATTTTTAAACTATAAATTTTATCAATTATTCTTCTCAACCGCACTTTTAAGGCTACGTATTACTTGATCAATTTATGGGGAGCTTTAACCACCAGATGATAATCCCAAAGTATTAAGTTGATTTCATTTAACAACATTCATGCTGAACAAGTAAATACATTCATCGCATAACCTTTTTTCAAGATAATCAAAAAACCATTTCCTTTTTGATCATTACTGCACTTACAATTAGGGAAGGTTAAGCTTGAGGCGTTTTTTCGAGAATTATCATTGATGTAAGCTTATAAGTAAAACTTCATTAGGTTAACTAAAATAACACATATCAAATAATCAAGAAAGTAGAGCGTAGGCGGGTACTAAAACTTGGCAAAATTCCTTGTAGTTCACCCATATTTAGACATTTACGGCGGAGGCGAAAGAGTTTGCCCCAACGTAATCAAAGCCTTAGTCGCTCACGGCCAAAACGTGGAATTGTTAACTTTTGATTTTGAAGCTGACCAGTACAGAAAGATTGTAGGTGAAGAATTTCCTAAAAGCGTCAATATTCATGAATTAGGAAAAAGAATTAAGGTTGAACCTCCATTCAGCATCTATAAAAGGCGTCGCCGTTTTGTGAAATTACTAAAAAAGTACAAAGACAGCTTAGAATATGATTACTTGTTTTCCACACAATCATCCTCCCCGTTTGAACCTGTTTTCCTAAATAAGGCCAAAAAGAACATTGCTTATGTTCACTTTCCAGAAACACACTTCAATTATGCCCGGGCTAAGCTGAGAAAGAAAGTTTACCTCTGGCCCTTTAAGAAGTGGGTTGAACAAGGAATAAGTAAACTTGACATGGTTTTCTGCAACAGCAACTATACCCGAGAAGCGATTGAACGTTACTGGAAACCTTATGGTGTTAAAGACCCGATTGTTGTTTACCCACCTGTAAACTTGGATAGTTTTTGGTGCGATAAGCCACTTTCAGAGAGACGTAAAAGAGTGATCTATGTGGCTCGTTTTATTCCAGAGAAAAGGCATGAAATAATGAAAAAGTTAGCTACTGATTTGCCATCTTACGAGTTTGTAAGCGTTGGCGGATTAATCGAGGAGGAAAAACGCTGGTTTAATAAATTCTCAGAAAATCTCCCCCAAAACTACACGTTGAAGCCTAACTTGCCTGAATCAGACAAAGTCAAAATGCTTCATGAGTCCCGAGTTTACGCGCATTTAATGGAGGGAGAACACTTCGGCATAGCACCAATAGAAGGACTAGCAAGCGGCTGCATCACTTTGGTGCATAACAGTGGGGGAATGAAAGAATTTATTCCAGAAGAATTCCGATGGGAAAGCTATGATGATTTGAAAGAAAAAATTGTTAAGTACATGGAATCCGAGAATGAAAGCGCAAGTTGGGAAAATACACGCAAACAATTATGGAGTAAAATTTCAGTTCTAAATCCTGAATCCTTCCAAAATAACATTTGGTCCCATATACAAACTTTAATCAGCTAAAATAAACGATTTTTTTGAAGATATATTAGCAAGCAAACTAGTTAAAAAACTAAGAAGTTATAAATTTGGGAAAACCGAAGATAAAGCAGAAAGAAAAGGAGAAAATAGGGTAGATATGGCGAATAATCGGGTTCACATGAAAGAAGGCTATACAAGATCCAACATATCCGAAGAAATGGGAGTTGCGCGTATGATTTGTAAGGTGTATTTGTTTGAACTTCTTTCTGAAGGGAAAGTAAAGAAATATGTTGTCTCTCAATCTATTTCCTTTGGTAGAGATATAGAAACTTGGAGAATCACTAATTAGGAAAGGATAGTCTGCAGGCTGAAACTCATAGGAGACTTGAAAAGGAGAAAAATAAGATTAGTCATTCTAAAGAGATGGGGAAAATGAAACTACCATTCCATAAAACCATCAAACAAGCTAATGAGAAAGGCTTTGTTAAGACAGTTTTTATGCTTTTGGCGTTATCCCTATCAAAGAGAAGTGTTCTTCCATATCTAAAGCACATCCCTGAAAGCGCTATTGTAGAGGTGAACAATTCCAAGATGCTTTTGTTTCCAAGAATAGGCGGCCATAACTGTATTCACTTCGACGTATTTTTGTACAAAAAAAGAGAACCACACTGTACAGACTACTTGATGCACTCAAGTGTCCTCAAAGATGGTGATGTTGTATTAGATATTGGAGCCAACATCGGTTATTACGTGCTGATTGAATCACAACTTGTAGGGAAAAGCGGAAAAGTCTATGCTGTTGAACCAGTTCACAGCAATTTTGAGCTACTGGAAAAGAATGTACAACTAAATAATATGAAGAATGTTTCCGCACTCCAGTTTGCATTTGGCGATAAAGATGCAAAATCGGGGACTATATACATTTCAGACAAGACTAATTTATGCACTATGAACAAAAACGCAGCTGTAAGCGGCAAAATTGGCAAAATCGTCAGTGAAGAAGAAGTACCTGTGTCGACGGTGGATACTTTCTTCAAAGATAAAACTCCGCCGAACTTTATTCGCATGGATGTAGAGGGCTCTGAATACGGGATAATTAAGGGAATGGCTAAGACTCTTAAGGGGAACATAAAAATTCTTATGGAGCTGCATCCCGAGAGGCCATATCTTGAACCTGGAAAAGTGAATGAGCTATTTCATATTCTGGAGGAAAATAATTTCAGAGTTCGATTTGCGGTTTTTGAAGATAAAGTTGAAGAAAACGAAATTGTTAGATTCCTTTTGAAGAAAGCTGGAAATAAGCTACCGATCATTGCTTCGAATATCTCTCTGCAAGAGTTTAAAAAACTGGTGGAAAATAACTCAAGATTGGCTTATCCAAGTGTGGTATTTGAAAAACAAAATGCGGGGATTAAAAAATAAGGGATGCTAAAATGGAACGTCTGAACATTCCATGCCTTTACAGGGAAAGACATTATTTCATCATAAAAGCGGTGCCGGAAGAAAATGACTTTTAGGCGTTGTAAGCATCCTAAGTGTAGATTGCTTGAGAAAATCAACCTTGTCACTCTCAGCTATATGTCAAAGAAGGATTGGAGCTGTTTTGGTTGAAGCTTGACTTGGTTATGTGGGCTAAGAATGGCGCTGAAACTTTGGGGTCTGTTTTAAACAGGATTAATCATGTTGTGCCCGGTGAGGTTGTTAATCAGAGGCTTCTTGTTGATGATTGCAGCGTTGATGATACGGTTAGGATTGCTGAGAGTTTTGGTTGGCGTGTGTTTAGTAATGAGGGAAAAGGGATTAGTGATGGCGCCAACACGGCTTTAAAGCATGTGGAAACTGAATATTTTTGCAGTTTTGAGCAGGATATTTTTCTTTCGCCTCTTTGGTGGAATAGGATTTCAGGGTTAATTTTAGGCAAAGACGATGTGGCTGCTGCTTGCGGTCTCAGGTTTCTTCCTAAAAACAATTTGTTCTTTAATATTGTACCTTACCGGTTGACTAGGCGGGATGTTGACTATTTTGGCGGTTTCGGTAAAACCTTAGATAACACGATTTGGAATACGGCTATTTTGCGTGGTTTAGGAGGGTTTCCGAAGCTTAAATACGGTAGCATCGACGCTTACTTGTGGAATTTAATTGATGCTAAAGGTTACAGGTGGCTGGTTGATTATGATGTTCAAAGCTTGCACTTGCGTCCTGGCTTGTTTGGAGAGCTTAAGCATTGGTATTTTTACGGTTTAAGTCTTCCAGAATCTAATAAGCGATTATCTATATTCAGTAGTGCTTACCAAGATCAGGGTCGGTTATACTATTTCTTGAAGTTTGTGAAGTCGCCTGCAACAAGTTTCAAGATGAGCTTGAAAATGCATGATGTTCGGTTACTAGTTGCTTATCCAGCCGTCAGTCTCTACTCGTTTATGGGTTATCTGAAAGGCAAAAGTTTGGGAGATTCCTGAAGCAATGATAAAGCTAAGATTGGATGTGGATTACCCATATTCATCAAGGGCTAAAAGCTTTCTATACATAGCCTTTAGAATCAAAAAAAGAAAAAACAAAGATTACTTGAAAAATGCTCAAGTCATTGCTAAAATGATTAATGAGTCGCCCAAACAAGTTATGGCTTACTGGTTCTTTACACCATACACAATCCCAGACAAAAAACTTCTCGATTTGTTAAATCCGGATAGGCATGAGGTAGCTCTGCATGTTGTCAACAACCCCTATCGAGAATGGAAAATCTTAGAAAATGAAACCAACCGAACAGTAAAGTACTATACCATTCATGGAACCTCAGGGTACCGTGCTCAATTGTTGTGGGGACGAAAAATTGGGCAAAAGCAAGTTAAGGTTCCTAGCGATTTTCCATTAAAGTCATTCCATGATTTTACTACCTGCAGTTTAGACACTTTAAGTTACAGGCGTGGTTTCGACGGCAGTAAACAACGGGCTGAAGAATGGATTAATCAGAATTACGTGTTATCTCTTCATCCTGAATGGCTCTTTAAAAAGGGGAACCGTAGAGGACCATTTTATGATGTATTAAAGAGTATTTTAGAAGTGGACAAGGAGCTTGAAACTTTACGGACAAGAAAGAAAGTTTTCTTCAAAATAGCCCATGACATTAAAGAGTATGAAAAAAATATTGTTCCCACTGATAAGTTCATCGAGAAGCTAGGCGAGAGAGACATAGATATTTTCACTTTTCTTGAGAGAAAATGGTGTTGCCCAATCCCTAATCCACCAAGCACTTGGATTAAAAGTGAAGATAACGTTGGCTTGCTTGAAATAAAAGATTATGATGGCTGGTGGAGCAACGTTGGGAAAAAGACGAGGAACATGGTCAGGCGGGCAGAGAAAAGCGGCATAAAAGTAGATGTCGTTGAGCCGAGTGAGAAATTCGCTGAAGGCATATGGAAAATATACAATGAAACCCCAATAAGGCAAAAGAGAGCTTTTCCACACTACGGTGAACCTCTTCAAACAGTCACTAGAAACATGTTTGCAGCCCAAAACTCCACATTCATCGGCGCATTTTTGCAAGAAGAGCTTGTGGGATTCATCCAAATAATCCACGGCGACAACATAGCTATCATTTCTCAGATTCTTTCGATGCAGAAGTACTGGGATAAAGCAGTAAGCAATGTGCTTCTTGCTAAAGCGGTTGAAGTCTGTGCATCCAAAGGCGAGCGGTGGCTTATGTACGGAAGAATAGGTAACCACCCTTCACTGGATAAGTTTAAAGAAAGCAATGGGTTTGTCAAGTTCCCGATAACACGTTACTACGTGCCTATAACATGGAAAGGCAGCGTTGCTATCCGCTTGGGGTTGCACAGGGAGCTTCAAGATGCCTTGCCAGAGCCGTTTAAAGATGCCTTACCACAGTCGCTTAAGGATTTACTTTTTACAGTTTCTAAACTGGGCGAGCAGAAAAAGATACGATTGAAAAATCGCTTAGCAAACAAATAAAAAACTGAACCTGCGGGCGCTAAAGTAGAAGATTGGCAAGGAGATTATTCAGTTCTTGCTTGTTCTTGATGCTTCTAAAAATAGCTTTTCCGTTTGAGTAGACGCGGAAAGAAGCGTCTTGAAAAGTTAATTCAAAAATTATTCCAGCTATGGTATTTTTCAATTGGGCTTTCTTTAAAATACGTGCGATGGCTTCATCCTTCTTATCGTACTTGAAAACTACTATGACGTCTTTTTCTTCACCGCATGTTCCTTCAATTCGGGCCACGTAATCTTCAACGGTCGCCATTAAAGATGTTCGATCTCCTTTAAAACTTCGACGAAACGGTCAATTTCTTCGCGTGTGTTATAAATGTAAAAGCTTGCTCGGTCAGAGGAGTGAAGCTTTAGAATTTGTTGATGCAGTGGCTGTGCGCAATGATAACCGCTTCGTATCATTATTCCGTAATTGTCACAGATAAGTGCAACATCATGTGACGATAAATCTTTAACGCTGAAAGGTATTATGCCACATTTCTTAGAAAGGTCGAGGGAACCATGAATCGTAACTTTACTGCATTCTTGCATGCGTTCAACTGCATACTTCGTTAACTCTTTCTCATGGCTTATTACCTCGTTCATGCCGATAGCTTCGAGATACCTTACGGCTTCTGCTAAACCAACGGCGCCGCCGATGTTAGGTGTGCCTGCTTCAAACTTCCACGGCGGGTCATTCCATATTATGCTGCAGCCTTTGCCTTGGCTAAACTCTACTTCCTTTACCATTTCTCCTCCACCTTGGAATGGCCCCATCTTTTCAAGCAGTTCCATTTTGCCGTAAAGTGCTCCTATACCTGTGGGTCCAAGCATTTTATGTCCAGAAAAAGCCAGAAAATCCATATCCAAATCCTGAACATTAACCGGCAAGTGGGGGACTGATTGTGCGCCATCAACCAGCATCAACGCGCCATTGTCATGTGCAACTTTTGCGATTCGTTTGACATCGTTAATTATTCCTGTAACGTTTGAAACATGGCTTAAGCAGGCAATCTTTGTTTTGCTTGAAAATTTGCTTTCGAAATCATCGTAATCCAATGTGCCGTCGGCATTTATATTGGCGTATTTTATTGTGAAATCCCTTAGTTTAGAGATGATTTCCCAGGGAACAATATTGCTGTGATGCTCCATTAGGGAAACTAAAACTTCGTCGCCCTTGCGTAGGTTGCTTAGCCCCCAAGAATACGCAACTAAGTTGATGGCTTCCGTCGTACCCCTAACAAAAACCAGTTCTGCAGACTCTTTGGCGTTGATGAATTTTGCGATTTTTTCCCGTGACTTCTCATAAAAATCCGTTGCCTCCAATGACAGGGTATGGACTGCTCTGTGCACGTTGCCATTGTGGTTTTCATAGTAGTCGCTTACGGCGTCTATTACTTGGCGTGGTTTCTGGGTGGTTGCTGCATTGTCAAAATAAATTAGGGGGTTGTTATTTATTTGGCGTTTTAATATTGGAAAATCTTGACGAATCGCTTGGATGTCCACGATTACTTCTCTGCCTTCTCTTCCGTCTTTAGCCTCTTAGACAGCATCTTTGCTAGTTCTTCTTCTTCAAGCGCCTGTTTTTCTTCAAAAGTGTGCTCTGCAGGCATCCAGCTGGGTGCGGCAACGCCTTTTTGCTTATAATACAGCCTGATTGCACGTTTTAGCGCCCCTACAGCAAGTACTCCACAGTGGAATTTGACGCTTGGTAATCCACCGATTTCCTCAGTTACTCTCTTCCAAGTTATGTCTTTCCATGCTGCTTCAAGGCTTAAGCCCTTAATCATTTCCGTAACTATGCTGGATGTGGCGATGTTTGCGGCGCAACCGTAACTTTCGAAACTTGCCTTTTCAATTATGTCTTGGTTGCTTATTTTTAGGTAGAATGTTATCATGTCTCCGCAGGCTGGGTTTCCAGCGACTGCTACGACCGTGGCATCTTCCATTTTTCCCAGATTCTTGGGGTTTCTGAATAGATCCATGACTTTTTGGTTGTAAGGTAGTGGTATACGAGACATTTTTAATCAACTCCTGTTGAGCCAACTATTCCTCTTATTCGGTTCACAGCTGATGGTAACACTTTCAAGACGTAAGCTATATCTTCTTCTGTTAAGTACCGCGTAGTTTTCATGAGAATGCTGCCGTGCGCTTCACTGAATCTGCGGCCAATTGCGACAAGAACGTGGCTTGGCTGAAGCAGTCTTCGGCTGCATGCGCTGCCGCTGGAAACGTAAACGCCTTTGAGGCTTAACTCGATGGTCAATGCTTCACCTTCAGCGCGTAGAATGCTGATGTTTGCGTTGTCTGGTGAGTGCTTATCGCCTCTTGGACCGTTAAAGCGCAGGTCATCCAGTTCACTAAATATGCCGTCAACAAGCATGTCCCTCAGGGTCCGCATTTTGGCGGTGTTTGCTTCGAAGTTTTGGAATGCAAGCTCCGAAGCTTTTGTGAAGCCAACGATTAATGGGGTGTTTTCGACTCCTGGCCAAAGTTTCTGTGTTCCAATTTGCCCTTCAAGGATGCGTTCCATGTTTATGCCGTCTCGCAGGTACATTGCTCCCATGCCGCGTGGACCTTGAATCTTGTAGCTGCTGAGTGTGGCTAAGTCCACGTTTAGGTTTTGTACGTTAAAGGGGATTCTGCCATAGGCGTCTGACGCGTCTGTGTGGAAGAGTGTTTGTGGATTTTTGGCTTTAACAATGTCAACGGCTTCTTTAATCGGTTGTATTGTGCCGATTTCGTTGTTTACGGCTGCAATGCTGACAAGTATGGTTTCATTGTCGACTGCTTCTTTGAGTTTTTCAAGGTTGATGAAGCCTTCTTGGCTTACCGGGATTTTTGTGGTCGTGAAACCGAACTTCTGCATCATCTCAGCAACCTGCAACACATTGACGGGTTCGATTTCGGATATGACGATTTTTTTGCCCTTGCTTTTTTGAGCAAACGCTGTGCCCATGATGGCTAGGTTGTTGGCTTCTGTTTCGCCTGGGGTGAAGGTGATTTCTTCCAGGATTTTTGCGCCTATGGTCTTGCTGATTTTCTGGAAACAATTCATTATCACTTCGAAGGCTTCCCAACCTGGCTTATGCGTAAGCGTCGGGTTGCCGTAAGCTTTCTGGTTAAAGTAGGGCAACATAGCATCCACTACTTCTTGGGGAACTATGCTGGAGTTCTCGTTGTCAAGGTAAACTTCGTGTTTTATACCTTCATGCAGTTTAAGGAGTTCTTTCACGTTTTCAACCATACAATATCCTCCTGTTTTAAGGGATAAGATAACTCATCACATTGCTAGTATCTAGTTCAAATAGAAAAATGTAGCTGAAAAAACCGTTTTGTTTAAATAGAAAAATGTAGCTGAAAAAAACAGTTTTCGCTACAGCTAATCTATTAATCAGCTCGTTCAATAAGTGATAAATTAACTATTAATGGCGAGTTTAAAGTTGAAGATTGCAGAGTTGCCCGTGCCAGAACAAGTCAAGGAAATACTCTTTAACCAGGGGATTGTGGAGCTGTTTCCTCCTCAAGAAGAAACCATACGGGCAGGAGTGCTAGAAGGCAAAAACATCGTTTTAGCCAGCCCAACTGCATCGGGCAAAACTTTGATTGCTGAACTCTGCGCTCTCAAACACGTGCTGGAGAAAAACGGCAAAGTAATTTACCTCTCGCCGCTCCGAGCGTTGGCAAGCGAAAAATTTGAGGAATTCAGAAAATACTCATCCATCTGGAAGGCGGACGGCAGAAAAGTCAGTGTGGGCATCAGCACAGGCGATTTTGACACTGCTGACACGTGGCTTGAACGCTATGATATAATAATTACAACGAACGAGAAGGCGGATTCGCTTCTGCGGCACCGTGCCAAATGGATGGATGACATCTCGCTGGTGGTTGCGGATGAGATTCACCTTTTAAATGATGCGGGGCGCGGTCCAACCCTTGAAGTGGTGTTGGCTAGGCTGCTGCAGGTTAACCCTGACATTCAGGTTTTAGCGTTAAGCGCCACCATAAACAACGTGGACGAAATCGCTTCGTGGTTAAAAGCCGGCTACGTCGTGACTGAGTGGCGTCCAGTCTCTCTTAAGGAAGGCGTGATTTTGAATGAGGAAATCCAGTACAAGGATGGCGACGCAAGAAAAATAGAAAAGAAAACACGCTACCCCACCGTAAACCTGGTTTTGAACACGCTGAAGACTGGGGGGCAAGCCCTCGTTTTTGCTTCAACAAGAAAAAACTCCGTTTCAGCCGCAAAAACCATTGCTCAACACACAAGCGAAGTTTTATCCAAGCCTATGAAGCGGACGCTGGAGCATGAAGCAGAAAAAATCTTGTCTGCAGGCGAGCGGACCCAAATCAGCGAAACCCTCGCTGGGCTTGTTCGGTGCGGCACGGCTTTTCACCATGCCGGCTTAGCAGGAGTACACCGTAAGCTGATTGAGGATTCGTTTAAGGAGGGAAAAATTAAAGTGTTGACCGCCACGCCTACGTTAGCGTTTGGTGTTAATCTTCCGGCGCGAACGGTTATTATTCAGGATTACAGGCGTTTTGAACCAGGCTACGGAAACTACCCAATCAGCGTGCTGGAGTATAAGCAGATGGCGGGCAGGGCTGGAAGACCAAAATATGACAAGGTAGGCGAATCAATCCTTATCGCCAAAACCTCGGATGAAGCGGACTATTTGATGGAAGGCTACGTTTTGGCTAAGCCTGAGCGGATTTGGTCTAGGCTGGGGGTTGAAAAAACAATTCGAGGACACGTATTGGCGACGGTCGCGTCGGATTTTGCGCATTCTGAACAGGGAATTTACGAGTTTTTCGGCAAAACCTTCTACGCTTACCAATACGACGTGAAAGCAATCAAGGGCATCATTGGTAAAATCCTAAAGTACCTCTATGACGAGCAAATGATTGATTTCAGCGGAGACAACATCTACGCAACAAAGTTTGGGAAACGGGTAAGCGAACTCTACATTGACCCGCTTTCAGGAGTTGTAATCCGCGACGCCCTAAAAAACAAACCTGCTTCCCTGACAGATTTCGGTCTGCTTCACTTGATTTCCCACACGCCAGACATGGGACCAGTTATGAGACCGTACGCGCGCGAGTGCGACCCATTAGCAGTTGCGCTTGAAGAGCATAGGGATGAATTTTTCACTGAGGTTCCAAACGAGTGGGACGACCGCTTCTCGTACGAGGAGTTTCTAGGCGAAGTCAAAACAGCCTTGGTAATGCACAATTGGATCGAGGAAGTCAGCGAGGAAAAGCTGATTGAGCAGTTCAACGTGCAACCCGGAGACTTGTATCGGACCATTGAGAACGCAAAGTGGCTGCTTCACGCCACAGATGAATTGGCTCAGCTTTTCAAGGAAAAAGAGGTTTTGCCACTCACGAGCGAGTTGGTGGAGAGGGTTTCTAAAGGCATAAAGAAAGAGCTATTGCCCATTGTCAGGCTGGAAGGTGTAGGCAGAGTCCGCGGACGCATAATGTATAACGCTGGATACCGAACCATCGAAGATGTAAAGCACGCATCAGTCGAGGACTTGACTAATTTGCCGCTTGTGGGACCAAGGTTGGCTAAGAAAATTAAGGAACAAGTCGGCGGATTCGTAAAAAAAGAAACATGGGACAATCTTGAGAAAAACGAAGACTGGAAACAGAAGTCGCTCGGAGACTTCTAATCTTTAATCTTGGAAGTTAGAAGCAAATACATAGCAATTATTGGCAAATGCTTTTTTACGTTGTGCCCATTAGGCAGTTTTATTCTTGTTAAAGAGAACATTATCCAATTCAATCGGAGATATATTAAACTCGCTTTTTACTTTACGTGCCAATAGGTTAAACTCCCTGTAGTCTTCGCCAGTCTTAACTTCCTTTGCCCCTGTGAAAACTTTTGAAAGTCCTCCAACTACTGGTTTGTTATAGATGCAATACTTGTTGAAATTGTAGGCAAAAAGAATTGAAGAAACTACTCCAATGCTAACTCCCCTTGGTTTGTTGTCGGAAGTCAGGACTGCATCTATTCTTGCGTCTAAGTCTTCGCCCTCATCCAATAGACGGCGGAAAACAGCATTCAATCTTTTCAGATCATTCGTCAAAATTCTGTCAATATTGATTCTTCCGATTGGTGAGACAGCGGCTGTGTTTTCGTTTATTCTTGTTAGAAGAGTTTCCATCTCATTTTCTGACAAGTCTTGCTTTTTTAGTTTTTGAGCGAGTTCATGGGCGATGGAAAAAGACAACTCTCTTTCCTGAAAAATGCTACTATTGGGTTTGTTCTTCAAAAATATTTTCTCAATTTCTTTTTTGCTTTTCGAAAAATGTCCCGGCGTGATAGAACTATTCTCAGGAAAACGTGGTCTATGTTTATTTGCCGCTGTTTTCTTCCAATAATTTTTCATTTCCGATATGTCTAAATCACTTATTTCTTCAGCTTCGTTCCAAATTCTTTCGAAAAGTGCAGCAACAGTCTCAATTGATTTGTCATCTTCAATAATCACTCCAGCTTCTATTCTACTCAAAAACGCATTCCAAGACAAGTTTGCTGAGCCTATTACTGCCTTTTTGTCGAACACAAAAATCTTGGCGTGAAGAGTTGCCAGTTTTTTGATTTCTGCAATTTTTTGGAGTTTTTCCACTGTCCATGGATTAGTTGCACCAGAGCCCACGCTTGAGTTGCTGAGATCAATTACACATCTTTTGTCAGCGGCTTTAATGCTTCCAAGGATTTCATCCGCATCTTTTCCGATGTATGGCGATGCCATGAAGAATCGATTCTTTGTTTCCTTTGAAAGCTGTTTAACCGTCTCGAGATATTCGGAGTATTCATCCGTCCAATTGTAAATGATTTTCACTTTTGCTCACCATGAGCGAACGCTTCCGCCTGCTTAACGGCAGTGCCCAAGTAGTTTTTCGGGTTCAAAGCCTCATCTATCTCTTTCTCAGCAAGCTTGCTGGCTACGAACTTGTCGTTCATGAGAGTTTCCTTGAAAGGCTGCTTCTTAACCTTGCTTTCGATGGTTAATCTCCTAAGCAACTCGTGTGCTTCCTGCCTGTTCACGCCTTTCTTTGTCAACGCCATCATTACGGCTTCCGACATGGCGCGTCCCTGCGTCAACGATAGGTTCTGCAGCATCCGCTGGCTATCGACCCGCAGGTTAGCAACAATATTGCACATTAAGCTGAGCATGTAGTCAAGAAGAATATTTGATTCTGGCAGAATGAACCGCTCAGCCGAGGACTGAGTTAAATCTCGTTCATGCCACGTAATCATATCTTCCAATGCGGGAGTGCTGAGGCTTCGCACGATTCGGGCTAAACCGCAAACGCGTTCGCATGTTTCAGGGTTCTGTTTATGCGGCATCGTGGAGCTGCCGACCTGCTTGTCCGCTTCAAACGCCTCAGAGAGCTCGCCGATTTCGGGTCTTTGCAGTTCCCGTATCTCGGTTGCAAAATTCTCCAGCGAAGAAGCAACCATCGCGTAGATGCATACAAGTTCAGCGTAACGGTCTCTCTGAACAATCTGCGTCGATATCTCGGCTGCATGAAGACCAAGCCGTTTCATCACAAGCTCCTGAATCTGCTCGGCATGCTCGCCTAAACCGGCTTGCGTACCCACTGCGCCGCTTATTTTTCCCACTAAAACACGTTTTTTGCATTCGTTTAACCGTTCAATATGCCTGTTAACCTCGTAGCCCCAAACCGCAAACTTAAAGCCCAAGGTAATCGGCAGGGCGTGTTGCCCATGGGTTCTGCCAATCATAATCGTTCCTTTATATTGAGCCGCTTGCTTCTGCAATATTCCCTTCAAATCAGACAGCTTTTCCTCGATAAGCCCTAAAGCATCCTTCAGCTGCAACGCGTTAGCAGTGTCTACGATGTCGTAGCTTGTTGCACCCAAATGCACGTAGGCGCCGCTTGACCCACAAACCTCTGAGAGCGCACGAACAAGCGAGGCAATATCATGCTTGATTTCTTTTTCAATAGCTTTCACACGTTCAACCTTAACGTATTTGGTGGAAGCTATCTCAGCGATTTTTTCAGCATCCTTCTTTGGAATGTTGCCCACTTCAGCATGCGCTAAAGCCAAGGCAGCTTCCACATCAAGAAGTTTTTGGACTCGGGTTTCCTCGTCAAAGATTTTGAGCATTTCTGGCGTTCCATAACGACCGGTGTCTATGGGTAAGATAGGCAAGTTAGTGTTTCCTCAAATGAAGGATACACAGATTAAAGATTAATGTTTTACCAATGCATTAACAAAATACACGTTGTAGTGAGCGTATTAGACATGAAAGTAACTGTTGCAGTATTAGACAAGCATGGCGATAATGTAGTTAACCGGGTTCTTGAAGTGCTCAACGCGCTCGGTGATGGGCAGTCTTCACATTTTGGGTTAGTTTCACCGAAGAAGAGTGTATTTGAGAAAAGCCTTGGCATTCTAAGGCGGCAGGGTTTGAATTCATCAACTTTAGTTGGCTATGTTTCCTCAAAGCCTCCGTCGGCGAGCGGTTATGAGTTTTTGCAGTTGGATGATGCAGCACTTGTTTTTGAAGGCAGAGTCTACTCGCAGATACCAAAAGCCGCTGTCATGGAACAGGTTGCCAAGGAACCGCTCCATTGCGAAGCGCTCCTGCAAACGCTAATCGCGAACGCGGATGGCGATTATTCGTTTCTAATGCTTAAGGAAGGTTGGGTTGCGGCTGGAAGAGATCCAGTGGGAGTTCAGCCGCTTTATTATGGCGAAAACCAGAGCGTTGCCGTCGTTGCTACAAACCGAAAAGCCCTCTGGAAACTGGGAATAGAAAATCCAATTTCTTTTCCGCCTGGAAACATCGCTTTTGCTAATCGCGAGGGCTTCCTGTTCAAACCCGTGAAAACGCTGACTTTTGCGGAGCCTACGCCGATAACGTTGGATGAGGCAGCAAAGAGGCTTCAAGCGCTGCTTGAGGAATCAATCCGCAGGCGCACACACGACGTGAAGGAGGTTGCGGTCGCGTTTTCAGGAGGATTAGACAGCAGCTTAGTGGCTTATTTGGCAAGTAAGCTTGGGGTGAAAGTTAACTTGCTTCACGTAAGCATGGAAAACCAAGCGGAAACCGAAGAAGCAATTGAGGCATCAGACCAGTTAAATCTGCCCCTACAGGTGCATTTATTCAAGGATTCTGACGTGGAAAAAACCTTGCCCAAAACAGTAGAGCTAATCGAGGAGCCCGACCCCGTTAAAGCCAGCGTCGGCTTGCCGTTTTATTGGGCAGCAGAAAAAGCGGCTGAAGCAGGCTTCCGCGTGATGTTGGCTGGGCAAGGGGCGGATGAACTGTTCGGAGGCTACCAACGCTACGTCACCGAGTACTGCAAAGAGGGAAACGAAAAAGTCAGAAAAACAATGTTCAACGACGTCGTTAGAATTCATGAAAGCAACCTTGAACGCGACCTCAAAATCACAGGTTTCCCTGATGTGGAACTGCGTTTACCGTTTGCATCATTTGAGCTTGCAGAGTTTGCGTTAAGCTTACCCCTTGAGTGCAAAATGGAGCAGAAACCAGACACCCTAAGAAAGCTTGTGCTGCGAAAGGCTGCGTTGAACACCGGCATGCCAAGCTCAATGGTGGATAAACCCAAGAAAGCAGTGCAGTACTCTACCGGCATAAACAATGCGATAAAAAGAGTTGCTAAAAAACAAGGCAAAACAGTCAACGAATACATAACCGGGCTGTTGCAAGAATCAAAACGCTAACCACTACTTGACCGAAGAGGGAGGGTCTACTATTTGCTTTTGAAATCGCTTAACAAAAAAGAGGGAGATAGGGAGTCAATTTTGTTAGTGAATTTCTATTGCTAAATTGAGGTAGGGGGAGGGGGGGTACTTTTAGATGATGAAAATAAGTCAAAAAAGAGGGTATCATCTAGGGCGCAGTACGCTTATGGTGTTAACCTGACTCTGTCACGCGGGTACAGCGTTACTTCCCTGATGTTCTTTTTCCCAGTTAAAATCATCGTTAACCGCTCAAGCCCGATTGCCCATCCGGCGTGAGGCGGCATTCCGTAATCGAAGGCTTGAAGATGATGCTTGAATGATTCAGGGTTCAACCCTTTCTCTATCAGTCTTTGGATTAGCTGGTCTTTTTGGGAAATTCTTGTTCCGCCCGACACCAGTTCTATGTACCGCCACATTAAGTCGAAGCCTTCGCAGAGTTCAGGCTTGTCCTCCCGCGGTTTAATGTAGAAAGCCTTTGCATGTGTTGGCCAATCAGTTATAAAATAGAAGAATGGGTAGAGCTTGCCAAGTTCTCTGAAGGCTTCCGTGGGAATGTCTTCGCCCCAAGGAATCGTTACGCCTTGCTTTTTGAGGTCATCGAGGACTTGGTCGTAGGTTAAACGTTTGAACGGGACCTCTGGGGCTTCAAACTTGTATTTGAGCACAGACAGCTCGCTGACACACTTCTCCCTTACCGTGGTGCATGCGTGGTGGATGACTTGTTCGAGGAGTTGCATGACGTCTTGAGCGTTCGCAAAAGCCTCTTCAATGTCAACTGATGTGAACTCGCTTAGGTGTCTGCGAGTGTGTGATTCTTCTGCCCTAAAGAAAGGTCCAGCTTCAAAGACTTTCTCGAAGCTTAACGTTAATTCTTCTTTGTAGAGCTGTGGGCTTTGCGCAAGGTACGCTTTTTTACCAAAATAATCGACGGTGAACAGTTCTGCTCCACCTTCAGTTGCAGAAGCAATAATCCGTGGCGTGTGAACTTCCAAAAAACCTTTCTGGAACAGGAAGCTTCGTATCGCTTCAAGAGCGGTGTGTTGGATTTTGAAGACGGCTAAATTTTTTTCTTGGCAAAGATCCAATGCTCTTGCGTCTAAGCGTGCTTCTATGTTGGCTGGCGTTTTCCCCGTGATATCAATGGGAAGTTGAGGCGTGGCTTCGCTTAAAATTTTGATTTCCACAGGTATTACTTCGACGCCTCTTGGCGTCATGTTTGTTTTTTTAACCGTTCCCCTAACTGCTAAACTGAATCTTTTCTGTACAAGGTCTGATTTGCCTAAAACTTCAGGCGCTATTCTTTTTTTAGGAATGGTTATTTGGATTGTTCCTTCTCGGTCTTGAAGAATAATGAAGCGGATTCCGCCTAGGTCGCGGATTTCTTGAACCCAACCGAAAAGAGTAACTTCTTGACCGTCTATTTGCGGTGTCACATCACAGGTATAGTGGGTTCTAATCCATCCATCAATCGAGTCCAACTTCATGTTTGTTCGCCAATCCTTAATCTGCGATTTCTACGCGTAAGGACATTTTACGTACTTTACTGGCGATTTCCTTTAAAGCCTTAAGGTCAAAAGGCAACTGTGCGCCACGTTTCCGCTTTAGGATAACTCTGGTTTCAGTGGTTCCGTCTGGAAGCCAAATCGTGTTGATTGTCAGTATGCTGAAGGGTATGAACAGGTCTTCCAGGAATTTGCGGTCATCAACACCATACTCTAATACACGAACATTTTTGCCTGTTTCATCGCCTAAGGCTTTGATGATCTTGCCACTGTAACCTAAAAGTCTCGGAACATCTCCGTGACCAACGATGATGGCTAAAGTTTTTTCTGCCTCAATTGCTTTGTAGAAGCAGACGTTTTGCAGGGAAGGATACTTCTCTTCTAAAGAAAGCAGCAAACGGGCTATTTTCAGGTCTATCTGACTGATCTCGCCAGATTTTACTTTAGCTGAGCATTTCTGGCATAGAATGCCGCTTTTTAAGCAGAAACTGCATAGTTCCGTTTTCATTTATGTGTCGTTTTCCTGCAAATAGGAGTTTGGCTATTGCCCAGTTCCTCTCATCAACGTTATCTCTATTGTGCTCACGTTAATCGGTGAGTCGCCTTCTTCTTGCAGTAATAGCTGGTCTGTTCCGATGCCTATTTTTTTGATTTTTACGTCTGGGAGGAACCTGTGCCTAACAACTTCGGCTACGTCAATTGCTCGGCTGATGGATCTTCCCCGCGCTTTTATGCTTACTTCTTTTGCTCCGCCATGAAAGAAAGTGATGCATGCGAGTACATAGTTCATTATTGGTTTTTTTCCGATTAAGACAGCGTTGGCATCAGTCACGTCTTCGCTTCACTCCTAGTTTACTTTTTAAGTGGCTTCACTTAAGCCTTTATTAAAAATAAATACATTGTGGTGTCGATTTAATGTTCTGTCTAGGCGCTTGCAAATTGGTTGCCGCTCGTTGCCGTTTGCTGTTTTTTGTTTATCTAATGTCACAGTTTATTTCAAAATATACAACTCTCTTTGGTACTTGTAAAAAGCTTAAAACCTATTTAAGAAGCCAAATTTAAGAATCTTGCAAATAAGGAAGCCCCTAAAACGTAAGGGGGAGTTTGCTTTTTGGTAGATCGCCATATTGTTTTTAGCGGGTTTGGTAACACCAAATTCTTAAGCAACCTCACTATTGTAAAGTTTAACTTAATAAAAACATCACATAAGTGACCAATTTGGAGCCATTAACTAAACGTTCAATTCAGCTCTTAAAAACACTCTACGAAAAAGGGAAATCCACAAACACCTACACGTTGAGAGTTAAGCAGGACGAGTTATCAAGCCAATTGGGAGTGAGTAGGCAAGCGTTAAACGTGCACTTGCGCAAACTAAAAAACCGAGGCTACATTCGAACTGGCAGAGGCTTCATCGATGTTACTGATAAAGGATTGAATGCTCTCGGTATATCTACTACTCCAGCCTTTATTCTGCTCAAGGTTTCACCGATTAAGCGAATTCATGTTTATGACCAAATTCGTGAGCTTGCCGTTTCCAGGGCTTTCCGCATTGCTGGTGAAGTAGATGCATTAATAATTGTTGAGCGCGATAACCTGGACGAAGTTTTAAAGAAACTCTATGGCATAGACGGAATCGAAGATACACGTTCTTATGTCACGATTGAGGAAATTAGTAGATAGGGTCAGTTCAGTTAATAAATGCTGGAGTTAAAGTGGCTGAGAAGCCTAGTGATGTGACAGCGCTTTTGGTTAAGGAGCTTTTGACTTAAAGATTAGCTTTTCCTGTAAACTGCAAAGTTTAGACAAAAGGTATATTTGATACTTAACCATCAAAGACTTAGCCCAAAATGGACGGTTAACAATAAAATGCCCATATTAGATCCAGTTAAAAAGTCAATAGCTCAGAAGCACAGGTTATACATGAAAATCTGCAGAGACTGCGGCGCACGCAACGCTGAAACAGCAGTAAAATGCAGAAAATGCAAAGGCAAGAACCTGCGCTGGAAGAAACGAGAAATAGTAAAGTAAAGTAACAGAGTTTATTTTTGTTTTACTTTTATCTTCCTGAACAGATATTTTAAAGCGTTTTTATCAGCGTTTCCATGTTGAAAAATGTATTGGCACAGCCGTTCTTTAGCAACGGAACAGATTGCCAAGCCATGCCCATACTGCTCAACTTTTCGCCTGACATTATCACTTCTGGACCGCATGCAACGCCTACAACCCCCTCGTACTTCTTCTGCTTCAAAATATTGGGCATACAAGAACCCCCGGATAAAACGTAAACGTCGTATCCTTTCTCTTTGGCAATATGTTCTGCCTTGTTGACAAAACAGTCTGGTGAGCAATGAGCACAAACGTAAGAGGTCAAGCCCGGATCAAAAACGGCTTGGCATTGACTATCCATGTATTTCCTACAGCAGTGGGGAAGAAACAGAGCCCTTTTTTTGGTCTGCAGAAATTCCTGTTTTTGTGTCAAATTCAAAGTTTGCATCTTGAGGAGGTCTTGAATTAACACCACGGCATCTTGAACGTTAAGTCCTGTAACTTCCTGAATTCTGAATTTTCTGATTAATTCCTGTAAGGTTTTCTCAAAAACCTTCTGCATGCCCATTTGGTTGCCGACAATGGCGAGTTCTATGAAAAAGTGTTGGGGAGCCTTTGAAATGTCGAAAGTAAACTTATAGGGCATAATTCAAGATGAATAAAGAGGCAAGCTTAAAAAGAATATCTTTTACAACGCGTATGGACGGCAATTTTGTTTAGCGCACTGCCTTGTTCCAGTATTATGTGATGTGGTGGCTAAAATCTGCTTTCTGGTGTGGATCTGATGTGTGGAATGTGTAATTTGAAAAAATAGAGGTAAAATTAAAAGAAAATGGGGCGATAGCAGAAATTAACACAAACCAATCAGATAAGCAGCAAACTAGAGCGCGAGTACTTTGCTTAGATAGATAATTTTATTATTAGAATGCGCTATCTGGAGAAGGCAGAAAGGTGAATGTTTGAAAGCTACTGCTTTTGCTTACGGAAAAAAGATTTGCAGTTTGGCGTTGACTTTCAATTCTCTTCTCAGCGTTGTTTCAGTTTTGGGTGTTTTGGAGGGGTTCTATTCTGCAAAGTATCATTGGAAACCTTATCCGCCGTATCTTATTGACGGCTCCTTCTTTTGGTTTGCGGTTTTGGCTGCAATGTGCAACATTTATTTTGCCGTGAGGATTGGTAGGGTGAAAACAGGGAGGTTGTGGTTTCATCATTATGTTTATGGGTTTGTCCTGTTTGTCTTAGCGTGTAGTTTGCTTTTGTTGTTTGGTTCCATTTCTTTTTTCGGTATATTTGTTGGGAACGGATATAGTTCTGCGGTTAATGCTGGACGCTTCTTTGCTTTGGGCGCTTTAACTTTGTTCATAGACGATTTTGCTGATGTTTCGAAGAGATTGACGTTTTTTCTGAGGCTGGTTCGGTCGAAGATTTATAGAGTTCGAGGAGCGATTCGCGTTGTCCAGTGTGCTTTAGGTTTAATATCCTTCTACATTTTCTTGTGTGTTAGCCTCTCGACTTCACTGCTGCAGGGAAGTAACCAGATGGGTAATTTGGTTTTGGCTGGAACTTTGTTAGTGACGAGTCTCGCTTCTCTGGAAAGTTTATATAAGAAAATATGGCAGCATTCAGCGCACGCGGGCGTTATCTTTTAAGTTTTTAAAAGCGTTCACCTGTGGCAAAAAACGAAGCCTAAAAAGGAAAAGAGTAACCACGAAATCCTGCAATCAGCAGGCTCTGGAACTAGAGAACTTTTATGAGCGTTTCCATATTAAAAATGGTGTTTGCACAGCCATTCTTTAACAACGGTATAGCTTGCCCAGCCACATTCATACTGTTCAAAAGTGGCCCCAGCACTTTCATTTCTTCTCCGCACGCAATTCCCACCACGCCTTCGTAATGTGTATTCTTCAGAATGTTGGGAATGCAGGAACCGCCTGGCACCACGTAAACGTCATATCCTTTTTTTCGAGCTAAGTAGTCAGACTGGCTAACTTGGCAGTCTTCTGAACAGTGGGAGCACGAGTAGGACGGGATATTTGCGTCAAAAACTGCTTTGCAGCGGCCGTCTAAGTATTTTCTTGTGCAGTGAGGCAGAAAAAGAGCTCTTTTCTTGGTCTGCAAGAATTTGCCTCGCTCTATCATGTTTACTGCTTGTAAATCAATTAGATCTTGAAGCAAAACTAAGGAATCAGAAAGATTTAGTCCAGTGGCTTCTTGTATTCTAAACTTTAAAATAATTTCTTGTAATTTTTTAATTAATGTTTTATGCATGCCCTTCTGGTAACTCACCGTCGCAATTTCAGTGAAGAAGAAACGCGGGACCTTTGAAAGATCAAAAGTAAATTTGTAGGGCATGTGTCTATTTATGCTAATATGATGCTTAAAAAAATAACTGTGTCTGTGTAAGAATTAACATGGTTATTTTTTGGCTATTTTCTCTCCATGTTCAAGCCTAACAAATCTTTAATTGCTTTAAGCTCTTCTTGGAGTTGCTTTACTTCCGCTTCAAGGTCGCTGGCTCTTGATTCTGCATCTTTCTTGGCGTTCTCTAAGCTAACCCACAATTCAGGCTCTGAATCAAGCCTTTCTAGTTTCAGCTGTAGATCAGCTAAATTTTGTTTAAGCCCTAACTGTATTTCCCAAAGTTTTCCAATTAAATCTTTTATTTTTGGCGCTTCTGAAGTTTTTTTGTTGGACTTAGCCATATATCTAAACACTTGCTTGAAATGAAAAATAAGAAAAGGTGCTATTAAATGCTTATTTCGAACATTAACCGTTCAACGAGTTCCTTGTACCTGTTTCGAATAGTAACCTCAGTCACCTGCGCAATCTCGGCGATTTCCCTCTGAGTCTTCCGCTCACCCGTCAAAACAGACGCGACGTAACTTGCTGCCGCCGCAATTCCGGTTGGTCCTCTGCCTGATGTGAGTTTAAGTTCTTTTGCTGCGGCCAAGATTTTGTGGGCGATTTCTTCAACCTTTCCCTGCATCGTCAACTGATTAGAAAACTTCGTTATGTACTGACTTGGCCTAAGTGGTGGAATTGAATAGTTTAGTTCTCTGATTAAGAAACGGTAGCTTCTGCCAACTTCTTTTTTGTTTACACTTGAAGACTGAGCGATTTCATCTAAAGTTCGAGGTAAGGCACATTGCCTGCATGCCAAGTAAATCGCTGCCGAAGTAACACCCTGAATTGACCTGCCTCGGATCAGGCGCTCTTTTACTGCTTTTCGGTAAATTACTGAGGCTGTCTCAAGAATGTTTTTTGGAAGGTTCAAGTTATTAGAAATCTTTGTTATTTCAGAAAGTGCAAATGCCAAGTTGCGTTCTGTGGCGTCTGAAACTCTGATGCGCCTTTGCCATTTCCTGAGACGATAAACCTGCGCTTTCTGCCCGGGCGAGAGACTTTTACCATAAATGTCTCGATCATGCCAATCGATGGTTGTTGATAAACCTTTATCGTGGATTGTGTATGTTAAGGGTGCTCCAACTCTGGTTCGCTTTGACCTTTGCTCGTCGTCGAAGGCTCTCCATTCTGGTCCCCGGTCAGCTATTTTGGCTGCTACTACGAAACCGCAGTCCATGCATACTATCTCGGCGCATTCATAATCGCGCATAAGTCGGGTGCTGCCACATTCAGGACATGATTGTATTTTTACAGGTTCTGTTTTTCCAGATTGATCTGTCTCTTCATGTAACTTGCTATCTCTAATCATTCATTTCTACTCCGTTTCGTTTTCGAGAGAAGCAAGTACACCGGTTTATTCACTAGTTTAGCGGGTTCCCTAACAGTTGGTTTAACAACTGCATAGGAAGCAGACACTGGACCTATAATATCAAAAACTTTACCGATAAAATTTAAGTTTTCATCAACAACTTCTGAACCAATTTTAGGGGCTTTTTCAGTCTTAACAATAATGTTTTTTGACGGAGTTAACGCCCGCACTCTGCCCAATTTTTGCAAACGCGCCATTCCCCTCTCGAAAAACATGTAGGAGACCGTAGAAGCTTATTTAAAGCTTTCTAAAGTCTTTATAGGCAGAAAGATTAGACTGGCATTTTATAGTCGAAAGCTTCTTAAATAAGAAGTGTGGATAAGACTGTGCCTTAAAAGGGTGAGGCTAATATG